>JACCDZ011182010.1_pt1 | contig 37751 bp, 46 predicted proteins | sample 7449551 | NCBI WGS metagenome assembly JACCDZ01 (sample SAMN15323452, study PRJNA562643) | freshwater metagenome | isolation source: river surface water | place: USA:Blue River Watershed | collected 2017-08-18
AAGAACAATCGATGAGATGATTGAAATTATGTTATGGGCAATCAAATGTACATATGCATCCATGTGCGCCTAGTTGGAATCGAACCAACGACCCACTCCTTAAAAGGGAGATGCTCTACCGACTGAGCTATAGGCGCATGTGGCCAAACTATAGCACAGTATGGCCAAATTTCAAGATTTTCTACTAAAGAGGTAAATCAAAAGCAAAAGAGCCTGGTCCTGTGAAGAGGAGTGATAGGGAGATTACAAAAAGAACAAGATAGTAGTTGATACCATCAGTAAGAAAAGCCTTTGATCTGACCTTTGTAATGAGTTGAGTTCCGAGAATGATGAGTGCGAGAAGTGAACCAAGTTGAGTGAGATATCCAAGTATGAATGATATTCCGATAAGTACTTCAAGTGATGCTCGTGCTCTTTGTTTGTTACCCTGATTTTGTTTCTTGAGTACAATATATCCCCAGTATATAAACACAGCGCCAAGGGTAAGTCTCAGAAAGAACGGAGCAAGACTCTCAAGACCAAGTAACGATGGAAAAAGTGAAAACATATTGATATTTGATTAATTTACTATACAGTAATGATATGGTATCACAAAAACAACGAGATATATACCTCCTTCTTGATAATATCCGAAGCACTCATAATGTCGGTTCTATATTCCGTACAGCTGATGCAGTGGGTGTTACCAAGATATTCCTCTCAGGATACACTCCAGCTCCCATCGATCGTTTTGGACGTGTGCGTGGAGATATATCTAAGGCATCTCTCGGTGCCGAGAATACAGTTCCCTATGAGATAGTGAAAGATCCTCTTGATTGTCTCAAGAAATTAAAAAAAGAAAAAAATATATCCATTCTTGCCCTTGAACAACATGAGAGATCTATGGATTACAGATCATATAGTGGAGAAGGGGATGTTCTTGTGGTTGTTGGTAACGAGGTGGATGGTGTGTCATCAGATATCCTAAGTATGTCTGATGAGATTATCGAGATACCCATGCATGGAGAAAAAGAATCACTTAATGTTTCAGTTGCTACCGGTATTGCTCTCTATGGCTTACGATAGTTTTTTTTTCTGATGGTGTGAACAAAAATGCGTTCCTCGTCCAGCCACAACTATTCGAGCAATCACTCCATTACATCCTTTCTTGCTACATATTGTTCCTGTTTTACGATATGCTCGATGATGCTCTTGAAATGAACCACGTTCACCGTGGATGTTTCGATAGTCAGACATAGAATCTCCTCCAAAATCTATACCACGTGTAAGTGTAGTACGTAGTGCTTGATATAGTTTCTTGAGATAGTGTTCGGGAATATTCTTTACCAATGTCTCAGGGTGGATATTTGCTCTCCAGAGACTTTCATCTGCGTATATGTTTCCAATACCAGCAATGATACTTTGATCCATGAGTGTAGGTTTAATTTTACCCTGAGGCTTAGAGAACAATCTCTTTTTGAAAACAGGAAAGGTAAAAGATGGCTCGAGAGGTTCGGGGCCAATATCTCTTAAATGATCAGAGTCATGGAGTTTGTGTGTGTCTACTACAGCAATTTTTGCAAACTTACGCATATCAGAGAGTTCAATGTTCTTACCATTCGACAGGTTCATAACAAAGTGAATGAATCGATTGTAAGGATCTTTTTTGTTGTAATCTCCATACATGAGATGTCCTGTCATTTTCATGTGGATAATAATGGTGTGATTGTTTGAGAGATGTATGAGAACATTTTTTGCACGACGTGTAACATGGGTAATTGTGTTACCTGTAACCATCTTTTTAAAATACTTGAAATACACAGGATCTTTAATGGTATTTGATCCTTTAAAAAAGGAACTTCGATAGTCAGTCCATACATCATCAATACGGAGATTTCTCACCACCTCATCGAGTCCACGGGCTGTTGTTTGTACTTCTGGCAATTCTGGCATACAATTCTTATATCACACTTTGCTTTTTTATACCTCATGCATAGACACAACACACAACAGGGAAGAGGAAACTATAATTTTATAGCACTATGCGCACTTATCGTCTTGTCGGTGCCATGGCTCATGAATATTTTTCCTCAAAGTATCTCAATTATCGATCGAGGTTTCCGCTATGTGGGAAACAATCTTGCTTCAGTCCTTCTCCATGATGTTGTAACTGTTGAAGAATTACATACGAAGTATGCTCAAGCAGAAAAAACTGAAGAAAAGATACGTATACTCATTGTTCCAGGACATGAGCCAGATTTCGGTGGAACAGAATATGGTGATTTAAAAGAAAGAAACCTTGCGGTGCAATTAGCTCAAAATCTAGCAACATTTCTCTCAAGAGATCCTCATTATGAAGTTATCATTACTCGCGATACGCATGCATGGACTCCAACATTTGAATCTTTTTTCAAAAACTCAAGACAAGATATCCTCAATTTCTTCAAAGATCATAAAAGTGAAATGGTACGTCTTGTAAATACAGGGAAGGTGACTAAGGTTAATGGGGTACAACACAATTCAGCACCTCAGGATGTTGCGCTACGACTCTACGGTATTAACAAGTGGGTCAATGACAATGATATTGATATGGCACTGCATATTCACTTCAATGACTATCCACGACGTAATACAAGTACTCCAGGAGAATACTCAGGCCTCGCTATCTATGTTCCTGAGCGACAGTACTCAAACAGTACAACTACACGTGTTATTGCAGATTCTGTTTTTAAGCGATTATCAAAATACAATGCAGTTAGTAATTTACCAAAAGAAGATGCAGGGATAGTGGAAGAGCAGGAACTCATTGCAATTGGATCACATAACTCTCTTGGAGCACCAAGTATGCTCATTGAGTATGGGTATATCTATGAACCACAGTATACAGATCAGTCAGTGCGTGATCTCACACTACAAGATCTCGCATTTCAAACATATCTCGGTATACAAGATTTCTTTGGAAGTACTGATGGTAAAGCCCTTGCATACGATAGTCTCATGCTACCTCACAGTTGGAAATCAAAAATTTCTAAAGACTCCATCAATCGTAGTGATGTCTTTGCATTACAAACAGCCCTAACTCTTGAAGGACAGTATCCTCCACGAAACAAAACAAAAAATGATTGTCCTCGTTCAGGACGTTTCGGTCCGTGTACGATAGAGGCATTAACAGCATTTCAGAAAAAGTATGGAATAGATGGTGAGAGGGAGGTTGTAGGAGAGAAGACAAAAAAGATTCTTAATGAAAAGTATTCTCAATAGTTAACTTCGTAGTTTAGATAGTTCTTCTCGTACGATACGTGCATCATCCCAAGGGGTTTTGGTGCCCTGAGGTCCCATGATATATGGATCTGTTCCTTTTCCCGTGATGATGACAGTATCTCCAGTCTGTGCGAGGCTACACGCAGTATGGAGTGCTTCTCTCCGGTCCATGATGATACGTGGTTGCTGTGTTGATATACCTTCACGTATGTGATTGATGATGGTTTGAGGATCTTCGTCATAAGGATCTTCATTGGTGAGGATAATTTCATCACAATATGAATCTGCAATTCGTCCCATCTCTTTTCGTTTCCATGTATCACGTCCTCCTCCGGTTCCTCCGAGTACACAGATCATACGAGAACCTTTGAATACTTGATATACCTTCTCAAGTGAATCAGGTGTATGGGCATAGTCGACGATGACATTGAAATCTTGACCAGCTTTAATTTTTTCAACTCGTCCTCGTACACCACTAAATTTCTCAAGTGTTCTTGAAATGATTTCAGGAGATACACCTAATTGAGATGCACAGGTAATCGCTGCAAGTATATTGTAGAGATTGAAGAGTCCTGAAAGAGGGGAGTGAATCTTGGTGTTGTGGTATGTGAAATCGATCCCTTCCTTCTTAACTTCATAAGGTTGAACATCATTGATACGATAGGTAATTTTTGTATCTGCGTCACATTCAAGAAACCGTGATGCTTGTGCATCATCTCCATTTACAACAATCACAGTGTTCTTTTTTGATGAAGATGCAAGGGTTTTTGCAATTGCTACTTTTGCATTGAGATAGTTTTCAAATGATCCGTGAGATTCAATGTGTTCAGGGGATATATTGGTAAAGATGAATGCATCGAGATTTATGAACAAATGACGATACTGCAAAACTCCCTGAGAGGTAATTTCAAGAATTGCATAATCACATTTTTTTTGTACTGCCTTTCTCAAAAAACGTTGAGTGAAGAAACGTCCAGGCATAGACATTTTGTACATATTCTCACTCGATTCATTTCCGATCTTGTGGCGAATGGTATTTGCAACTGCTGTTGTGTATCCAGCTTCTTCAAGAATTGCATTAAGAATTTCTGTAGTAGTACTTTTTCCTTTCGTACCGGTAACCGCTATGACCTTAAGTGAACGAGAAGGGAATCGATATACAAGTCCAGCGCAGAAGGCGAGTGTTAAGTGATATGCAGGCTGAAAGAATGCATAGAGGTTATGTGGTATATATTTACGAATTGTAGAGAGTGTTGAATCTATCATGCTATTATCTTCCTAAAATTTTTAATGCTTCCTTTATCTTCTCACCTGTCTTGGTAATATCTTTCTTGATACTTTTCAAAGCATCTCGACTCTCATTCTGTGTATATCCAAGTGACATGAGGGCCTCGAGAGCATCGGCATCATTTTTCATTGCACTTTGTGCTTCAGGGGTATGTGATATTTTCTCAACCTTGTCTTTAAGTTCAAGAACGATTTTTTCAGCAACCTTCTTTCCGATACCAGATATCTTCGTAAGGTGAGAAGTGTCTCCCGTTTGTACTGCTGTTTCAAGTGCATGTACTGAAGCGGAGTTAAGTATGCCAAGCGCTGTTTTTGGTCCAATACCTGATATGGTAATGAGGAGTTCGAAGAATGAGAGTTCAGCAGGGGATATGAAACCATAGAGATCCATGGCATTCTCTCGAACTGCAAGATATGTATATATAGTTATGACCCCAGTATCCTTTCCAAGCTTGGTTATCATGTCTGCTGTTGTGAATACCTTATACCCAATACCACCAACATCAAGGACGATATGTTTGGGGTCTATATGAGCAATGGTACCGGTAAGTCGAGATATCATGGACTTATCATAGCTTAATCCTTGTCTTTTTTAAAGGTATATGTTAGTTTTGTTCTATAAACATTTAGGAAATATATGGCAATTACATCATCAGCAAAGAAGGCGCTCCGTGCATCATCTCGAAAGAGAGTCTATAACCTCCGAACAAAGGCGGCTATCGACTTACCTTTGAAGAAGTTCCGAAAGCTCATTCTCGCAAAAAACACAAAGGAAGCAGAGGCACTTGTACCTTCTCTCTATCAAGCTCTGGATAAGGCGGCAAAGAGAAACCTCATCAAGAAGAATACAGCAGCTCGATACAAGTCTCGAATCATGAGTGCTTTGAAGAAAACAGCTACTAAGTAACTTACATAACAAAAGAGCTCCCTTAGGAGCTCTTTTGTTATGTAACTATGATTTAGTTATCGAAATAATCTTACCATCATCGAATCGCACCACCTTCTCTGCGGTCTTACCATACTCCTCTTCATGGGTAACCATAATGATTGTTTGTCCCTCAGCATGAAGTTCTTTGAAGATTGAGAGAATGACCTTCGATGATTCGTTATCAAGATTAGCAGTAGGTTCATCTGCGAAGAGAATGTCTGGTTTGTGTGCAATTGCTCTTGAGATACTCACTCTCTGTTGTTCTCCTCCCGAGAGTTGGCTTGGAAGTTGATCAACATGTTTTTCAAGGCGAACTCGAGTAAGTGCATCGCGTGCAATTGAATATGCTTTTGATTTTGGTATATCTTGCATGAGAAGGGGAAGAGCGACATTCTCAAGTGCTGTTAATTCGGGTATGAGTGCATAGTCTTGAAATACATACCCAAGTCTCTTAAGGCGGAAAAGGGTTTTTTCCTCAGACTTCATTGAGTGAGTATTTTGACCATCGATTATAATTTCTCCACTTGTTGGTTCATCGAGGAGACTAATCTGATACATAAAGGTACTTTTTCCAGCTCCTGAACGTCCCATGATTGCAATGAATTCTCCTTTTTCAACAGAGAAATCAATACCCTTAAGAACAGTTGTTTCTGTTTGTCCATTTTTGAATGATCTTTTTAAATTTCGTGTTTCAATGATTGTCATATATTATTTTCTTCCTAAGATTGAATCAAGTGTATTCTTACGAACAATCATTCGTGCGGGAATGTATCCAGCAATGAGTGTTGCAAGAATGAGAAGGCCTACACGAATACTTGTTCCTGTAAGGGTTGCAACGAGAATACCATCACTGAAAGGGAAGTTGATGGGGTGGCGGGCAATGAAGGGTTGTAGGATGCCGTAGAGAAGGATGAGACCAACTATTGATCCCACTACGGAATAGAAGACGGATTGAAGAAGGTATGCCATTTCAATTGCCTGACCATTGATGCCGATACCCTTAAGAATACCGATAAATTTTCTACGAGTTATCGCATTGATGAATATCACAATGAAGATGGTGATAGAAGCAACAACAAGTCCGATTGAACTAATCATATTTCCAAGAAGTGCAAAGGTATCCTTTATATCCTTAAGAAACTTTGGTTGAGCATCAGCAGATGTTTGAACTTTTGCAAATTTATCTGCTCCACTTCTCTTGATTGCATCACGAACACTGTCGGGATTAGAACCTTCCTTGAGTTTCACTGCAATTTCGTCAACATTGAAATCATTACGACCAATCATACTTCGAAGTTGTGAGTCGATCATATATACTCTAAAACTCACTTCATCAACTTTGGTTTTAACAATTCCTTTCACGGTAACTTCACGTGTGGTTCCATTTGTTTGAATGCGGATCTTTGTTCCTGGTTCTACATCACTGAGAGCACTAAATCCTGGACTATCAACAGGAACATATTTTTTTATGAGATATGATCCAAGAAGTACCTGGTCATAGTCTCCAGGGGAGAGATATTCACCCTCAATGACATACTTTGAAAGACCCGTTACCTTGTCTTCAGCGATGGGGTCAATACCTACAATCTGTGAAGAGGCAATATTAGCTTTGTCGGTAAGGTTAATTTTTGTTTTGTAATTTGCTTCGAGTGTACTGCCGTTGAGGTATCGTGCAGTTACGAGATCTACCTGGGGTAGGGCTCTGATATTTTCGAGAATCTCAGGACTATGTTCTATATATGTTTTGTTGTTGAGATTAGAGACGATAATATCACTTGTATACTGATTACGAACAGCTTCTACAGCACCTTCGATAAGTCCTACAAGAATACCTGAGACGATAACAAGATTAAGAAAGGTGAGTATCATCACAAAGATAATGAGACCATTGGTCCAGATACTCGAACGACGTATCTGTCGTATGGCAAGAAAGAATCCAATTCGTATATTAAGTGATGAAAACATATATTATTTTTGAACGTCAACACGTATGATGTCTCCCTCAGATACACCCTCGGTAATCTCAACCTGTCCAAGAGTTGTCACATTTCCTGTCTTAATTACAACATCAAGATATTCATCTCCTACACGTTTCTTTACTGTCATAATTCCATCGGTATTAGTTGTGATGATACTTCTAGGGAGTATGAAGACATTAGGTTTTTCAAGAGTTGTAATTGTTACATTTGCTGTCATTCCTGATCGTATGCGTGGATCCTGCTCGGTGAATGCAAGAGTTACCTTGTAGGTAGAAACCCCATCACGTATTGTTTCGGCAGGATCGATAAATGTTACATTTGCGGTAAAGGTAATATCAGTTCCATATGCATCAAGAGTTACCTTTGCAGGGTCTCCAACTTTAATATGAGCAATGTTTACCTCAGGGATATAGCTCTCAATTTTAAATGACGAAGTGCTCATAATCGAAACCTTCGAAGTATTAGGGGAAACAATTTCTCCTTGTTTGAGGTCCATTCGAGTAACAACTCCATCAAATGGTGCGATGATAAGGGTTTTGGTAAGACGAGCTTCTGCGGAAATGAGATCTGCACGAGCTACTTCAATTGCAGCTTTCTGTATATCAAGATCGGTATTTGTACTACCAGCTTTTGAAAGGGTAAGAGAGTTTCGACTTTGTTTCCACTTTGTTTCTGCTGTTTGGATAGTATCAATTGCTGATGCAAGAGTTTGGGCTGACGTGTTTACTGATGCCTTGTATGCATCAATTGATGATTGAGAATATCCAGAATTTCCTGGGTAGAGGTCATTAGTTATATCAGTTAGAGTTATGGTGAGTGTGCCCATAGCAACAAATACTTCACGAATTTGAGAGAGACCTGTTTCGATGAGAAGATCATCGGAAGAATCTGTAAGAGAAAGAAGAGTTTGCTTCAGAGTATCTCCTTTTTCAGTCACCGCAAATCTCTGCATATTTATTTTCTGTTCCTTGCTATATGTTTCTGTAAGAATACTGATTCTTGGGTTTACACTGTTACCATTTTCAAACATAGTATCAACTTCAGTGAGAAGGGAACTCTCAATGGTAAGAGATGATGATCGAAGTGCAACTATGAGAGCATTACGAGCGTCTTTGTATGTCTGCTCATCGATGGCAAGTTGTTCTGGACGAGTCCCGTTTTCAAGTGATATGAGTCGAGATTCTTCTTTGCTAAGAGCGGCACGTTTCTGAAGAACCTCAGCTTGTGCATCTCCATTTTCAATTGATGCAATGAGGGAACCCTTAGACACAACGGTACCTACTGGTGTGACGACTCGAGATATTCTTCCACCTTGCTCAAAGCCAAGTTCTGAACTTAATTGAGCAACAACTTTTCCAGAAGCAGATACTTGTTGTTTGAGGGTAGAACGGGACATGGTAACCGTTTCAACAACATCAGACGAACCACCAAACACCATTACAGCGATGATAATGACAGCGATGATAACAAGGGAACTTACAAGCACATTCTTTTTAAACGTATTCTTTATTTTATTCATAGCGATTTAATACCAATTGTATCACGTTGTGAGCGCTTTTTACATCTGATAAATTTTACAATCTAGTGCCCGCACCCAGTATCGGAATTTATCCCAGTAAGCCTCACAAGCGTTCCTTGGGGACTGAAATCAGTCTTTACTGACCCCTCTCGGTAGCGCGTCTTTAACTTGCTATTCTAGGTGACTATGGCATCATTTATATATGGACATAAATCAATATAAAAAGAAAGCTTTACGAACAGATTATGCTGATTACTCTGATTTTCATACTGGAGATGTTTCAGCAAGATTGGATTATGGTGCAATTGGTCTAGTCACCGAATCTTCAAAAATTTTAGATTTAATAAAAAAATCAAAGAAGTCTCTACATCCCCTAGAAAAACAAAAGGTAATTGAGGAACTCGGTGATTTGTTATGGTATTTGAACCTAACTTTGGATGAATTAGGTCTTTCTTTTGAAGATGTCATGGAGGCTAATCTTGATAAGATTTCTAAAAAGTATCCAGAAAACGATTCTAATGTTTCAAAGCTGATTCGTGGAAATATAGACTAAAAACAAGACCACTAAGTGAGCAGTTTTGTTTTTAGTTTGAATTTTGGCTTTTCATTAGGACTCGCTAGACTGTGCCCTCGGTAGGAATCGAACCTACATCACAACTTCCGCAAAGTTGTGTCCTATCCATTGAACGACGAGGGCAAATACCTATCAAGATGATAGATGAAACTAGACTAGCATATTTTCTTTAAAACCCAAATCTTTCAAGTAGTTTTTGTGACAGAGGTTCACGATGCTCGGTTTCTGCAATATAGTTGAGGAGAATATCTCTCACTTCTTCAGGATCAACCTCCTCAATATGAACTATGATGTATGGCATGAAAGTTTTGAGAGATTTCAGAAGTATTTTTGGTTGTGGGTCTTGTGCATCAATCCAAAATGACTCAAGGGTAAGGAAAGGGTAGAGTATATTGTTTAATATAATCCCTCTGTCATTGATTTCACACTTAATTTCTTTAGGTTGTTTTGCTGCGTGTACAACAAGGGCAAAAGAACTCACTAATATGAGTATGCCAAAGATTGGATTTCCAAATATAAAAGCAAGAGTTGCTGCAGTAATTGTTATGATACCGACAGCCCAGTACCAATCATTATTTTTTTCAACATAATGATGTTCAGGAGCTGTCCATGAGATCAAGGGTTTCATATACCTAGTAGTATATCATCATGTGGTGTGTGTTTTAATATGATTTGTTCACACATCATATATGACGGTGGCACTCAGATGTTGTGTGTGGGGATAGAGTGCTATAAGTATATTTTCAAATTACTATTGAAAGAAAAATTTTAAACCTCCCATAGCAATAAAAACTAATAGACTAAATGAAAGGTAGCCAATTAAAGTCAATCCGATAATTTTAGTGAATTTAGATAATGGAGGGTTTACTCCTCCTACTGATTTATTTACTAATCTTTTTATTAAATTAATAAATAAATAAATAATTGCTATTAGAAATAATATATAAAATACCCATAGCACTATATTCATTACACGCTCCTCCTCTCCTGAGTTAATTCCTAATTGAATGAGTAGGGGAATAGATATTATTACACATATTACATATATTATTTTTTTCATAACTATAATGTTAGCATAGCTCCTTAATGTTTTCACTCAATATATCTTTGTTGAAAATTATTACCTAGATAAATAGGAGTTAAAATATTTTTTATATTCATACCACAATCGAATCTTATCTCGCGTCATCATGATGTAGCGAGGGTGGTTAGATACGTTCAGAACCGTAAATTGGAAGATTATAAGGTTATCTTTGGGCGTATTACAATATGTCCATATTCGTGGTTAAATTAATATGTTATTAATTAATTCAAGATAATGCCCCCTCAAAATTCAAACCCCATTTTTCAAGAGCCCCTCAAACCAAAAACGAATATATGGAGAAGATTAATTGTAATCGTTGGAGTGGCTGTTGCCTTGATAATTGCACTCACTATTCTTACAGGAGGTTATGGATTAATAATGATTATGGGTGCCGTGAGAGCTCCTTTCAAGGTTTTGGTGGAAGCAAAGTATCATAGTCCGATAGTTGAGGAATATGCAGTAATTAATTACAAAATAGGAAGTCCTTATTTTGCTTCAAAGAGTCCATTTGTAGTTTTCACAGAAGAGACTAGAACTCCATATCGTGAGAATGATTACGGGGGGAGTAGGACTGGCTTACTTAATCTTGAGTCAAAAGAAGCTTTAATTTTGGCCGAAAACGGAATACCTAAAAACACTTCTATGTTTTCGCCTAATGAAAAATATCTTGTTTATGCTGTAGCTCGAAAGGACGGGGAAGATGTTTATAAAAATGAGTACGGGAACTGGAGAAGTCTAAGAAGCTTTGATTTATATATGCGAGACTTGGCTTCCGATGAGTCAATTTTAATCTCGAATGAAAAATATCCATTGTGGATAACAAACAGCGCACTTGGAGAGAATAGTTTTGGTTGGCTTAATGAAGATACTGTATTTTATACGTGTGCTGATGATAAAAAACAACCATTTGCAAGCTATTGTTTTAGGAATCTCAAGGAGAATTCTTTTAAATTCATTCCCGCTAGTATATATAATCCAACTATTCCAAAAGAAATAGTTGATGCTCCTAAAGCAATATCTCAACCCGAACAAATTCAAAACTACCCAAACTCAAGTCCTTCAGGAAAAGCTTCTGTAATTTCTGCATGTAAATTTCATATTTATGATGGATGTGGAGTTTCTGTGGTGCTGGTGAGAGAAAATGGAGAAGACAAATTTCTTTATAATAGTAAAGAAACACCATACATATTGAGATGGGGAAATGACGACCATCTGTACGGCTTTTTGTATTCTGATAATCAAACTAAGATATACAGATTACACTAAGTTAAAAATTTCTTGGCGGATGGGGTGAGATTCGAACTCACGACCCAGTTTCCCGGGTGACGGTTTTCAAGACCGTTGCTTTAGACCACTCAGCCACCCATCCAGGGTGTACAAAGATACTCTCATATTTTGCTACAATTTTCAACTTCAGGTACACTGAAGACATGCGAATACTCGGAATTGACTATGGAAGCAAGAGGGTTGGTGTGTCACTTTCAGATGAGGGACTTCAGTTTGCTATGCCCCTCATAGTTCTTTCTAATAGTAAAGATCTTCTTGAAGAAATCACTTCTCTTGCAGAGAAAAACGGTATACAAGATATTGTTATGGGAGAATCTCGAAACTACAAAGGAGAAGCAAATACAATTCATCCTGAAAGCATGACTTTCAAGGAAGAATTAGAAAAGAAAGGATTTGTCGTTCATCTTGAACCAGAATTTATGACAAGTGTTCACGCTGAACGGTTTCAGGGTAAGAATGACATGCATGATGCCTCAGCTGCAGCTCTCATACTTCAGAGTTTTCTTGATAAGAAGGGGATGAGGGGTTAATATAGAACAATTATGATTTCATACGATGATTTTGCAAAAGTAGAGATTAGAGCAGGAAAGATTCTGTCTGCAGAAAAGATTCCTGATACCGACAAGCTTCTCAAGCTATCAGTTGATTTTAATGAATACAAAGAGACTGTTGATGAGGCAGGAGTCACAGCAATGGTCCACACACCACGACAGATTGTTTCAGGGATTTCTATGTATTTTCCTGATCCTGCTGTTCTTGTGGGAAAGGTTTGTATGTTTGTTACTAATCTCGAGCCACGAATGATACGTGGACATCAAAGTAATGGAATGCTTTTTGCACTTTCTACAGAAGATGGAAAGTTTTCTCTCCTCGAACCACATGAAAGTATTCCACTTGGAACAAAGGCAAAATAACTATGGAATTTATACATTCATTTCTTGATCCTCTCACGATTATAAAGACGGTAGGACTTATAGGAGTTGTATTAATCGTCTTTGCCGAATCAGGTCTCTTCTTCGGTTTCTTTTTACCCGGAGACTCACTTCTTTTTACCGCAGGATTTCTTGCTTCTCAAGATCTCATATCCATAGTATGGCTCCTTATTCTCACCTTCATTGCTGCTGTAGCAGGGGATACTGTCGGGTATTTCTTTGGAAAAAAAGCAGGTCCAATGATTTTTAATCGTGAAGATTCTTTCTTTTTTCATAAAAAACATATTGAACGAGCACAGGCTTTCTACAATCGATATGGCAAGAAAACAATCGTTTTTGCTCGCTTTGTTCCTGTGGTAAGAACTTTCGCTCCAATCGTCGCGGGTGTTGCTTCTATGGAATACAGAACATTCATTTCCTACAATCTCATCGGAGGATTTGTATGGACATGGGGAATGCTTGGGGCAGGGTATGTTCTTGGTAATCTCATTCCTCATGCAGAAAAGTACTTAACCCCCATCATTCTCGCTATTATTTTCCTCTCTTTTGTACCCGCAGTCATTGAGTGGATTACGTCACGTCGTATTGAGAAAAAAGTATAGTATACTATATGGTGAATATTTGATGTTCACTGTATGTTTACCAAAACATTTTTTAAACTATTTCCTCCTCCGAAATTCTTGAGTATCCCTCATGCAGGTATTGATATATCTGATGATGCAATACATTGTATTGAATATGCCACAGGACTCCATGGATATACAATTCAAAAGTATGGAATGAAACCGCTTCCACCAGGTACGGTTGAAGGGGGAACGATAAAGGATGAGAAAACTCTCACCGATATACTCACGTCCTTGGTAAAGGAATTACATATTACTCATGCCCGCGCTTCGTTACCTGAAGAACGGATGTATCTTTTTAAAACAGAAGTTCCCACTATCGATGAAGATCAGATACGACAGAATATAGAATTTAAATTTGAAGAAAATGTTCCTCTGTCTCCACTCGATGCTGTATTTTTCTTCGATCTCATGCCAGGTATATCAACAGGGAAACATTTTGTGAGTGTATCAGTTGCACCTCGTGAATTGGTAACTTCATATCTTAAGGTATTTGAAAATGCAGGTGTTACCATTCTTTCATTTGAAATACAGGCAAAAGCGATTGCTCATGCTGTTGTTCCATACGAGACACGAAAAAGTGGAGTACGTATCATTGTTGATATTATGAACAAGAAAACTGGCCTGTATATCGTGTACGGAAATACAGTGTGCTTCACCTCAACTGTTCCATGGGGTGGGGAGTCAATACGTGGTAAGCAAGTATCTGATCTTTCAGATGAAATATTTTCTCTGAGGAAAGAAATTGAACGAGTATATTCATTCTGGTCTGATCATGGAGAAGGTCAGCCCGTACAGGCAATTGTGATGTGTGGTAAAGATGCAACATTTCTGAGTCAGGTATCACATATCTCACCAGATCCCCGTGTACCAATTGGAGTTGCGCATGTATGGCAGAATGCATTTTCAACTGATCACTATATTCCTCCCATACCATATCAAGATTCCCTTGATTATACCGTCGCGGCTGGTTTAGCACTTATATAGCCATGATCCATTACACACTTCTACCAGAGAAAGAGATACGAATACTTAAGCGAGAATACTTTACTCGTTTTGTGATTGTTTTTATTTTCTTTACTTCACTCGCCATTCTTTCGGGTATTCTCAGTCTCGTTCCTTCATATGTAAAATCATACAACAAAGAGCAAGATTCATTGAAGCAGGTTGAGAGTTTACAAAAAGGACGACAGGCTCGAGGAACAGATGCAATCACCACAGAACTCGGAACAACGTACAAGCTTATAAAAAGTGTGAAGGAGGATGGTGATTCGGTTTCTTTTGCAAACTCTATCTCAGAAATTACAAACTTAAGAACTCCACAGATATTCTATTCATCAATGAGTATACAGAAGGCTGATAAGATGGCGACATCAAGTCTTACGGTAATAATTCAAGGAAGGGCAGTCACTCGAGATTCTCTCATTAAGTTCAAGAAGAATATTGAAGCAAATCCAAATGTTTCAAGAGTTGATCTTCCCATATCTGATTTGGCTAAGAGCAAAGACATTACATTTGCAGTTAAGTTTTTGTTAAAAAAATAGTATGAAGAAAATTCATTCAAGTCACTATATACTTCTCATGTGTGCGATACTCACGATAGTAACTGTGAGTTTTGGTTACTACTTCATATATCAACGAAGTATTACTCAAGCTCGAAATGCAGAAGAAGCACAACGTGAGGTTGTTATTGAAACTGACAAGAAGAAGCATGAACAAGAACTTCTCAAACTCTATGCAGATACAGCGGAGGATAGAGAGTTGATTGCTTCATATGTTGTGCCGGGTGATGGTATCGTCGATCTCATTGAGAAGATAGAGCATATTGGCGCAGAGTCAGGAACGGACTTCGAGCTCTCAGGTATATCGTCAGATGATTTAAGTGCAGCAGCAAAGGGAAAGATAGGGCATATACGAGCACATATCGAAACTCAAGGACCATGGGAGAATGTTATGCGTGCTCTCATGCTCATTGAAAACCTTCCGTACAGTGTCTCTATAAACAATGTAGAGATATCATCATCAGATGCTTTCGTTAAGGTGAATGATGCAAAAGCTGTAAAATCAAGAATCTGGAACTTAACATTCAATATGGAAGTGTTGATGGTAAAATAAATATATGGCTTCACCTATAAAACATAAATTCATACGAATACCTCACATACCTCTTGGAGATATGATGAAGGAAATTGGTCGTAGCCCTCATGTGGATTGGGCACTTACTCTTATTGTAAGTACAATCATAGCTGCAATTCTTATCGGAATGGGTATCTATCTCTACATACAGATAGAACAGGGGAAGTTTAATTCCACAGAAAAAAGTTCTCAAAGTTCCTCACAAAATTTCAACAAGAAAGAGCTTGATGCTCTCATGATTATCTTCGATGAGAAGGCTCGAATCACTCAGGAGGCTAAAAGGGGATATACTGGTCCAAAGGACCCCTCACTGTAATCTTCTTTGTATTCTTAAATTTTTCTGCTATATTCTTCTTGTATCCATGCCCCTGTAGTTCAATGGATAGAACTGCGGACTTCTAAGCCGTCAATGTTGGTTCGATTCCAACCGGGGGCACCATCTTGTGAGGTTAGTGTGAGTAGTAAAAAGCAGGAGACATAAAATTCTCCTGCCTTGAGGTACGGAAACTTCTCGAATCTAAGTGACAACAAGTTCAATTTTTCCACCAGTTGGAATTGCTCCATTGACGGTAGTCCATCCTTTCGCCCAGTTGAATGAGCGTCCTGTGAAGTGATGAAGCCTATTTATTGAAGAGACCGAAATTCTTTCCCCAATCCTCGGTATTAGTTGTCCTTTTCGGAAATGAATAAACCGTGTACATGAGGCTGAAGTCATCCCTATGACTTTTCCTTGAGAACAAGGATTGATTTCAATATTTTGTTTGAGAGAGATTTCAAGAACTCCGGGACGGATACTCTTCATTCCCGTCACTTCACCGTAGTCAATCTCGATGTCTCCTTGCTGGTGGCTTAGGAGCGGTAGGGGTATGAGAAAGTGGGTTGCAATAATACATATCACAACAAGACAGAGTACTCCAATGATCATAGTGTTTCTTTTTTAGTTGTGCTCGAAGAGCGGGTTCCGTCTTAAATTACTTTCTAATTCATGTATTGTCAATTCATCGAATTAAACTACACAAGGATTTGGTGTAGTAAAACTGAATACGTATGTAATATCTGTGCGCCCTAAGAGACTCGAACTCCTGACCTTTCCAGTGTAAATGGATTGCTCTACCAACTGAGCTAAGGGCGCATATAAACTTGTGTAATACTAGACTATCGTATATTCTCATAATTATCAAGATATATGATGAAAATAGATATACTCTACGAAGATACTGATATTGTTGCCATAAACAAACCCGCAGGGCTTGTGGTTCATTCTGATGGAAAAACACAAGAACCACTTCTTACCGATTGGATTGTTTCAACATATCCTAAGGCGCAGAAAGTTGGTGAACCTCTTGTAACTGAGCAATATGGTACCATCGATCGTCCTGGGGTTGTACACAGACTTGATAGGGAGACATCAGGAGTTCTTCTCATTGCTAAAACAAAGAAAGGATACGAATGTCTCAAGGAGCAGTTTAAGGATAGGACTATTCAGAAAACATACATCGCTTTTGTATACGGAGAGATACGCGATGCATATGGAGTTATCAATCGACCCATCGGAAGAAGTCCTCGTGATTTCAGACGATGGTCTGCCACACGTGGTGCACGAGGGGAGATGAGGCCTGCAGAAACATGGTATACACTTCTTGCGTATAGGGCAGGGTATTCCTTGCTTGAAATTGAGCCAAAGACAGGAAGGACTCATCAGATTCGTGTTCACTTCAAAGCCATCAATCACCCCGTACTCTGTGATGGTCTCTATGCTCCAGAAAAGCCACGTGCATTAGGTTTCCATCGAACAGCTCTTCATGCTGCTTCAATATCCTTTAAAAACTGCAAAGACAAAACTATAAAGGTTTCTGCTCCTGTACCATCAGATTTCCATAATGCTTTCGAGGAGTTGGGAATACAAGAAACATGGAAGGAAGTTGCCAAAAACAAGGGCTTATGTTAGATTTGTCTCTACATTATGACAACAGTAAAAACTATCATTTCAGCAGTAGATGTTGAGGCACGAAAGGCTCTCGATATTCGACCTGGGGACATCGTGAAGGTGTGGCAGAAAATTCAGGAAAAAGGCAAGACTCGTCTTCAGGCTTTTGAAGGACTCGTTCTTTCTCGAAAGCATGGAAAGGAGGCTGGGGGTACTTTCACCGTTCGAAAGGTGATGGACGGAGTTGGAGTTGAGAAAATCTTCCCACTCTATACACCACTTATCGACAAGATTGAACTTCTTCGAAGATCAAAGGTACGACGAGCAAAACTATATTTCGTACGAGAAAAGGCAGCTAAGGAAATTCGCCGACAAATGAGACGAATGCTCACTATCGACAAAGATCAGAATACCGATACACGAGTTGTTGCAAAAGAAACTGTAGAAGAAAAGAAAGAAGAGGTAACAGCGTAGTATTAAAAAAGACCATCATCTCGATGGTCTTTTTTAATGAATGCTTGAAAATATGGACGATATTAGATATAGTGGGGGAGTTCTCATGTTATGCGCAGATGGCGAAATTGGTAGACGCACTACCTTGAGGTGGTAGCGCCCTCACGGGCTTGGAGGTTCAAATCCTCTTCTGCGCACACTGTTTTCAAACTATTCGATACATATTCTTTCTTTCGGATATTTTGAAATATAGTATATGGTGGCTATGGTGTAGCGGTAGCACACGAGCTTGTGGAGCTCTTTGTCTGGGTTCAACTCCCAGTAGTCACCCCAAGAAAATGTTATAATGTAATCTATGGAATATCTTAAGACAATGCTAACAACTATAGTTGTGGTGGACTCAATTATTTTTACACTCATCGCTATTTGGCTAGTTGGACCCGCCCTGTCTTCTCGTGACCTCATTCAGGGTGAAAACATACTTTCCTCCATGAAATCACTTTCCCTCAAAATGTATCGAGCTTTCCTGATCCTCTTCTTTTTTGTAGTAATATCTGGAATTATTTGTGGAGTCTGGCTATACAATCTTTAATATTTAAAAATATTAGGAATGTAGATCATCGCTTCATTCCTTTTTTCGAAAATAGTTCTAACGTCCTTTACAACGGCTCCCAAAAATAATTTTTTTCAATACACATTCTGTTCATTGGGTTTTTTAGTTCTAACCATGGTATAATTTTGTTATGAGAATACTTTTATCTTTTATAACTCTCGGCATATTTCTTTTTAGTGGATTCATGTTTTTTATAGTTGGATTTGGGGGAGGATCGGCTTCGTGCATAACCCACCCTGATTATTGTTCCAAAGTCGAAATTTATAAGTGGGCCAGTATTGCCATGGTCTTATCAAGTTTGACTGGTTTGATAGGAATGGCGAAATCTATAAATATTAGAGATGGAAGTCAGACATTTGCGATTTTTGCCATGATGGGGATACTCATACCTGCTTTGATATATTTTTTCCTAGGTCAATTTGTTGGTTCTATTTAAAAGGTGGGAATATAAACTGTCGCATCATTTCTCCTCTCAAACACAGTTCTAACTTCCTCCACGACGACACCCTCCAATCTAGTAGATTTATTGCTTCGTATGCTTAATTCAATAGAATATTGACATATATATAAAATATGTGGTATATATCTCTTAGGCAAGATTCTTTTTCGTGTGGGTAAAATTTAAAGAAAGGATAACAAGTGAACATCATAAGATCTCTCTATGGTCTAAAGGATGCTTCGCTTGATGAAGTTTCCTACGACCTAGTGGTTCCTCTAGAATATGGGGTACTCGCAGACACATCGGGTTCATTACCGAATGCAACAATAGAATGTCTTCACAAGGCAATCGAAGTTGTTGCTACTGGTAAGTCAAAAAAAATTGCATGGGGACTCACTTCTTATTTTGGACCAGGCATCAAGGCCATCCATAACAAGAAGCTTGAATGTCTTAAAGGGAAGGGGTTGAGTGATGTATCAATCTATTCCGTTGTTTCGAATAATTCAATTCAAGAAGCTGCAGGTATAAATAAAATATTCCCATCTGCAAAAACAATTCTCATTATCTGTGACTGGAGACATGGACGCCGATCTCGTCTCATTTGGAAACATTTTTTTCCTGAGGCAAAAATTCACTTCATATCCATTGATAGCAGGTGGAATGAGAAACATCAAAGTATGTGGCAATGTTCATCAACTTGGTGGTTATTCGCAAATATACTACATCATCTTCTCATGCGTCTTTGTGGAGTCCCGAGACTTCTCAATCTGGTACATCGTCTTACACGAAAATCGTCGTAAGGCGATTTTCTTTTCATACATACTACTACCTTTGTATAAAAATACGATATACTTTAGTGCATGAATAAGTCACCATCAGTTATATCTCTTGAAATTCAAATAGTGATTCTCACAATCCTCATCCTTGTATGCTCATGGAAAATTGTTGAGGTGAGTAAAGAAATAAGGATATTGAGAGAAACCCCTCCCGTTGCAATTATCGGAGATGAGATATCACATGGTGATACTAAAAACAATACAATCATCCTCACATTCGATGGGGGAAGTGGAGCAGATTCTGCATATAAAATACTAAAGGTACTTGCTCAACACAAAATTAAAACCACATTCTTTCTTACAGGAAAGTTTATGGATACATATCCAAATCTTGTTCGAACTATGCTGAAGGAGGGTCATGAGATCTTTAGTCATACGTATAATCATCCATACTTAACTCAAGTTTCAGATAATGAGATTCGTCATGAATTAAGAGTTACTGATCAGACTCTCATGAAGATAGCGGGAACTTCTACCAAACCATATTTCCGCCCACCCTATGGTGACAGGGATGAGAGGGTGATACGTATTGCACGGGAAGAAGGATATCAGTCAGTATACTGGACCATCGATGCTCTCGATTGGAGTGTGGGAGAAACTCAAGAGTCTGTGAAGTACAGAATCATATCTACTCTACGTCCAGGGAATATATACCTCATTCATCTTGGAGACATGATCTCGGGAGATATTCTTGAGGAAGTTATTCTCGATATACAGAAAAGAGGATTCACAATCAGTTCTCTCAGTCAGGGTCTTTAAGTGATATACTATACTTCAATGGCTCGAAACAAGAAACGAATACAACCACTCATCCATGATGTTATGATGATTCTCCTTGGTGCGATAGTTGCTTTCGTACTGAGCTCTCTCGGTATTATTGACTTTGTAGTTCATGCTTTTCAAGACTACTATATACTCTCAAGTTTTATCGCAGGTATCTTCTTTACTTCAGTGTTCACATTAGCTCCTGCTTCGGTTGCTCTTGTACATATTGCTCAGTCAGCACCCATCAGTGGGGTGGTGGTATGGGGAGGTATCGGTGCAATGTGTGGAGATCTCATCCTCTTCTTTTTTGTTCGTGATCGATTTGCAGAAGACTTGAAGAAGATTTTTCCTCGTTCAAAAGTACGTCATATTTTCCAATCATTCCATCTCGGTTTTTTAAAGTGGATTGCACCTATTGTTGGTGCGCTTATTATCGCTTCACCCTTACCAGATGAATTCGGGATAACTCTTCTTGGTATGTCTAAAATTAAACTTTCTCTTCTCATTCCTGTGTCTCTTCTGATGAACATGCTTGGTATATACGCACTTATTGGCTTTTCACATCTCCTTTGATTCTGTATAATGGGATTTACTATGAATTCAAAACGCATTATGACATGGGCTGGTTTTATTATCGTTATCGCTCTTATCACATGGGGTCTTGTTGCAGCTGGTGCTAAAGAAAGAAAGGAAATGGGGGATATTGTATTGCCTGATGAAGTATCAGAGACTGACTGGGTTCGAGGGAATGTAGATGCCGAGGTTTCATTGGTTGAATATGCTGACTTTCAATGTCCTGCATGTGGATACTATGCACCTTTAGTAAAAAGACTTTTTGAATCAAGTTCAACAACAATGAAACTTGTATTCAGACATTTTCCACTTCCTCAGCATATGAATGCAATTCCAGCATCTCTTGCTGCGGAAGCTGCGGGTAAGCAGGGGAAGTTCTGGGAGATGTACGATATGTTGTTTGAGAAACAGATTGAATGGGAAAAGTTAACTGATCCACAAGCTGTCTTTGAGGGATATGCTAAAACTCTCAGTCTCAATCTTGAACAATTTTCTCTTGATATGAAGAACGAAGAACTCAAGAAGAAAATTGATGGTGATGCACGTGGGGGTATCAAGGGAAAGGTTAATAGTACCCCAACATTCTTTATTAATGGAAAGAAAATAACAACTCCAACAAACTATGAAGACTTTAAAAAACTTATTGACGAAGCCGCTACACCACGTACCTAAGTGGGTTCCATTTGTACTTCTCCTTGTTGCATTCATAGGTTTTGCTGATGCGACATATCTCACTGTTGAACACTATCAAAACAAGGTACCTCCATGTACGATTGGTGGATGTGAGACTGTTCTTTCAAGCGAGTATGCAATTGTCCTTGGAGTTCCTGTTGCGCTTCTTGGTGCGATGTACTACCTCGCCATTCTCATATCAGTCTTTTTGTTTATAGACATGAAGAAGGATATGTTTCTCCAAGCCCCGCTCCTTTTCACTTCTCTTGGGGTTCTTGCATCTCTATGGTTTGTATACCTACAGCTTTTCGTCATTCATGCCTTCTGTCCATATTGTGCTGTGTCAGGATTAACAACTACTGTCCTGTTCATCATATTGCTCTATGTTTTCCTAAAGAATAGATCTCATCATGAAGCAATCTAATATCGTCATTACAACTGAATCATCCGATTATGAACTTCTCGATTCAGGAGATGGTGAAAAACTTGAACGTTTTGGTTCAGTTGTTCTCTCACGTCCAGATCCACAAGCATTGTGGAAAAAGAATCTTCCTGAGAGTGAGTGGAAGAAAGCAGACTTTGAGTTCTCTCGTACTGAAGCTGGTGGAGAATGGAAATCACGAAAAGGAAAAGAACTTCAGAAATGGGATATCAATTTCGGAGGATTAAAGTTAGGGATAAGGCCAACAGCATTTAAGCATACAGGACTTTTTCCCGAACAATCAGCTAATTGGGATTGGATGAGGAATATCATATCGTCTTCGGGGAAAAAAGATGTTAATGTACTCAATCTTTTTGCATATACCGGTGGTGCAACACTTGCATGTGCACAAGCTGGAGCAAAGGTTGTTCATATAGATGGATCGAAGTCTGCTGTTCAGTGGGCACGAGACAATGCTGAACTTTCTGGTCTTTCTGAAAAACCAATACGATGGATACTTGAGGATGCACGCGTGTTCGTGGGAAGGGAGGTAAAGAGGGGGAACAGGTATGACGCCATTATCATGGACCCACCTGCATTTGGTCATGGTGCAAACAAGGAGATTTGGAAAATTGAAGAACATTTCATGACTCTCATAGAAGAATGTATACAACTTCTTTCTGATGAACCTCTTTTCTTTGTGGTGAATGGATACTCTGCTGGATATTCTGCCATTGCATATGAAAATGCTCTTGAAGGACTTGTAAAAAAATATGGAGGACGTATAGAGATAGGGGAACTTACTCTCGAAGAAACAGGAAGTAAGAGATTGTTACCGTGTGGTATCTTTGCACGATGGAATAGGTAGAAAGATGTGTAATTTTAATATTCTATGCTATGGTATTTCCCATGAACGATCCTAAGGTTCTCTATGAAGATAATCATCTCATTGCGGTGTATAAGCCTGCGGGGATACTCATACAAGGGGATAAATCGGGAGATGTATCTCTCCTTGATGAAGTAAAGGTGTATATCAAGAGAGTTCATGATAAGCCAGGAAATGTTTTTCTTGGACTCATTCATCGTCTCGATAGGAATGTTGATGGGATTGTACTTTTTGCAAAAACCTCGAAAGGTGCCTCACGTCTCTCAGAACAGTTTCGTACTCACTCAGTTACTAAGGTGTATCATGCATGGGTTCATGGGATCGTTGAGCCTCCACATAAGACCCTGATCCATTTTCTTTCCCATGATGAAAATCAAAATCAAGCTCATGTGTATGATACTCCACATCACAATGCCCTTGAAGCAAAACTCTCATATAAAAGAGTACAAGTTGATGGTGAATATTCTCTTCTTGAAATACATCTCGGAACAGGGAGACATCATCAGATACGAGCACAGCTTTCACATATAGGATATCCCATTGTTGGTGATGTTAAGTATGGTTCATCGATAAAATTACCTCTACAGAAAATAGCACTTACAGCAACTTCTCTTTCTTTTGAAACTGCTACAGGAAATGAAAAGAAAATCATTTCTCTAGAAATGCCAGAGAAAACATGGTAGGGTAGAAAGTATGCAATTACTTGATGGTAAGATAGCTCGTGCACACTATACAGATCTTCTTAAATCCAAGATCTCTTCTTCCTCAGTTATACTTCATCTCGTCATCATTCAAGTCGGAAACCGCCCAGATTCCGATGCTTTCATACGATCAAAGAAAGCGTTTGCTCAAAAGATTGGTGCACGAGAGACTCATATTCAATTACCTCTTGAGAGTACTCAAGAAGAAGTGCAAGAAAAGATACGTAATGCGAATATCGACACTTCAGTTCATGGTATTATCGTGCAACTTCCACTTCCTCCCCATATGAATCCTGATGTAATTGTTGAAACAATTGATCCTCTGAAAGATGTCGATGGACTTACGAGTTCTACGAAGTTTAGAGCAGCAACTGCTCGTGGTATACAGGAATTGTTGGATTTCTACAATATTTCCATCAAAGGGAAGAAAGTTACTGTCTTCGGCCGATCAAAACTCGTCGGCAAACCCATTGCAGATATGTGTATGAAGCAGGGTGCTTCTGTAACCGTTTGTAGTCGTGAGACTGAAGGTAACCTCGAGAAGGCACGGACATCAGATATTCTCATTGTAGCAATTGGGCAACCTCTTTTTATAAACAAAGATTTCATACATGATGGACATATTGTAATCGATGTCGGAATCACTCGAGTTAATGATGCTCTTGTGGGTGATGTTGATTTTAATGCGGTGAAGGATTCAGTTTCTATGATTACTCCTGTACCTGGTGGGGTGGGGCAGATGACTGTTCTCGCTCTTTTTGAGAATCTCTATGACGCATGGTATACTAGGGTCCACATTATTAAATAACTAATAGCATATGAATTATCAAGAAAAAGCTTGGAAAGTTGGTTCATGGGTAGGTACATTACTTGCGATATTTCTCGCAGTACTCGTTGTAAAGGAATTTATGTCTATCAAATACATTGGTAGAAATACTCCAATTATGAATAGTATTTCTGTGAATGGTAAGGGAGAGGCTGTGTCAATTCCTGATATTGCCACATTCTCATTTACCGTAACTGAAACAGCAAAGACAGTGAAGGAAGCTCAGACAAAGTCTGCTGAGAAAATTGATGCAGCTCTTAAAGCTGTAAAAGCTGGAGGTGTGGCAGAGAAAGATATCAAGACACTTTCATACAATATCAATCCTCACTATGAGTATTCTCAAGGACTTTGTACTCAGTATGGATGTCCAAATGGTAAGTCTGTACTTACTGGTTATGATGTAAGTCAAACTATCGAAGTTAAGGTGCGAAATCTTGAGAAGGCAGGAGAACTCTTTGATTCTATCGGTACAGCAGGTGTACAGAATGTAAATGGTCTTACATTCTCAATTGATGATGTAAATGTGGTAAAGGCAAAGGCACGAGCTGAAGCTATTGCTCAAGCTCAAGCTAAGGCAGATGCCATCGCTCGCTCACTCGGAGTTCGACTTGTAAAAGTAGTTGGATTCTATGATTCAAGTGATGATTCATACCTTCCTTATGCACGTGAAGTAGCTATGGGAGGAGATATGATGGGTGTGAAGGCAGTAAGTGCACCTCAGATTCCAACAGGGGAACAGAAGATCACTTCTACAGTTTCTATTACCTACGAGATTCGTTAGTTAATTGACTTTATCACTGAAAAGGCGTACTATACCCGTAATCCCCGGGAAGGGGTTTTTTAATAGATATAAAGCATAAAGAGTATGAATATCACTGAATATGTAAAGGACACTCGGGCCGAGATGAGTCATGTAAATTGGCCAACACGAAAGCAAGCTTTGCTCTATGCTTTTGCTGTGGTTGCTGTATCTATTGCAATCTCTCTTCTTCTTGGACTTTTCGATTACATCTTCTCACGCCTCCTCACATTATTGGTATAATCTCCTTCTCATAATCTATGTCAAAACAACAAATTGATGCACAAAGAAATTGGTATGCAATTCACACCTATGCAGGGTATGAAAATGCTGTTGCACGTAATCTCAAACAGCGTATAGAGTCATTGGGTATGGAAGACCGTATTTTCAATGTTCTTGTACCTACAGAGAAGAAGATAAAGATAAAGGGAGGTAAGAGAGTTGAAGAAGAAGAGAAAATCTACCCTGGTTATGTACTCGTAGATATGATTGTAAATGATGATTCATGGTATGTGGTGCGAAATACTCCTCGAGTTACTGGTTTTGTGGGGTCTGGTGTTAATCCAGTTCCTCTTGAAAAGAAAGAAGTTGATATGCTCTTTAGTCGAATGAACAAGGATGAAGTAAAGCATACTATTGACCTTGTATTAGATGAGACAGTAAAGATCGTAGACGGTCCATTTAAGGATCTTGAAGGAAAGGTAAGTGAAGTAGATGATAGTCGAGGTAAGGTTAAGGTTCTTGTCTCAATGTTTGGACGAGAAACACCAGTTGAGCTCGATTTCTTGCAAGTTAAGAAGATTTAAGGTAGTATCCACATTACATTCAATTATATTTTATGGCTAAAAAGATAATCAAAAAAGTTAAAGTTTCAGCACCAGCAGGGAAGGCAACACCAGCTCCTCCACTTGGTCCTACCCTAGGTCAGGCAGGTGTAAACATCGGAGATTTCACTAAGAAATTCAATGATGCTACTCGTGATATGGCAGGTGATATTGTCCCTGTAGTTATCACCGTATATGAGGATAGAACATATGACTTTGTTCTTAAGACACCTCCAGCTTCATCTCTCATTCTCAAAGCTGTCGGAATAGAGAAGGGTGCAGGAAAGCATGCAGTAAAGCGAGCAGGTACCATTACAAAAGCTCAGGTACGTGCAATTGCAGAACGAAAACTTCCTGATCTCAATGCAACAGATATTGAAGCAGCAATGAAGATTATCGAAGGATCATGTCGATCACTCGGAATTGATGTAAAGTAGGTATATAGAAAAAGACCCCATTATGGGGTCTTTTTCTATTCAATCTTCATATTTGGGGAACCAGAGTGATCCACTGAATATTCAAGAAGAAGTGATCCCGAACTTTCAGAGGTTTGCGCATGTTTTAGTTTGAGATGTCCTCCCTGTATATCTTCATTAAACAGAGTTATACCTTTACCAAATACATGAGGTTCAATAGTGAGGTAGATAGTATCAACAACTCCTGCATTCATAAACATAGTATATACATGAGATCCACCACAGATTGCTACCTCCTTAAAACCTCGTTCCTCAAGTTTCCTAATGAGTTCACGAGGACTATCTTGTGTCATTTCTACTCCTTCAAAATTCTGATGTTTTGAGTATACAATATTTACCCGTTCCTTAAGTGGGCGTCCAATGGTTTTGTAAGTAGAAGACCCCATAACAACAACCCCCGCACGTTTAGTGAGCTCAACAAATCGTTTCTTATCAGCCTTACTTGTCCATAGGGCTGCATGCTGTGCATCTTTGGCAATGAATCCATCTGCGGTAACCGCTGCAATTATGAATACTTTTATCATTGTTTTTTTATAACAAATTGTTTTTAAGCTTTTGTCATCTTTCATTTTATCAGCTACACGATATACTACAAGGTATAGGTTTTACTTAATTCTATATAGAATATTATGTATCTTTCAGACCGTGATATAAAAAAGGCAATTGAGAAGGGTGAAGTTATTATCAAAGACTTTGAAGAGGCACGTCTTCAGCCTGCAAGTTATGATATTTTGCTGGGTAATAAGTTTTTGGTACATAACACAGAATCAACTATGGCAATTGATCCTGTAAAGAAGATTTTTCCTGTAACTAAGGAGATTGAAGTTGATAATGATGGATATTTCGTCCTTCATCCAGGGGTAAGTATTCTCGGAACTTCAGTTGACTACTTTGGTTCTAATAAATATCTCATACATCTTTCTGGAAAGAGTAGTCTTGCTCGACTCGGACTCATCATTCATAACACCGCAGGTATCATCAATCCAGGTCATTTCCTTAATATTACTTTTGAACTCTGTAACCTCAATCATCTTCCCATCATACTTCGTCCTCATATGCGAATTGGACAGATTCTTTTTTCTGAAATTTCAAGTCAACCTATGAAAGACTACAAGACAACAGGGAGATATCATGGACGTGATTGGCAACACTTTGTTGATCCTAAGGAGGTTGAAGCTGCGACAATAAAGGACGGGGTAAAGAAAAAAACTCGTTCCCAGAAGATTACAAAATCTAAGAAATAAATATATGGATCTTAAAATAAAAAGATTACATCCAGATGCAATTCTTCCTCGGTATGCTCATGAAGGGGATGCAGGACTTGATTTATATACCCTTGAAAGAATTGAGATTAAACCAGGTGAAAGAAAATCAATTCCAGTTGGTTTTGCCATGGAGCTTGATTTCGGATACGTCGCCCTTATCTGGGACAAGAGTGGACTTTCTCATACATATGGACTCAAGACCCTTGGGGGAGTTGTTGATGCAGGATATAGGGGTGAAATTAAGGTTGGTGTTATAAATCTCTCAGATACTCCCATTGTATTTGAGAAGGGACATAAACTTGCGCAAATGCTCATACAGAAGATTGAAAGTCCTCACATTGAAGAAGTTCAAGAACTCGGGAGCTCAGTAAGGGGAGCTGGATCATTTGGAAGTACAGGTAAATAAGAAAAACCACCCGATGAGGGTGGTTTTTGTGTTAAACCGCAATTGGTGCCTTGATTGCTTCATGAGGGTTATACCCCACAAGTTCAAAATCATCCATAGTGAAGTCCCAGACTTCAGATCGAGGTGTCTTGATGACAATTTGAGGACTTGGACGAGGTTCTCGTGTGAGTTGTTCTTGTACCTGGTTAACATGATTCATGTAGATATGAGTATCACCACCTGTCCAGATAAACTCTCCAGGTTTAAGATTGGTAACATGTGCAATCATAATTGTGAGAAGCGCATACGAAGCAATATTGTAAGGTACCCCGAGGAAAGTATCACAACTTCTTTGGTAGAGATGGCAGGATAGCTTGCCGTTACTAACGAAGAATTGGAAAAGACAGTGGCAAGGAGGTAATCCTGCTTTTGCCATCTCCTCAAGGTCTTCAGGGTTCCATGCTGTAACAATGATGCGTCGAGAATCTGGATTTTTTCTGATGGTATCAATCGCATCTTTGAGTTGATCAATTTTCTTACCATCACTTGTTTTCCAGTTGCGCCATTGGTAGCCGTAGATGGGGCCAAGATCACCCCACTGTTTTTCAAAAGTATCATCACTCAAGATACGTGCTGTGAATTCGTCCTTTTGCTCCTTCCACTGAGGATCATTGGTTGGGGGAACTGGTAATCCATTTTTTTGGAGATAGTTTTTAAAAGGCCATTCATCCCAAATATGATTACCATGTTGTAAGAGTGTACGAAGACGAGTATCTCCTTTAACGAACCATAACAGTTCGCTCAGGATGTTTTTGAAGCTAACCTTTTTTGTTGTAAGGAGAGGGAAACCATCCTCAAGGTTAAATCTCATTTGAGTTCCAAAAATACTCTTTGTACCCGTCCCAGTTCGGTCGGGTTTAAAATCTCCTTCCTCTATGATTCGTCGGATAAGGTTAAGATACTCAATATCTGGATGTTGTGTTTTCATACGTGTTCTAATTATACATTTTCTGGTTTATTTATACACCTTTTGATACTATTAGTCGAGAAAGAAAAACATTATGAATACACCCAAATTTATTGTTCTTGAAGGTGGCGATGGTGCAGGGAAGTCATCTCTTCTCGAGGCGGTTAAAAGAGAATTTAAGGATTCCGTTCTCATAACACGTGAACCAGGAGGTTCTCCGTATGCAGAAGCGATTCGAAGACTTGCACTCAATGATCCTTTGGCTAAGGATGCTACTGCTGAAACCATGCTCTGCCTTATGTTTGCAGCGCGTTTTGATCATGTTGTTAAAACCATCATCCCCGCACTTCAGTCGGGGAAACATGTGATCACGGATCGTTTTGATGCATCAACATTTGCATATCAACTTTACGCTCAGGAGAGTAGGGGACTCGAAGAACTTTTTTGGAATCTTCGTAAAAAAATTTCTCGTTTACCAGATCTCTATATCTATGCTGATGTAGATGTTGAAGAAGGTTTGCGCAGAACATCAAAGCGTGCCCTGGGTCAAGGTGAAGAGAATCACTTCGATGCTCGGGATATTGCATTTCACACTCGACAACGTGAGGGGTATGGGGCATTTTTGAATACGGTTAATCACCGAATTGTTAATGCCAATCAATCCCTTGAGTCAGTTGTCGGAGATTTCATTTCAATTCTTCGTTCCGAAGGATTGTAATCAAAAGTTCTACCAACTTGTCTGTGTAGAACTTCTTCATTTATTAAATAGTATTAATATTAAGATATGAAAGACACATACATCAAAAAACTCATAGATTCAGAGAAGAAGCGACAAAAGAAAGTTATCAATCTCATTGCATCAGAAAACTATGTTTCTAAGGATGTTCTTGCAGCACTTGGTTCAGAGCTTACCAACAAATATGCAGAAGGGTATCCAGGAAAGAGGTATTATGGAGGTAATGAAGTTGTCGATATGGTTGAGAGTGTGGCAATCGAAAGAGCCCTCAAACTCTTTAACCTCTCATCATCTGAATGGAATGTAAATGTACAACCCCTCTCAGGATCACCAGCAAATCTTGCTGTATATCTTGCTCTTGTACCACAAGGATCTAAGATTATGGGCATGTCGCTTGATCATGGTGGTCACCTTACCCATGGACACAAGGTATCTGCTACAGGAAAGTTTTGGACCCAGGTCCCTTATGGTATCAACAAAGATTCTCAGGTACTCGACTATGATGAGATACGAGAGATTGCAATGAGAGAAAAACCTTCAATCATAGTTGGTGGATATACTGCATATCCACGAGAGATTGATTGGAAGAAACTACGAGAAGCTGCAGATGCTGCAGGTGCTCTCCTCATGGTTGATATGTCACATATTGCAGGTCTTGTTGCAGGAAAAGAATATCCATCTCCATTTACATATGCAGATGTTGTGACTACAACTGTTCATAAGACTCTACGAGGACCTCGTAGTGCGATAGTTTTCTCTCGAAATGATAAAAGAGAGTTGGGAAAGAAAATCGACAAAGCAGTTTTTCCTGGTCTTCAGGGTGGTCCACATATGAACCAAATTGCTGCAACTGCTGTTGCACTTAAGGAGGCATCATCATCTTCATTTAGAGCCTATGCTCGTCAGGTTAAGAAAAATGCTCGTACACTTTCTGCTGAACTTATAAAAAAGGGATGGAATGTAATTTCTGGTGGTACTGATACTCATCTCATTCTTCTCGATACATGGATGGGTGGAAAGGGTATAGGGGGTGCTGAGGCAAGTAGTCGTCTTGAAAAAGAAGGAATTATTGTAAACAAGAATGCAATCCCTTTTGATACACGACCACCTACTGATCCTTCAGGAATACGACTCGGTACGGCAGGTGAGACTACCCGAGGCAAGAAAGAAAAGGATATGAAAAAGATCGCAGAGAGAATAGACTCAATACTAAGGAGATAATTAAAAACCCCGTCGATGGGGCGAATATCGACGGGGGTAAGTGCTCAAACCTCTAGGGGCGAGCAACTTTGGGTGGGCTAGGGCTACTGATCTTTTCTTCTTTACTAGTTCATAGATGACTATAGCAAAGATAAATAATATGTCAATAGTCTCGCACAAAAGAGCGTTTTAATGCTACAATAGCGCCATGTTGGAAAGTTTGATAAAACCCTTTGAACAAGCCCTAAAAAACCTTGGAATAGAAAATCCTAAGGTTAATTTTGAGTACCCAGAGAATCCTCAGCATGGTGATTTTTCTACAAATAGTGCGCTTGTATATGCAAAAAATCTTGGAATGACCCCTCGGGAATGTGCCACTCGTCTCATTGAGGAGGTTACGAAGAATCTTCCTCAGTATGTAAAATCTCTTGCGAGTGCTGGTCCTGGTTTCATAAACATAACCATGAATCCAGAATTTTTTACCACCATTCTGTTAGACATGGGTAAGCATGGTGATACTCTCGGTACATCTCATGAAGGGAAGGGTAAGAAGATAATGGTTGAATATACTGATCCTAATCCATTTAAGATATTTCACATTGGGCATCTCATGGCAAATTCCATAGGGGAATCAATTTCAAAACTCATTGAAACTACAGGAGCTCAAGTTATCCGTGTCTGCTATCAAGGAGATGTGGGAATGCATGTTGCTCGTACCCTATGGGCGGTTGAGAAGAACAAAGATTCTTTTCCTGATGAGAACACACCTCTCTTGGATCGTATTAATTTTCTTGGAAAAATGTATGTACTTGGATCTGAGAAATATGATGTTGATGAGGTTGCTAAAAAAGAGATAGTTGAGACTAACAAGAAAATATTTGAGAAGAGTGATCTTGTTCTCAATGAGTTCTATGATAAAGGACGTGCGTGGAGTCTCGAATACTTCGATCAGATATATGCAAAACTAGGAACACAGTTTAAACATTTCTTCTTTGAGAGTGAGGTGGCTGATATAGGGGTTACTGTTGTGAACTCATTTCTTGAAAAGGGTATTTTTGAAAAAAGTGATGGAGCAGTAATCTTCCCAGGGGAAAAATATGGAGAACACACTCGAGTCTTCATCAATTCTCAAGGTCTTCCTACCTATGAGGCAAAGGAGATTGGTCTTACAGAAAAGAAGTTTTCTTTGTATCCAGATCTTGCTGAATCTGTTGTTGTGACTGCCAATGAACAGAATGACTATTTCAAAGTCATTCTTGCTGCTCTTAAGGTTATGTCTCCAAGTTATGCATCACGAATGAGGCATATTAGTCATGGAATACTTCGTCCTGCATCAGGAAAGATGTCATCTCGTAAGGGGAATATAGTTCCTGCTGAAACCTTCATTGAAGAGTTTGAAGCCATGGTTGATGAAAAAATTCAAGGAAGAGAACTTGATGATGTAGAGAAGAAAGATATACGTGAGAAGGTTGCAATTGCGGGGATAAAATATGCGATACTACGTCAATCAATAGGAGGGGATATCATCTACGATCCTCACAAGGCTCTTTCTTTCGAGGGAGATTCTGGACCATATCTTCAATATACAACTGTACGTGCTCGCGCTGTTCTTCTCAAGGCATCAGAGAATCATATATCTACAGATATTACTCATTTTCCACAAGAGATACATATTCTCGAAAAACTTCTCACTCGTTTTCCTGAAATTGTTGCACGAGCTCGTCGAGAATATGCCCCCCACTATATCGTCACATATCTCATCGAAGTTGCATCAGCTTTCAATTCATACTACGCATCTCATACCATTATCGACATTCAAGACAATCTCTCTCCATACCGTGTGTATCTCACCAAACTTTGTGCACAGATACTTGAGAAAGGTCTCTGGATACTCGGAATACAGGTTCCTAAGAAAATGTAATATATTAGTAGCTCATCTTGAAAACATATGAATAACGTTAGTGAACAAGAACAAACAAAAAGTACCGTTGCTCTCACTGAAGAGAAGATACTTGCTTTTTGGGAAGAAAAAAATATTTTTAAAAAATCTCTTGAAAAAGAATCGCCCCTCGGTGAGTTTGTCTTTTTTGACGGTCCTCCTTTTGCTACAGGGGAAGCACACTATGGCCATGCGGTACCAGGTACTGTAAAAGATGTCATTCCACGATACAAAACTATGCGAGGATATCATGTTCGACGTCGATGGGGATGGGATTGCCATGGTCTTCCTGTTGAAAACCTCATTGAAAAAGAATTAAAGCTGGCATCAAAAAAAGATATTATCGACTACGGTATTGGTAAATTCAATGAAGCTGCTCGAACTAGTGTAATGAGATATGCAGATGATTGGAGACGAGTAATTCCAAGACTTGGACGCTGGGTAGATATGGAGGATGACTACCGTACTATGGATACTACATATACTGAATCAGTATGGTGGGCGTTTTCTGAATTACACAAGAAAGGTCTTGTCTATGAAGGATTTAAATCAATGAATCTATGTCCTCGATGTGAGACAACCCTCTCTAACTTTGAGGTTAGTCAAGGATACAAGGATATTACAGATATCTCAGTGTATGTGAAGTTTAAGGTTATAGGTAAAGAAAATACGTTCTTCCTCGCCTGGACAACCACCCCATGGACTCTTCCTGGAAATGTTGCTCTTGCAGTTAATCCCGATATTGCATATGTAACTATTAATGTAAAAGGGGAGAATATCATTCTTGCTCAGGAAAGATTGTCTGTTGTAAAAGAAGAACATACGGTTGTATCAACAGTGAAAGGATCTGAACTTGTGGGCATGTCCTATGAACCTGTTTTCCCATACTATGCTCAAGATGAGAAATTGCTCAACAGAGCACAGGGTTGGAAGGTATATGGTGCTGAATTTGTTACAACTACTGATGGTTCAGGAATTGTACATATTGCTCCCGCATTTGGTAATGATGATTATGAACTTTCTCTTGTTCATAAGCTTCCTTTCGTTCAACATGTTACCACTCATGGAATCTTTAAACCCGAAGTGATTGATTTTGCTGGAATGGAGGTGAAGCCAAAAAATACCCCCGAAGAAAAAGACAAACATCAGAAAGCAGATATTGAGATTATAAAATACTTAGCTCGTACAGGAAATTTGTTTGCAAAAGAAAAAATCATACACTCATACCCTCATTGTTGGCGTTGCGACACTCCACTTCTTAATTACGCGGCATCTTCATGGTTTGTAAAAGTTACTGAAATTAGAGATAGGTTGGTAAAAGAAAATGAAAAAGTAGTATGGACACCTTCTGAAATTGGAGAGGGAAGATTTGGTAATTGGCTTCGAGGAGCACGAGACTGGGCAATTTCAAGATCACGATTCTGGGGTGCACCACTACCCGTATGGAAAGATATTGTTACAGGTGAATATGAAATACTCTCTTCAATTAAAGAGCTTTCTTCACGAAGCAAGGCACGTAATACATACTATACAGTTCGACATGGAGAAGCCGAGAACAATACTCTTTCTGTGGTAAGTTCTCATCCTGACAATCCTCATCATCTGACAGCCCTAGGTAGGGAGCAGGCACATAAGGCGGGAGAATGGTTGAAGGATAGGGGTATAGATATGATATTTGTCTCTCCCTTTGTCCGTACACGAGAGACCGCAGCAATCATTGCTGAAGTTATAGGTCTTTCTCCAGAAAAGATAGTAACAGATACACGTCTCAAAGAACTTGATGCGGGTGTTTGGAACAACAAACCATTTTCTGATTTCCTTAAAAACTTTGCACATGCCAATCGATTCGCCACTCGTCCCGAGGGAGGTGAGAATTATATTGATATTAAAAAGAGAATGGGAGATATGCTCTATGATCTTGAATCACGCTATGAGGGTAAGAACATTCTCATTGTTTCTCATGACTCACCACTGTTCTTGCTTCATTCAGCAGCACAAGGACTTGATCAAGAACAATCTCTTGCACTACGAGGTACTAATGATCACTATAATCATAATGCAGAGCCAGAAGAACTCGATTTCTCTCCACTACCTCATAATGAAAATTATGAAATCGATCTCCATAGACCATATATTGATGAAGTAAAACTCATCTCAAAGAAAGGTAATCCACTTGTCCGTATTCCTGAAGTATTCGATTGTTGGTTTGAATCAGGTTCTATGCCATTTGGTGAATCACATTATCCATTTGAGAAAGATGAATTCGACCCTCATACAGGAATCTCACATTTCTTTAAGAAATCAAAAGGATATCCAGCTGATTTCATTGCAGAAGGACTCGATCAAACTCGTGGCTGGTTCTACTCAATGCTTGTTCTTGGTGTAGGACTCTTTGGCTCATCACCTTACAAACATGTCATTGTAAATGGTTTGGTTCTCGCAGAGGATGGTCAGAAGATGTCAAAATCAAAAAAGAACTATCCCGATATACGTCTGATGATTAACAAATATGGAGCTGATGCTCTACGGTATTACCTCATGGCATCTCCTCTCGTTCATGCTCAAGATTTCTGTTTCTCAGAAAAGGGAGTAGACGAAGTGGTGAAGAAACATATTGGTCGCCTTAACAACGTAGTGACATTCTATGAAATGTATGCGCAGAAAACATCACATGTTGTTCGAAGTACACATCCACTTGATGTGTGGATTCGTACACGAGTTGCTGAATTAACTCGAGAAGTAACTCAAAATCTTGAGATGTATGCAATCGACAAAGCAACACGACCGTTTGCAGATTTCATTGATGATCTTTCAACATGGTATCTTCGAAGATCTCGTGATCGATTCAAGAGTTCTGATGCAGAAGACAAAGCAATGGCGCTTTCAACTACACGCTCGGTTCTTCTTGATGTGGTAACTCTTCTTGCTCCATTCATGCCATTTGTATCAGAGGATATATATATGCGGATAAAGGGGGAGGGAGATGAAGAAAGTGTACATCTTCGTTCATGGCCTCAAGTAGAGGGGTATGATGAAAAAATACTTACCTCAATGCGTGAGGCACGTATGATTGCTTCATTAGGACTCGAAGCTCGTATGAGGGCAAAGATAAATGTTCGACAACCACTCTCACGCCTTACCCTTAAGAAGAATCTTGATTTGAATCTTGTTCCCATTGTAGAAGATGAAGTTAATGTAAAAGAAATTCGTATTGACCCTCAGCAGAGTGAGGAGCTTGTTCTCGATACTGTCATTACGGATAGTTTGAAAGAAGAGGGAACTGTACGAGAACTCATTCGAGCAATTCAAGATCTACGTAAAGAAAAAGGACTGACCATACATGATCGAGCTCTTCTTAAGATTGAGACGGATGATAGGGGAAGAAAACTCATCGAAAAAGCAAGAATTGAGATTGTGAATACAACAACCCTCAAGGATATTGTTTTCGTAACCCTTACTGGAGATATGAAAAATATCGGTGACATGTCAGTAAAGATTGATATTGAGAAATAGAAAAGGAGGTGCGATCATGCGGTCGCACCTCCAGCTAGGACCCCATGCTGAAACCCAGGTTAGTATGAAGTCTAAGAATACCCGTGGAAACCCCATTAGGCCCCCACACGATACTTCGCGTTCTAAAGAACAAGGTATCAGTTACAAATGCTAGCATATACTCTACATATTCACCATGCACCATATCTACACGACACCAGCCTTTGTAGTACACAGCACCCCCTACGGAGAAGCTGGAAAGTTCCTCCTCCTCTTTACCCGAGATTTCGGTATGATTGGTGCAGTTGCTCAGGGTGTGCGTTCTCATGTATCTAAACTCAGGTATCATCTTCAGGATTCACATTTCTCTACAATATCAGTGGTAAGGGGGAAGGAGGTGTGGAGAATCACGGGAGCACATGGTATGGAATCTGTACCTCGAACTCCAATTCATAACAGGGTGCTTAAACTCCTCAAACGTCTTCTTCAGGGTGAAGAAAAGAATGAACCTCTCTTCAATCTTCTCGCTGTATTTTACGAAACTCCCGTATCATCTGATCTTCATCATCTTCTTGAAACACTTACGGTATTACGAATCATAGCTACCCTAGGGTATGCTCAGAAGAAGGAAGAACTCACTCCATTTCTCAATTCATATGACATATCTCCTGAGACACTTCATTCTTTTGAATCAGTTTCCAAACTGGCCCTTGAGACGATAAACAAGGCTCTCAAAGAGAGTCATTTGTGATATAATATCCTTTGTTATGAATCCCGATGATTCAAGTAAAATTGAAAGATTAAAAAAATCCCTGTATTCTCGCACAGCTCCTGATGTTCGCAGCAAGCGAAGATTTCGTTTTAATCCACTTACCCCCACCATCGCTACTGACTGGGAGCATGAATCGGAGAACTCTGAAGAGGTTGTTTTAAACAAAAAATACGAAGATCATACTATGTCATTTCT
>JACCDZ011706933.1_pt1 | contig 37676 bp, 37 predicted proteins | sample 7449551 | NCBI WGS metagenome assembly JACCDZ01 (sample SAMN15323452, study PRJNA562643) | freshwater metagenome | isolation source: river surface water | place: USA:Blue River Watershed | collected 2017-08-18
GATCAAGCTGATGCAAACAAGCAGTGCGGCATTGTATTGATGCACATGCAACGTGATCCACAGACTATGCAATTTGATCCTGAGTATCAAGATGTGATTACTGAAGTAAAACTGTTTTTGCAAGAGCGTGCTCGCTTGCTTGAGAGTCAAGGTGTGGCAAAAAACAGAATTGCTATCGACCCCGGCTTTGGGTTTGGTAAAAGCTTGGAGCACAACCTCAAAATGCTGGCTGATTTTGATCAATTCTCCCAATTGGGTTATCCAGTGTTGGCAGGAATGTCTCGTAAATCGATGCTAGGTAAGTTAACTGGTCGTGATACCAATGACCGTGTAGCGCCGAGTATTGCAGCTGCCATTCTGGCTGCTGATCGGGGCGCCCGTATCATCCGCGTCCACGACGTCCAAGAGACGGTCGACGCCTTAAAGCTCTGGGAAGCGATTCAGGGATGACTTGTTTGGTTAAATACCCACAAGTTTTATAATGAAGCCCATGAAAAAACAATACTTTGGCACCGATGGTATCCGCGGTGAAGTGGGGCAATTTCCGATTGTTCCAGAATTCATTACGCGTCTGGGCTATGCTGCCGGCAAGGTGCTGAGTAGTCAAGCAAGGCCCGGCGAGCGCTGCAAGATTCTGATTGGAAAAGATACACGTGTATCAGGCTATCTGTTGGAAGCGGCTTTAGAAGCTGGCTTTGCTGCTGCTGGTGTTGATGTCATGCTGTGCGGACCAATGCCTACTCCAGGCGTTGCTTACCTTACCAAAGCCTTGCGTTTATCTGCGGGCGTAGTGATTTCAGCATCGCACAATCCGTATCAAGACAACGGTATTAAATTCTTCTCTGCCGAAGGCGGTAAGTTGACCGATGAGTTTGAATTAGCGATTGAGGCTGAGCTAGAAAAACCGATGGGTTGCGTAAGCTCAAAGGAGCTGGGTAAAGCATTTCGTATCGATGATGCAGCGGGCCGTTATATAGAATTTTGTAAATCCACTTTTCCTGGTGAACTCAATCTCAAGGGAATGAAGTTGGTTGTCGATTGCGCACATGGCGCTGCGTATCACATTGCGCCTCATGTCTTTCATGAGCTTGGGGCGGAAGTCATCTCTATTGGTGTTCAGCCTGACGGCCGCAATATTAATGATGGCTTTGGTGCAACTGCGCCAGCAGCTTTAATTGCTAAAGTGAAAGAAGCTAAAGCAGATCTTGGCATCGCTTTGGATGGTGATGCGGATCGCTTGCAAATGGTCGATGCCTCTGGCAGATTATTTAATGGCGATGAGCTTTTGTATGTGCTTGCAAAAGATCGCATCGAGCGCGGCCAAGCCATTGGTGGAGTGGTGGGCACTCTCATGACGAACCTGGCTGTAGAAAATGCGATTAAAGGCTTGGGTATTGGGTTTGAGCGTGCCAATGTAGGTGATCGTTACGTTTTAGAGTTACTCAGACAAAAAGGCTGGATTATTGGTGGTGAAGGTTCCGGGCATTTGCTTTGTTTGGACCAGCACACAACTGGTGATGGCACGATTGCCGCATTACAGGTGCTAGCAGCGATGAGTCAGGCTAAGAAGAGTTTGGCTCAGCTTCTGGATTCCGTAAAACTCTTCCCCCAAGTGCTTCTCAATATCAAATTCAAAGCTGACTATGACTGGAAGTCAGACAACAGCCTTAAAGCCAAGATCAGCCAAGTGGAGGGCGATCTCAAGGGTACGGGTAGGGTGCTTATCCGCGCTTCTGGTACGGAACCCGTCCTCCGGGTGATGGTAGAGGCTCAAGATGGGAATGTGGCTATGAGTTCAGCCAAGAGTATTGCGGATCTAGTGCCAACATCTAAGTAATTGATTTTATTGGATTAATTTGTATTACAAAGGCTGTCACAAAACAGTCACACTCTAGTCGTATCGTTCTTATATCGCAATGTTGCGGTATTTATTTGAGGATCGATCCACATGAAATCTTTCTTGAAAAAAGCGTTAGTAATTAGCGCGATTTCAATTGCCCCAGTTGCTTTTGCGGCTGATATGACTGGTGCTGGTGCCACCTTCCCATACCCAATTTATGCAAAGTGGGCTGAAGCTTACAAAGCAAAAACAGGTTCAAATATGAATTACCAATCCATTGGTTCTTCAGGCGGCATTAAACAGATCAAAGCGAAGACAGTGGACTTTGGAGCGTCAGATAATCCAGTGAAGTTTGATGATCTAGAAAAAGATGGCCTGGTTCAGTTCCCGGCAATTATTGGTGGCGTTGTCCCCGTAATTAACGTTGAAGGTGTTAAGCCTTACGAGCTCAAGTTGTCACCAGATACCTTGTCTGATATTTTTCAAGGTGCAATTACCAACTGGAACGATAAGCGTATTGTGTTAAACAATCCAGGCATGAAGATGCCCGACTTACCAATCACCGTAGTTCATCGTGCCGATGGTTCGGGTACTACAGCAATTTTTACAAACTATTTGGCCAAAGTTAGTCAGAACTGGAAAGACGCAGTTGGCGAAGGTGCAGCGGTTAAGTGGCCAGCAGCCTCATCAGTGGGTGGTAAGGGTAATGAAGGTGTTGCTGCCAACGTTTCTCGCGTTAAAGGTGCAATTGGCTATGTTGAGTATGCCTACGCCAAGAAAAACAAAATGACTAGCGTTTCTTTGAAGAATAAAGATGGTCAATTTGTACAGCCAGATGATCTCACTTTTGCAGCAGCAGCTGCAGGTACAGATTGGTCTAAGATTCCTGGTATGGGTACATTTATTACCAACGCTTCTGGTGCTAAATCATGGCCAATTACAGGCGCATCTTTCATCTTGATCTACAAGAATCCAGAGAACAAAGCTAATGCTGCTGAAGTCATTAAGTTCTTTGATTTTGCTTTCAAGGAAGGTAAGAAAATGGCCGAAGAGTTGGACTATGTTCCAATGCCTGACGTCACTACAGATTTCATTCGCAAGAATGTATTTGCGAAGGTTGTAACTAAATAAAACAGATGACTGATTAATCTCAGTCGTCAAAAAACAGCTCCACTCTTGGTGGGGCTGTTTCAATATTTAAATAAGCGCAATCTATGATTGAATCGACCCAGTCCCATTCAGCTCCAACGCCACAGGCGCTGCGAATTGCTAAGTTGCAACGTATTCAGGATTTTCTCTTTCATGGGATAACCCAATTTTTTGCCTTATCCGTTTTGATTGCCTTGCTTGGCATCATGGTTTCTTTAGTGAGCAATGCTTGGCCAGCATTGAGTACTTTTGGGGTTGGATTTTTCTTTACCCAAGAGTGGGATATCGTAAATGGTGAATTTGGAGGCTTGATAGCTATATACGGCACTCTGATTACTTCCTTGATTGCGCTGCTGATTGCTGTGCCTTTGAGCTTCGGTATTGCTGTGTTCCTTACCGAATTATGTCCTGGGCCATTGCGTCGTCCATTGGGTACGGCAGTGGAATTGCTTGCTGCGGTTCCCTCGATCATCTACGGCATGTTTGGCCTGTTTATTTTTGCCCCATTATTTGCTGACTACATTCAGCCAGCTCTGGCTGCCACTCTTGGGAAAATTCCAGGTTTTGGTATTTTGTTCTCGGGCGCATTTAATGGCATCGGAATTCTTTGTGCTGGCTTGATTTTGGCAATGATGATCCTTCCTTTTATCGCCTCAGTAATGCGAGACGTATTTGAGATAGTTCCACCGGTGCTCAAAGAGTCTGCTTACGGAATTGGCTGTACCACCTGGGAGGTGGTAAAAAATGTTGTTCTTCCCTATACCAAGGCTGGTGTGATCGGCGGCGTCATGTTGGGCTTAGGTAGGGCGCTTGGTGAGACGATGGCAGTGACATTCGTGATCGGCAATGCACACCGTTTATCCCCATCCTTATTCGCACCTGGAACCTCAATTGCTTCAACTCTCGCAAATGAGTTCGGGGAGGCTGAAGCAGGAAATCACCTGTCTTCATTATTCGCTCTGGGCCTAGCCTTGTTCATTATTACTTTTATTGTTTTGGCATGCGCCAAGTGGATGCTGAATAGTATGGAGAAGAAGCAGGGTTTAAAAACATGAACAATATGTCCAACATCAATCCTGCCATCTTTGCGAAACGCAAGCGCGCCAATAAAATTGGTTTAACCCTTTCCATGGGGGCTATGGGCTTGGGTATGGTTTTCTTGCTTTGGATTTTGAGTGTTTTGGTATTCAAAGGCTTTGCAGCGCTTGACATCACACTATTTACACAAAGTACTCCTGCGCCTGGATCTGATGGCGGCGGCCTTGCAAATGCAATTGTGGGCAGCCTGCTATTGGTGGGTTGTTGCACTCTCATCAGTACGCCAATTGGTGTGCTGGCTGGTCTTTACCTATCTGAATATGGTGACCGTAGCCGTATTGCTGCTATTACTCGCTTTGTTACCGACATCATGCTTTCGGCGCCATCAATCGTGATTGGCTTATTTGTATATGCTTTTGTTGTGGCTCAGGTCCGCCATTTTTCTGGGTGGGCGGGGACAATTGCCTTGGCCTTGATTGCTATTCCAGTGGTTGTTCGCACAACTGAGAATATGCTGCGCTTAGTGCCAGGTAGTTTGCGTGAAGCTGCTTACGCTTTGGGCACGCCGAAGTGGAAGGTAGCTTTTATGATCACTTTAAGGGCGGCGCAAAGCGGTGTCATGACTGGTATCTTATTGGCTCTAGCTCGTGTCAGTGGTGAAACGGCTCCTTTGCTGTTTACAGCACTGAACAATCAGTTCTTCTCCACCAATATGAATGCCCCCATGGCAAATTTACCGGTGGTGATTTTCCAATTTGCAATGAGCCCATATGACAACTGGGTTGAGCTAGCTTGGGGTGGGGCGCTTCTCATTACGTTTGCCGTGCTTGGGTTGAATATTCTTGCACGCGTGGTATTCCGCGATAAGGTGCAAAGTTAATGAGCAATATAAAAACAATGTTTGACTTAAATACTATTGATAGTCAAGGAATCAGAATGATCGAAACAAATAATCCACAATCGACGCGTGAAGTAAGAAACGCACTTGAAGTGCGTAATCTAAATTTTTTCTATGGCGCTTTTCAAGGTCTCAAGAATATTAATTTGAATATTGAGGAAGGCAAGGTCACGGCTTTTATCGGACCATCGGGTTGCGGAAAATCTACCTTGCTCAGAACCCTGAATCGCATGTATGACCTCTACCCAGGTCAACGCGCAGAAGGGGAGATCAACTTCTATGGTCAAAATATCTTAGCGCCTGGGCAGGACTTGAATTTACTACGCTCACGTATTGGCATGGTCTTCCAAAAGCCAACTCCATTTCCAATGTCTATCTACGAGAACATTGCATTTGGTGTGCGTCTTTATGAAAAGCTGTCGCGCTCGGAGATGGATGAGCGTGTTGAATGGGCTTTAAACAAAGCTGCGCTTTGGAATGAGGCTAAAGATAAGCTAAATCAAAGTGGACTATCTCTCTCTGGTGGACAGCAGCAGCGTTTATGTATTGCCCGTGGAGTTGCTGTTAAGCCATCTGTCATTTTGCTCGACGAGCCTACTTCTGCTCTGGATCCAATTTCGACAGGCAAGATTGAGGAGTTGATTAATGAGCTAAAGCACGAGTACACCATTGCGATTGTTACTCACAACATGCAGCAGGCAGCTCGCGTATCAGATTACACGGCTTATATGTACTTAGGAAGTTTGATTGAATACGGCAAGACGGATGAAATATTCATTAAGCCAAAGCGCAAAGAAACAGAGGATTACATTACCGGCCGTTTCGGTTAATTGGAGATATAAATGCCAGATAAACACCTTTCATCACAGTTTGATGCAGATTTAAATTCACTCTCAAGCCGTTTGCTTGAGATGGGTGGTCTCGTTGAATCCCAGATATCAACGGCGATGCGTGCCTTTACTCAAATGGATATCGAGACGTGCAACATCGTTATTCAGAACGAAAAGCTAGTTAACGATCTGGAGATTCAGATTGATATGGCTTGCACTGAATTGATTGCTCGCCGCCAGCCTACCGCGCGAGATCTGCGGCTAGTAATGGCCGTCTCCAAAGCAATTACAAATTTAGAGCGTGCTGGTGATGAGGCTGAGCGGGTTGCTAAGCGTACCAAGCGTTTAATTGAAGCTGGAGCTACGCATAACATTAACGTAGCTGAAATTCGTCTCTCTGGTCAAATGGCTATCTCCTTATTGCGCCGAAGCTTGGATGCTTTTGCTCGCTTGGATACCATTGCCGCTGCAGAAGTCGTGCAAGAGGACCGTCAAATTGATGAGGAGTTCAGGGGCTTTGTGCGTAAGCTGATTTCCTACATGATGGAAGACCCTCACACCATTACTACGGGCCTTGATATGCTTACTATTGCAAAAGCTATCGAGCGCATTGGCGATCATGCAAAGAACATTGCTGAATTTGTGATCTATATTGCTAAGGGCTCGGATGTGCGTCACCTTCCTCATGAGGATCTTGTCCGCGAGGCAAATAAGGCCTAAGCATGGGGATGACTCACCGTATATTGGTTGTTGAAGATGAGCCTTCGATTGCTGAGCTGATAGCAATCAACTTGACTCATGCAGGCTATCAAGTGGAAAAAGCGCTGCAAACTGAAGTTGCTATGAATATGATGCGGGACGAGTTACCCAGCCTTCTCATTCTGGATTGGATGTTGCCCGGTAAATCGGGCGTGCAATTTGCCAGGGAGTTAAGAGCGCATGAGCGAACAAGAGGGCTTCCCATCCTCATGTTGACTGCAAAAAGCGAGGAGTCCGATAAGATTCTGGGCTTGGATTCTGGTGCAGATGATTACGTAACCAAACCATTTTCCCCGAAGGAGTTGATTGCTCGTGTCAAAGCGCTTCTTCGTAGGCAATCTCCCATGGAGGATACCGGGCCGTTAGCAGTGGGACCATTAAGGTTGGATCCAGGCTCTCACCGCGTTCTGGCAGTTTGGCCCAAGATGGATCCCAAGCCAATCCTATTAGGCCCCACCGAATATCGTCTGCTTCAATTTTTTATGAATAACCCTGAGCGCGTTCATTCTCGCGCGAGTTTGCTTGATAAGGTATGGGGTAGCGATGTGTATATTGAGGAAAGAACGGTTGATGTTCATATCAAGCGTTTAAGAGCTGCTCTGGCCCCTATGGATTGTGATCGTTTTATAGAGACGGTTAGAGGCAGCGGCTACAGAATCACTAAAGTCCCTACCGAAATCTAAGTGCCTATTTACTAGGCATTTTTAGGCTAATTACTAACGCTCAATACAGATGCTCTAAGATTGCAGCATGTTATCCGTTTTAACTCGATTTATTACACTTCTTTGCCTGGCATTCCTGGCTGCCTATATTGTTCTTACCAATTGGGGGCCTGAATTTGCTATTGCCGCTGGTATGGCAGTCCTGGCTGTACCCTTGGTTTACTCCTACATCAATTTAGCGCGTCTTCGAAAGTATGTTTTGCAAGATACTGTGGAGAATATGCCGCTCCCAAGTGGATTCTGGGAAGAGGTTTTCTTTCGACTTCAGCGTCTTGTGCGAAATCTGAAGCAGGAAATCCGCACAGTAGAAAAGCAGCATGATCGTTTTATAGAGGCATTTCAGGCATCTCCTAATGGCATCTTGATGCTCGATGATCAGGATCAAATTGAATGGTGCAATGGAATTGCAGAACGTTTTTTTGGCTTGAACTTTAAGCGAGATGTACTCCAGAGAGTCAATTTTCTGATTCGTCGCCCAGAGTTTATTCAGTATCTAAATAAGCGTCAGTTTGAAGAGCCACTATTACTGGAGCGAATGGGGTCAGACGGCAATTTGAGCTTGATGATTCAGGCTTTTCCATTCGGACAAAAACGTCACCTCTTGTTAGTTCAGGATGTCACTGACTTACAAAAAGCTGACGCTATGCGACGTGATTTCGTGGCTAATGTCTCGCATGAGATGAGAACGCCTATCACCGTCTTAATGGGTTTTTTGGAGACTATTCAGTCTCTAGATATTGATAAAGCTCAGCGTGATCAGTATTTTGAGATGATGATGTCTCAGGCGCAGCGAATGAAGAGTTTGGTTGAGGATTTGCTGACCTTGGCAAACCTCGAGGCCAACACCTTACCGGCGCCGCTACAGATAATCAAAATAGACACTCTCATGGCATTGGTGAGAAACGATGCTGAAGCCTTGTCTCAGGGTCGCCACGCCCTGAATTTTGAAATCTCTACGCCTTGCAATTTAATGGGGGAGGAGCGAGAGATTCTTTCTGCCTTCAGTAACCTCGTATCTAATGCTATTCGATATACTCCTGATGTTGGTGCTGTGACCGCAAAATGGTCAGTTAATAGCCAGGGTCAGGGGGAGTTCTCTGTAACCGATACCGGGCCAGGCATTGCCTCTGAGCACCTATCTAGGTTGACCGAGCGCTTCTATCGGGTGGATCGAAGTCGATCCAGGGATACGGGTGGTACAGGTTTGGGCTTGGCAATTGTGAAGCACATTGCAAATCGCCACCAGGGTCAGTTAGTTATCGAGAGTACGCCTGGAAAGGGAAGTACATTTACATTGCGATTTCCTAGCGATCGCATTGCTGGCTAAAGCGATCAAAGATCATTCTTTTTTCTTTTTCTTTTTCTTTTTGGATTCCTTGGGAAGTTTTTCTAGCTTTCCATTTGCGTACAGACACCAAACCTTAATTTCCTCGAGAAGCTCAACTAGTTCTTCGTAGGGTAATTTCTTGAAATCAGATAGGGTGATTTGCCCAGTTTTTTGCAACTGTAGGGTCGCATCTTCGTAGTGATATTTACTCATTTTTTATGAACCTAACTTGATGTATTGGTTCATGCTATCAAGCAAATATGACAGTCTTGTGTCGAATAAAGTTGACATGTAATTGTCACATTCGAGGTGCATTATTTAATTGTGACCACATTAATCAAAGATCATAGCTCTACAATTACATGCCCAATCTGCCTTCATGCTGAAATTTTGGCCCTTCCGAAAGGCTCCTCTCAGCACTTATATCAATGTCAAGCTTGTAAGACTATTTTGAAGCCAAAGTCTGGCGACTGCTGTATTTTTTGTAGTTTTGGAAGCATTGACTGTGCAAGTGCTGAAAAAAATTTAGCTGCTTAAGTCTAAGCCTGTAGACTACGTATTAATTTGACTACGCAGCCTCTGGAAATATTTTGAACACCGCTACAGACGCAATAAAAAACAATTCATCAGACCTGGTTGCCGCAGTCGACTTGGGTTCAAATAGTTTTCGAATGTTGGTGGCTCAAGTTGTCCATACCCCATCCGGTACTCAGCTGCGTCCTATTGATACTTTACGAGAATCTGTTCGACTTGCTGCAGGCTTAACCGATAACAAATTGCTTGGTAATGATGCTTATCAGCGTGGTATTACTGCTATTCGTCGCTTTGGTGAGCGTATTCGGGGATTTAATCCCTCTAAAGTGCGCGCAGTTGCTACCAATACTCTACGTGTTGCCAAGAATGCCTCCAATTTTGTTCGCGATGCTGAAGAGGCTTTGGGTTTCCCAATTGAAATTATTGCGGGAGTGGAAGAGGCTCGCTTGATCTATATTGGTGCTGCGCATGAGGTGCCTGCAGTTCAGGGGAATCGCCTGGTGGTGGATATTGGCGGTGGCTCGACCGAATTGATCATCGGGAAGGGTTATGAACCCAAGTTGATGGAAAGTTTATATATCGGTTGCGTCTCTCATAGCCTACGCTTTTTTCCTAAGGGAAATATTGATTCTTATGCCTTTAAGGAGGCCGAACTGGCAGCGCGCCGTGAGATCCAGGTGATTTCTGGAGCCTATCTTAAGTCTGGCTGGAAGCAGGTTATTGGCTCCTCTGGAACAGCTCGTGCTTTGGCTGAGCTCATTGCTGAAAATAACTTCAATGGACAGCTTGATGGTTTGACGATGGGTCGAGTCAACGGTTCAAGTGGACTGATCACCCGTGATGGCTTAAGGGCCATGAAAAAGCATCTTCTGAAATACGAGCATATTGGTCAGGTTGAGCTCCACGGTCTGAAAGATGATCGACGTTCAGTGTGGCCTGGGGGGCTGGCAATCATGATTGCCGTCTTTGATGAGCTTGGCATAGAGAGCATGGAGGTAACCGATGCCGCTTTGCGTATAGGCGTCCTGTACGATTTATTGGGTCGTTCCCAGCATGACGATATGCGTTTTGTGACGGTCGAACAATTTATGCAACGTTATGCAGTAGATCGGGAGCAGGCTAAGCGGGTAGGTAACTTGGCAGCTGAGTTTTTGGCCCAACTTCCAAAACCGGATGAAGAGAGCAGGGCCGACAATATCGCTCTATTACAGTGGGCTGCTAACTTACACGAAATTGGTTTGTCGATTTCTCATAACGGATATCACAAACATTCGGCCTATATCGCTGGAAATGCGGATATGCCAGGTTTTTCAAAAAATGATCAGGCGCGCTTAGCTGCTCTATTGATTGGCCATGCTGGAAAGTTGGGCAAGCTAGCCAATAATGCTAGCTTTTCAGATTGGCGCATGCTGTTCTGTTTGAGACTCGCACAAGTACTTTGTCGTGGTCGTAGCGACGTTAATTTACCTAAGGTTAAAGTATCCGAGCAGAGTGGTTCTTACTTGGTAAGTCTCTCAAAAGAATGGGCTAAAGAACATCCTTTGACGGAATTTAGCTTGCAAAAAGAAGCGGCCGAATGGGAGCGTATCGGCCGTCCATATAGCATTAGCTTGAAGTAGCCTTACGCGCCTAAGAAATGCTTTGCGTAGCGTGGATTAATTTCCGATAGTCGCAGCATTGTGAGTACATCTGCTGTATTAAAGTCTGGATCCCAGGCTGGGGCACTACAAATCTTTGCACCTAGCTTTAAGTAACCTTTAATCAATGGCGGAGGTTCTACATCTAGGCCGCCATTAAGTCGGTCTAAAGGTAGCGGAAGACGAGGGAAGGCATGATTCTCAACTGGAGCTATTTGATCATTGCCGAGTGAGTTGTAGAGGCTAGCGGCAAAGTGACCACCGTCAGCCATTGGAATGCTGGCACAACCCAGCATGATTTCATAATCGTGCTTTTGCATGTATTGAGCTAAGCCACTCCATAAGGCCATAATGACTGCACCTGAGCGGTAGTCTGCGTGCACGCATGATCTACCAAGCTCGACCATTTTTGGGCGTAAATGATTTAGTCGCGACAAGTCAAATTCCGAGTCAGAATACAGGCGACCAACTTCTAGTGCTTTGTGTGGTGGTAGTACACGGTAGGTTCCAACCACCCTGAGTGACTCCTGATCACGGATCAGTAAATGGTCACAGTAGGCATCAAACTCGTCAATATCCAGATTTTCTGCATTCTTGGGTAGATTGGCACCCATCTCCTCTGCAAATACTTTGTAGCGCAAGCGTTGTGCCTCTTTAATTTCACTAGCGTTACTAGCCCAAGTGACCTGTAGTGTAGGTCGCTTTGGTTTAGTGATTACTGCTTCAAGAGTGGGCGGCTCTTGAATAATGAGTTCAGCACGTGCACGAGTGGCAAACTTCTTGCCAAATAATTTCTTCGCAATTTTCTTTGAAAAAAGCCTTTTGATGGCATCAGTTTTATTCTTATGCTTACTTTTTTTCTTTGGCTTACTTTCAAAGCGTGAGTTAAAGATATCAAATGCACCTAGGGGATTTGGAATATCAGACATGGTTTTTCCTTGATTAATTCTGATGATGTTAGAAGTGGGGCATTACCAATTGACGACAATCGGCGTGCAAATCGTGATCCATAGCAATGCGGCAATCAGTAGTGCGAGCATGACAGCCGCAGATCCAAAATCTTTGGCTCTCTTAGACAGATCATGATGATCAAATGAAATCCGGTCGATGGCTGCTTCTACGCTCGAATTGAGCAGCTCAACGACTAAGATCATTAGGAGTGAGGTGATAAGAGCGCACTTCTCAAGGGGGCTAATAGGCAAGAGCAGTGCAATGGGCGTTAGCAAAATGAATAAAGTCAGTTCTTGTCTAAAGGCGCTTTCTTCCTTAAATGCATAAACAATGCCGCACCAAGAGTTTTTGGCGGCATGCCAAGCCCTAGTAATTCCGCGATTACCTTTGTGCGGGTTTTGATTGATGTGATAGGGGGTAGTCAAGTGAAAGCCTTATGCCAGTGCAGTGATGTGAACTGCGGGTGATGGCACTGGTTTAAGGTGGCTAACAAATTGCTCAGAGGCCGCTCTCCAGGAAAATTGCTCGGCATGTTCTCTAGCAAGTTGACGGGGGATTTTGAGAGCCTGCATGCAAGCTACGCGTAAATCCTCATTCATTGCGCCAGCAGGTGACTTGCCAAGCACATCAATCGGCCCAGTAACGGGGTAGGCAGCAACCGGCGTTCCACAAGCCATTGCCTCTAATATGACGAGCCCGAAAGTATCCGTCTTACTTGGGAAGACAAACACATCAGCTGCAGCATATACCTTAGCTAGTTCATGTTGCTGTAATACTCCTAGATAGTTGACGTTGGGATATTTCTCCTGAATCCCAGCCATTGCTGGGCCATCACCTACAACCCATTTGGATCCTGGTAGATCGATTTCTAAGAAGGCATTGATATTCTTTTCAACGGCTACGCGACCGACGTATAAAAAGATTGGATGGGCGGAATTGAGCGCTTTAGAGTCTTGCATTTTAAAAGTCTCGAGATCTACACCTCTAGACCAAAGCACGACATTATTAAGGCCATACTTTTCTAGATCATTCTTAACAGCAATCGTGGGCGCCATTACAGCCATGGATGGGTCGTGAAACCAGCGTATGAAGGCATAGGTTATGGCAAGCGGGATACCGGTGCGAGCTTTAACGTACTCTGGAAATCGCGTGTGATACGCGGTAGAGAAGGGCAGATCATTTTTAATGGCATAGGCGCGAGCAGATAAACCTAATGGACCTTCCGTGGCAATATGCATCGCATCCGGTGCAAATGATTTAATTCTGCTGGCCACCTCTTTGCCCGGAAATAATGACAGCGCAATGTCTGGATAGGTGGGGCATGGGATTGATTTAAAACCATTTGGTGTAATCATTTCCACTTCATGACCCATTGCCATTAATTCGGCACGAGTTTGTTTTAGTGTTCTTACAACGCCATTTACCTGTGGATCCCATGCATCAGTGATGATCATAATTTTCATGCGCTAGCCTCTTTAATGAATGCTTCAACAGCGGGTTGGAGTGTGATTTCTGGTATGTGGACCGGATCACCTTTAATCTGTGTCCAGTAAATAATTTTGAGTTCGCCGGCAGTGGTTTCAACTAGGGCTGAGAGACTTTCAACCCAATCACCATCATTGCAATAAAGTAGCCCATCAATTTCGCGGATTTCTGCTTTATGAATATGGCCACACACAACACCATCACAATCACGTAATCGCGCCTCTCTAGCCATGATTTGCTCAAAGTCGGCGATGTAACTCACTGCATTTTTAACTTGATGTTTTAGGTATTGTGAAAGCGACCAGTACTGCAATCCCATTTTTACGCGAAGCATATTAAAGTAGCGATTGATGTAGAGAATGAAGGAGTACATTGAGTCGCCGACATAAGCAAGCCACTTGGCGTACTGCATCACGCCATCAAAGAGATCTCCATGTGTAACCCAGAGTTTTCGCCCATCTAGAGTGGTGTGGATTACCTCCTCTTGTACCTGGATGTCACCAAAGGACATTCCAAAGTATTGGCGTGCACTTTCATCGTGGTTGCCGGGGATATAAATTACCTCCGCACCTTTACGTGCTTTTCTCAGCAATTTTTGTACAACATCGTTATGGGATTGCGGCCAGTAGAAAGATCTTTTTAATTTCCAGCCATCAATGATGTCACCGACTAAATAAAACTTGTCAGCCTCATTGTGTTTTAAGAAATCGAGGAGATATTTGGCCTGACACCCTGATGTTCCTAGGTGTACATCCGAAATCCAGATGGCTCTGTAATGCGTCATGAGTAAGCATTAAGCCTAAGCATTATGTAAACCCTGTGACGCTTTTAAGTCAATTTGATGACTTGATATATATTAATCGTGCTTATGAAAATTCTTTCCCCAAAGCCCCAGTCAAAAGAGACTCCGAAATTACTGCGTATTTGGATTTGGGTTCAGATATGGGTTCATGTGCTTTGCGGTATCTTCATACTTTCTTTTATTTTTCCTTTTGCGGATCATAAAAAAAGAGCGCAACATATTCAGGATTGGTCTCAATATCTTTTAAGGATTTTTAATTTAAAAGTTGAGGTCCAAGGCGTTTCTTTGCCGGAAAGCAATCCATGCCTTATCGCTTCTAACCACGTCTCGTGGCTAGATATCCACATAATCAATGCCTTTAAACCCATCCGCTTTGTTGCAAAGTCCGAAGTGGGTGGTTGGCCTATATTTGGCTGGATGGCGAAACAATTAGGAACCGTATTTATTCGTAGGGATAGCGCACGACATGTAAGGCAGGTTTCAAGTCAGATGGCAGAAGTCTTGAATACTGAATCAATCTGTATTTTTCCAGAGGGAACCTCCACCAATGGAGAGGGTGTTTTGCAATTTAGGTCCAATCTTTTTGAGTCAGCCATCGTTTCTCAAGTCCCCGTTTATCCACTCGCCATTCGCTATCTCTCAAAAACTACGAGAGCGAGGAGTGATGCACCGGCCTTTATTGGCGATATGGGTCTGTTGGAGTCGATGTCAAATATCATCAAGAATCGCACCCTAGTTGCCCAGATCACCTTCTTGCCCCCATGCGAAAATCCCCATAATTCAGCTGTTGATCGCAAGCAATTGGCTGCATATTGCCAAGAATCTATCGCAAAAACTCTGTAAGTGACCCATGTAATAAAAGTGTCATATCTCTGAGATACAAAGGTAATATTGCGTTAAGGAAAGATATGACATCAAAACATCATGAGATGGCTGAGTGGTACAAGCGGGCTCAAGAAGAAATCTTGGATAGCATGGATGAAGAGCTCGAGATGGAGCTTGATGATGATCGCATGTCTCCGGATGGTGATAGCGGCTCTCAGATGTCGCGACAACTTTACTTTAAAGAACTCTTTCGCCTGCAGGGTGAGTTGGTAAAGCTCCAAGATTGGGTTGTTGAGAACAAACTTAAGGTGGCTGTTTTGTTCGAGGGTAGAGATTCCGCTGGTAAGGGCGGAGCTATCAAGCGGATCACCCAAAGGCTCAATCCTCGCGTGTGCAAGGTTGTTGCATTACCCGCCCCTAACGAGCGTGAAAAGACGCAATGGTATTTTCAAAGATATATTTCCCAGCTTCCTGCTGGTGGAGAAATTGTATTGTTTGACCGCAGTTGGTATAACCGGGCGGGCGTTGAGAAGGTAATGGGATTTTGTACTGATGATGAGTATGAAGAGTTTTTAAGAACGGTTCCAGATCTCGAGCGCATGATGATCAGCTCTGGAATTATTTTGATCAAGTATTGGTTCTCAATTTCTGATGATGAGCAGTACAACCGCTTTATGATGCGCATCCATGACCCACTGAAGCAGTGGAAGCTCAGCCCAATGGATTTAGAGGCACGCCGCCTATGGGAGGCTTACACAAAGGCGAAGGAGACTATGCTCGAACGCACGCATATTCCAGAGGCGCCGTGGTGGGTTGTGGCTGCTAACGATAAGAAAAAAGCGCGCTTAAATTGCATTACGCATTTGCTTGACCAAATCCCCTATAAGGAAATAGACCACCCAGTCATTACCTTGCCAGCCCGCGTTCATAATCCAGATTACTTACGCGGTCCCGTTCCTCCAGAGATGTATGTCCCCGAGGTTTACTAGTTAGAAGGTGCCTCTTAAGCCCACCATCAGACTTCTACCGGGTTGTGGTGCAAAGAGTCTCACAGCCATTGGTGTAGTGGCGTACCGAATTTGCTCATTGAGTAAATTCTTAAGGTTCATATACACAGTCCAATTTACATCCTTGATTTTCTCCGTGTAAGAAACTCCGGCATTCAATAGGTTGTAACTTGGCGCAGGTCCAATTTCCCAGTTGGCCAATCGGTTTTGCTGATAGCTGTAGATATAAGTGGCATTGGTAAGCCAACCATTTCTCTGATGCGCTATCTCGGCACCTAAACGCGGAGCAGGTTGGAGTGGCAAATTACCACCCGCATCAAAAGTGCCCTGAGAGGCATCCCCGAATACGCGTCCACCCACACCATGTTGTTGCCAGTTATAGGTCAACTCACCTTCAATGCCTTTAATGGTTGCTGCCGCTTGTTGAGCAGTAACAACGCTAAATCCCGAACCTTCTCCACCCGCCGGTGTCGTAACAATAGAGCTACCTGTATAGAAGCCATAGATGTAATTATTGAATCGATTGGCATACACGCTAGCTTTACCGCGCATGAGTCCGCTAATTTTTTGTACATTGAACTCGAGATTATGTGAGGTTTCTTTATTCAGATTGGGATTACCAATATCAAAAGTTGCAGTCGACTCATGAGCGCCATAAGAGTAGAGCTCTTGTGCGCTCGGTGCCCGCTGTGAAACTGTATAAGCCACGCCAGCACCATGACCTTGCATAAAGTTCCACAAGCCACCAGCTGAGTAGGACAGTAGATTAAAGTTGCGATTTTGCAAAGTAATGCTCGGAGTATTTCCTGAAGTTGTATTTTGGGTTTCTAGCTCCGTACCTAGATTTGGCTTTTGAGCTACATTGTTATAACGCAGACCTAGATTGCCTTGCAGAGAATTCCATCTTCCCTCTTCAATCCAAAAGAGTGCGCCGGAGTTTGTCTTGGTGGGTGGAACAATCGCATAACTTCCCGTCCCCACCTCAGTTGCATTGAGTGATGCAGCCGATACTTGAGCTCCAAAAGTTCCTTTCCAGCCAGCAATTGGGTTATGCGCTAACTCAAAGCGGGCTTCATTGGCGATGTTCTTCCATAGAGATGCTGCTTCACCAGTGTTGGTAAATTCAGTATGGTTGTAATTGGAGTTAGCTGCACTAAATTTGAAGGACGAGAATCCTGAAAATGGATCACGCGTTTGATGTTGCAGGTCATATCGATTCTGCGACTGATTAATCGAGCCACCTTCTGGTGTTGGAATGCCGTAATTGTTATTAAGGCGCTCAACAGAAACCCCGGTATACCCATTTTGGCCAATATATGAAACACCGACGCCTAAATTATTTTGATTGCTAAATGAATTGGGTAACTTACCAGAGTACGGAACGCTTTGCGGCTCCCCCGGATTGATTGACCATTCTTGGTTTGGGCCGCCTTGGTTCGCATACCCTGGAATGCGATAGTTATTGGCGTTATTAATGGCGGTATCAACGTGCACTGCTACTGAACCGAAAGCACCATCTACTTCCACTGCTCCAGCTCTGCCATTATTCACAGTTTCATAGCTGGTATTGATTGCGCCTGTAGGTCTATCCGGTAAGTTGGTCAGGATGCGATCATTCACAACGTTAACAAGTCCACCACTTGAGCCTGAGCCATAGAGTAGGGCAGCAGCACCCCGTAAGACTTCAACTTGATGGGCATTTTGCATATTGTTTCCAACGGCGTGATCTTGCGAGATGTTAGAAACATCCCCAACTGACAAGCCGTTCTGCAAAATCTGAACGCGCGCACCTTCAAGACCGCGAATAACTGGACGCGAAGATCCCGCCCCATATCCTGTTGCTGATACACCCAATTCATTAGCAAGCGTAGCGCCAAGCGTGCTACCTAATTTATTTAATAGTTCATCGCCTTGCAAAATCTTTGTCGGCGTTAAGATGCTTTGGGTAGCTTCTTGAGAGCCGGTGGCTGTAATTTCAAAAGCAGGCTGGGGTTGCGCAAAGCCGGTAGCGCTAATGAATCCCAAAACCAGAATGTAGATCAGCTTGTGCTTAACTAATGGCTGATTGATTTGATACATCTTATTTACCTCAGTCCTGATGTGCGCCACTTCTTCAGCGGCGCAATAAATCTAAAGACCAAACAATGTAGTTTGGCGTGTCTGACGATTTATAGGGTGAGGCTAGGTGGGGCTCTAGATTGATACAGCCCAACATAGACACGGGCTGGTGAAGAGGTGTTAGATGCCAATTGCACTTCATGCAAGAAGTGATTCACAAGGAAAAGATTGGGTTCTGCAGCAACAAAGCCGGCAAGCGTCAGTGCATCAAGCAGATGACAGCTTGCTGCGCCATGTCCAAGAGTAGGGACTTGATCTACAGAGCTCTGTTCAATACTTTGGTGGTGGATTCCGGAGTGGGCAATGCCGTGAGCGAAGCCAATCCAGTGAGTGCCTAATAAGCTCGCAAGCAAAAAGCTCAGGGCGATCCACCCCCGTAATTGCTTGTTCAATCTGCTTAAAAATAAGGCTTCCATGCACCGAATCTTACAGTATTTGCCCTTGTAGACCATCTCGGTGTAGAATATCGATTCCGTCGGAGTGTAGCGCAGCCTGGTAGCGCACCTGCTTTGGGAGCAGGGGGTCCAAGGTTCGAATCCTTGTACTCCGACCACTTTCTCTTTGTATTAGTTTTCAGTCCCAGTACACACTGCCTATAGCTCAGCTGGATAGAGCAACGCCCTTCTAAGGCGTAGGTCGCACGTTCGAATCGTGCTGGGCAGGCCAAATCTTCCTGTTCTACCCAGCTCTACCCCCGCCTTTAGATCCCCATCTCAGCAAAGACCTCTTTCGCGCATCTAAAGCTATCAATGGCGGCAGGTACTCCACAGTAAATTGCGGCTTGCAAAAATACTTCCTGAATATCTTCTTTACTTAGGCCATTATTAATCGCGCCTCTTACATGAAGCTTGAGCTCATGCGGACGATTTAAGGCGGTGATCATCGATAGATTAATGATGCTTCTGGTTCTGCGGTCCAGGCCAGGGCGGTTCCAAATTTCATTCCAACAATACTCTGTGACCAATTCTTGCATGGGCATATTGAATGCATCAGCATTCTTGATGGAGTTATCTACATACTCAGCCCCCAGTACTTCGCGGCGAGTTTTCAGTCCTTTTTCAAATGCTTCTTTATTCATAATGGTCTCCTATGGTGGCGTCCTGTTTGATGGATCCCCTATATTGCCACTATTCAGATGCCCCTGTTTAGCCTAGAATGATTTTCATGAACATCAACCTTCCTTTGCGCCTTGTTGCCTTATCTTCCATTCTCGTTCTATTCAGTTCCTGTACCGTTGATAAGCTTGAGGCAAGATTGCAGGCTGACCCTCAATGTAAGTCGGTTGTGAATGCCAAAACAGGCGCCTTGATGCCATGCCCTGGCACCGATAAAGAATTTTATAAATCGATACCAGCCTTATCTGTGACTTCACCTAAAGTGAACCAGACGGCAGATTCACAGGCATCCCTAGTTACAGCAACATCATCTCCAAAATCTATTGCTGCACCAGTTGAGTGCAAGCCACAACTGCATCAAAAGTCAGGCAGCCTGATGCCTTGTCCTGCACCATAGGACAGTATCAATTGATGGCTGTAATGAAGCGTATGATCTTACAAAGCTAGCTCAAGGGCTAGCATCAATAAAACTACCCATTGGATATGAAAATGAATAAATTAGGCGCTTTAGTCGCGGCAATCTCTGTAAGCACTTTGCTGGCGGCTTGTAGCAATACCCCTAAATTGGCGAGTCAGCCAATGCCAAAGTCTGGTTTCTTGCCAAATTATTCAGTGCTGGTTCCAATGGCTACGTCTGAAGCTGATACCCGCATTTGGAGATATCGCAAAGCGGGTGTAAATCCTGGCGCATACACTGCGGTGATCTTGGATCCGATTTATTTAAATCAGAACGCCACTAAGGAAATCTCTCCAGAGGCAATTAGTCAGGCGCAGATCGCATTACAGGATTCAATGGTGAGCGCAGTGAATGATCGTGGAAATATTAAGATCGTAAATCAGCCAGGCCCTGGTGTTGCCCGCATCTCTGTTGGCATTACTGGTGCAGAGAGCTCAACAGATAGTTTGCAGCCATGGAATTTCACGCCAATTGGTTTGGCAATGAGTGCAGCAGCTTACGCAGGTGGCGTGAACTCTAAAACTCCCGCGATGTTAGTAGAGAGCAAGATTACGGACAGTCAATCCAAAGAGGTAATTGGTGAAGGTCTAGTAACCATTCAGGGAGAATCTTTCCGCACTGGTGGTGGTTCAGTGGAATCATTTGTAGGTATGGCTAAAAAAGTAGTCAAGGTGGCACTAGAAACCTCTGCCGACCCAAGAGCCACTGCTGCTAAATAAGAACTCTTATGCGATCCCTTATTGCTAGCTTAAGTCTGATTGGCTTAGCATCATTTGTACTTGCGGCAACTCCTGCAATTGCTGATGATGCTTCTCGCAATAAAGAAATTCAGGAGCGCTTTGCTAAATGCGACATTAATCGTGACGGTAAGCTGACTCTTGACGAGGCGAAGGGTTGCATGCCTCGCATATATGATCACTTCAGTAGGATTGATGAGCAAAATAAAGGCTATGTTACTGTTACTCAAATTGAGGTCATGGCCGCTAGATAATGCATCGGTCAAATTGAAGAGCCTCTCTACTGAGGCTCTTTTTTATTGGGGTAGATTATGGCGTACGTAATTGAAGGCTTTAAAGATTCCACTATTGCAGTACCCTCGGCAGATGGTCCGATTAATATTGCTTGTCAGACCGCAGGCTCTGGGCCAGCCTTACTTTTACTGCATGGATTTCCTCAAACTAAAGCCATTTGGCGCCATATCGCTCCTCAATTAGCAAAGCGCTTTTCTGTTGTTGTCACAGATCTGCGCGGCTATGGTGCCTCATCAAAACCACTAGGCGCCCCAGATCATTCGACGTATTCAAAAAGATCCTTGGCGGCTGATCAATATGCTGTGATGCAAGCTCTTGGACACAAAAAGTTTTCCGTATTAGGCCATGACCGTGGAGGGCGGGTATCGCATCGTCTCGCAATGGACTTTCCTGAAAGTGTAGAGCGCTTGATGGTGCTCGATATTTCTCCGACACTGACAATGTATGAGAACACTACGATGGAATTTGCTAAGGGTTATTGGCATTGGTTTTTCTTAATCCAAGCCCATCCTATTCCCGAGACACTGATCGGTGCTAATCCAGAATTTTGGCTCAAAAATCATATGGGCAGACATGCCGGTATTGGAATTTTTGACTCACAATCTTGGGCCGAATATCTTGCTGGCGCTAGTAACCCAGAATCCATGCATGCCATGTGCGAGGACTATCGTGCCGCTGCATCCATCGATTTAGTTCACGATCGAGCGGATCGGGATGCTGGTAAAAAATTGCAAATGCCGTTTCGTGTTTTATGGGGAGAGCGTGGCTTAGTGGCTAAGTGCTTTTCACCAATCGAAGATTGGAAGAAAGTGGCTGAGGATGTTTCTGGGAAGGCGGTGCCTTGTGGCCACTATATTCCTGAGGAGTTGCCAAAGGAGTTGCTTACTGAGGCGGAGCTATTCTTCGCTTGAGTAATTTATTTGGATAGTTTCGGTAGCTTTTTAGAATTCGCTGGCCAGCTTAGAACAATCATAGGGTCAATTTTTAAGATCTTCTTATCTTTGTCCGGATAATTGACTCGGGATAATAAATCAGAGATCAAATTCAGATGCGCAAGCTTTTTATCATTTGCGCTGATGACGGTCCATGGTGCATCTAATGAGCTAGTTTTCTTGAGCATTTCGTCTCTGGCCGCAGAGTACGCATTCCACATCTTCTGAGCTTTCTGATCAATAGGGCTGATCTTCCACTGCTTTAGTGGATCTTTTTCTCGGTCTTTAAGTCTTTTTGCTTGCTCTTCTTTAGAGATATCCAAGTAGTACTTGATTATTTGAATATTGGATCTTACGAGCAGGGATTCAAAATCATTTACTGTTGCCATGAATAATTTGTATTGCTCATCAGTGCAAAAGCCCATTACTTTTTCTACGCCAGCACGGTTGTACCAACTTCGATTAAAGAGTACGGTTTCACCAGCAGATGGGAGCTGCGCAACGTATCTCTGAAAGTACCACTCATGTTCCTCAAGAGAGGTGGGGGCGGCCAGGGCAACTACTTTCGTATCTCTAGGGCTTAAATTTTCAGTAAGGCTTTTAATGCTGCCATCTTTGCCTGCAGCATCGCGTCCTTCAAAAATAACCAAAAGACGTTTGCCTGTTTGAATAATGTGACGCTGTAGTTTGACTAATTCAATTTGAAGTAGCCGTAAGTCTGCCTCGTAAGTATCTTCAGAAATCAGTGATTTACCCACGGGCAGCCTTTAGAAATCGCTCAAGGATTATTGAGCGGTTGTTGCTGGAGTAGCTTTTTTAGCTGGAGCTCTTTTTGCGGCTACCTTTTTTGTAGGAGCCTTTTTAGCTACAACTTTCTTTGCCGGAGCCTTTTTGGCTACCACTTTTTTAGCTGGAGTCTTTTTCGCAGCTACTTTCTTTGCGGGCGCTTTTTTAGCTGGAGTCTTTTTCTCAAGCTTATCCAATGCTTTTGCTAGCTTGTCGATTAATTTTTCTCTTTCGGCTTCGAGTTTGTCTAGTTTTTTCAATAACTGCTTAACTAATTTTTTTTGACTCATGGTCTATTCCTTTAAAGAGAGTGCTTGTTATTTAATCCGTGTAACTGGCTGACGCCTAGCTCTTGATCCTACGTTCTATTGGCCTCACTTTCAAGCGATTGTGACAGTCCGAGTCATATTTAATTTGGTGCTACATTGAGATGGTATGTTCAAGACATTATTTTCTCTTCCGCGAACTGTATGGCTGATTGGCCTGATTAGTTTTGTAAATGATGCGGCTAGCGAGATGCTTTATCCCTTGATGCCGCTATACCTTGCAAGTGTCTTGATGGCAGGACCAAAAGCCCTTGGTCTAATTGAAGGGATCGCTGAGGCTAGCTCTAGCATCTTCAAATTGGTTTCAGGTGTGATTGTCGATCGCACCAAGAAGACTAAGCCTTGGATTGTGATTGGTTATCTTCTCGCAGCAATTGGTAGACCCCTGATTGCAATTGCAAGTTCTTGGACATGGGTTTTATGCATTCGGTTTACGGATCGCCTTGGTAGGGGGCTGAGAAGTTCACCGCGAGATGCGCTACTGGCTGAGAGTGTTTTGCCTAATCAGCGAGGGATAACGTTTGGTCTACATCGTTCGATGGATAATGCAGGCGCAGTTTTCGGACCCTTGATGGCTGCTTATCTGTTATCGATACATGTGCCACTAAAAGATATCTTTCTATGGGCGATCATGCCTGGCATTCTTGCGGTGGGTTTAGCTCTTTGCCTCAAGGAGCCTCCTCGCGAGCGTCTGGTGGTGCAGGCATTTTCATGGTCCTTGGAAGGTCTGCCACCGCAATTCAAACGCTACATTTTGGTCGCTGGAATTTTTGCCTTGGCGAATTCATCTGACATGTTTTTATTGTTAAGGGCTAGGGAGCTTGGCGTTCCTCAGGAGCAGATTCCTCTATTGTGGGCAGCGATCTCCTTAATCACAACTGTTTTTGGGACGCCGCTATCAGCACTCTCGGATCGATTTAGCCGCAAGAACTTTATTTTGGTTGCTTGGTGTGCTTTTGCTTTTTTCTACATCGCCATGAGTTTTTCAGGTATTTCATTGTGGATGCTTTGCGGCCTCTTTGGAATTTATGGATTATTCAAGGCGGCGACTGAAGGTGTAGAGAAGGCGCTTGTCGCCGATTTGGCCCCCAAGGGCATGGCGGGAACCGCCTTTGGTTGGTTCAATCTGATTTCGGGTTTGATGTTGCTGCCTGCATCCCTGATATTTGGGTGGCTTTATGAATCTTTTAATCCCAGCTACGCCTTTTTATTTTCGGGCTCATGCGCTGGCTTGGCCTTTCTGCTGCTGGCATTTTGGGTTTTCAGGTCTCCAGAAACACAAAACCCTAGATAAGTACCTCATCTAGGGTGGTTGAGTGCCAGGGAGCTGGGCGGGATTATTCTGGGTGGAAGTTGTTGCTAGCCATAAAGCTGATGGTGCGCTCAAAGCCCAAAATACGGATATAGCGCCAGGCGATATCGCGATATTTGCTGTCTAGATAGCCGATCGCGACTTCAGGCGTCCTTTTGGACAAGTCGATTTGTTGAATTGCACGGGCCCAACGTTTGAGTCTTGTTGACATATTTGTCACCTCCATGCCCATACAACGCATGGAAAAGTGACTGAGATGACAGGATTAAGTAATTTTTTTAAGAAATTTGTAAAAACCAGCCAAATAAGCCTCTTTTTGCTGTTTAGTCTTGTATTCCTGCTGCCGCACGCTCTTTTTTGGCCGCTTTAGCCCGCGCTTTGATGGGCTTGAGATACATGAGTAAGCAAACAAAGGCGACAGTGCCAATGGTGGTTTCCAGGGCGGCCATCCAGAAATTAGCCCCAGTTTCCAGAATTCGGACCAATCCCTCGGTGATATAGAGCAGTATGAGCATAGAGGCCCACTGCATGGTGTAAACATTACCCTTCCACAGACCAGGAATGGCAAATAATAGGGGAATGGCCTTCAGGATGAGCCAAGAGCCACCAGGTCTGAGTGGGGAAATAAACCATTCCCAGGCAATACACAGAATGAACAGGTCAACAAAAGCTGCAGTAGCGATCAGTTGGTATGGATTTTTGGAGAACCAGCTTTTGAGCATGAATGAGCCTTAAATGAGTTTGAGTGCTGTGAGTGCCAGGCGTTTACCTTGGGCAACAGCGAGGCGCTGCTCTTCAGGACTAATTGGTGCTCGGCCATCGGCATGTGCGAGGTGAGTGACCCCATAAGGGCTGCCGCCAGTTGAGGTGCTCATGAGATCGGGTTCGCTATAAGGAATTCCCACAATCATCATGCCGTGATGAAGTAGGGGAATCATCATGGTGAGAAGGGTACTTTCTTGACCGCCATGTAAGCTACCTGTGCTTGTAAAGACGCAGGCTGGCTTACCAACCAGCGCGCCATTCATCCACTCCGAAGCGCTGCCATCCCAAAAGTATTTCATGGGAGCAGCCATGTTGCCAAAGCGAGTGGGGGATCCCAAAGCTAGGCCAATACATTCTTTCAGGTCGGCATATTCGACATAAGGAGCGCCATCAGAAGGAACGGCCGCCTCTGTGGATTCGCATACAGTGGAGACGGCTGGGACGGTGCGCAGTCGGGCATTAGCACCTGGAACGCTCTCGATCCCCTCAGCAATTAATCGTGCTAAGTCTCGAGTAGCTCCGTAACGCGAATAGTACAAAACTAAAATGTCAGATTGGCTCATATTGATCTCTTATCTCTTATGATATGGGCGATGCGTCTCATTCAGAATCCTCAATTATGGCTCTCTCTTGGAAAAGAGACTTGGGAGCGTAATCGCGGCCACAATCTCAAGCAAGTGGCAGCTAGTTTGGCTTTTACAACCACGCTTTCCTTGATTCCAATGCTGACGGTGGCTTCTATTCTGATTGGCTATCTGCCAAGTGTCGTGAGGATTAAGTATGCTTTTCAGGCCTGGCTACTTGATACCTATATGCCTGGTGGATTAAACCAACAAGTCTTTAATTATCTCGATCAATTTTCAGCTCAAGCCAAGGGGCTCACCTTGATTGGTTTGCTTGGCTTGGTCATTACGACCATCATGACCTTGGTGGTAATTGAAAGCGCCTTTAATCAGATCTTTCGCGTCACTCAGAGCCGACCCATTCTGAAGAAAATTGCGATCTACTCTGCGGCAACTATATTAGGCCCCATCTTGCTGGGTATCGGAACCTACTTGAGTGGACTCTTGTTTAGTGCCGCCGAAGGTTGGACGGAGACCTTGAGTTTTGGCTTGGGATTTATTGCAACGGTGGTGCCGGTATTACTGGCAATGTCAGTTTTCTCGGTGGCTTACAAAATTCTCCCTTATACCCAAATTCAGTGGCGCGATGCTTTGAGTGGAGCCTTTTTTGCTGCGCTTACTTTCGAGTTGATGAAGTTTGGTTTCGGTCTATTTCTGACCAATGTCGCCTTTTATAAAACCGTCTATGGTGCTTTTGCCATAGTCCCATTGGCGCTTATTTGGATTTACCTGACCTGGTGGATTACTTTGGCAGGCGCCATCTTGGTTGCCGATCTCCCTAGCATTCGGAGTGGGCTCGTAAGGGTTATCCGTTACTGAAATACTTTGCTTGACCCTTGATTCCTTAGGGGCTTAAGAATATATTGTTCAAATAAGAACTCATTGTTGGAGGCTGTATGAAAGTTTGTGACATATTGCGCGTCAAGGGCAGCACCCTATTTACGGTGGCACCAGATACGGCTTTGCAAACTGCGGTCTTGGTCATGAGTGAGCACGATATTGGTTCATTGGTCGTGATGGAGTACGACAAGCTTGTCGGCATCCTGACATTCCGCGAGGTGATTGCTGCATTGGCTAAGCACCACGGCAAATTGGATGACCTTAAGGTTCAAAGTGTCATGAATGCCAAGCCCCTGACATGCAATATGGAAACCGAGATTGATGAAGTGCGTCGCATGATGCTAGTGGAGCATGCTCGCTACTTACCGGTGATTGATCAAAAGATGCTGATGGGTGTGATTTCTTTCTACGACGTGGCTAAGTCCGTTGTTGAGGCTCAGGACTTCGAAAACACCATGCTCAAGGCATACATCCGCGACTGGCCAGAAGAGGCTGAAAAAGCTGCTCCTTAGCCCCAGCCTAGCCTAAGCCCCCTGAGCAATGACATAATGTCGATATGTCAGGAAATACTTTAGGTCTTCTCTTTACCGTCACCACTTTTGGTGAATCCCATGGTCCCGCGATTGGCGCTGTTGTGGACGGCTGCCCCCCAGGCATGTCTTTGTGCGAAGCGGACTTACAAATCGATTTGGATCGCCGCAAGGCTGGTACATCTCGCCATGTGACTCAACGTCAAGAGGCTGACAAAGTTGAAATTCTGTCAGGTGTCTATGAAGGCAAAACTACTGGTGCGCCCATTGGTTTATTAATTCGGAATACCGATCAACGCAGCCAAGATTACGGCAATATCCTACAAACATTTAGACCTGGTCACGCTGATTACGCTTACCACTACAAATATGGTTTGCGTGATCCTCGCGGTGGTGGACGATCTTCTGCTCGATTGACTGCGCCTGTAGTGGCTGCAGCAGCGATTGCTAAGAAGTGGCTTAAAGAGCAATACGGCACTGAGTTTTATGGCTACATGAGTCAACTTGGTGAGATTGAAATTCCATTCCAAGATGCAGCGCTGATTGAGAGCAATCCTTTCTTTGCTGCGAATAGCGATATCGTTCCTCAGCTTGAAACTTATATGGATGCACTGCGTAAGGCAGGGGATTCATGTGGGGCAAAGATTGAGGTGCGGGCGCGTAATGTCCCGATTGGATTGGGCGAACCTTTGTTTGATAAGTTGGATGCTGACATTGCGCATGCCATGATGGGTATCAATGCCGTTAAAGGTGTTGAGATCGGCTCAGGCTTTAAGTCAGTCGCGCAGCGCGGTAGTGAGCATGGTGATGAGCTTCATCCAGATGGTTTTGCTAGCAATAACGCTGGCGGAACTTTGGGGGGCATCAGTAGCGGTCAAGATTTGCGCGTATCGATTGCAATCAAACCCACCTCTAGCATCCTGAGCCCAAAAGAATCTATTGATTTAGATGGCAAGCCTATTACCGTACAAACTAAGGGTCGTCATGATCCTTGTGTTGGTATTCGGGCAACGCCGATTGCAGAAGCCATGCTAGCTTTAGTATTGATCGATCACGATTTGCGCCATCGCGCTCAGTGTGGCGATGTAAAGCATTCCGTTCCGCCGATACCGGCTGCACGCCCTGGTTCAGTAACCGACTAAATAAAGCTTAGAAAAAGAAAATGACACCATCAGTGCGTTGGGCCTTCGGGTCCTTTTTCTTTTTATATTTTGCTTACGTTGGCTTAGTTTCACCATACGCCAGCCTCTTTTTTCTGGAGCGCGGCTTTAGCGTTATTGAGATCGCAGTATTAATGTCTATGCTGCAAATTACGCGAATAGTAGGGCCATTCTCCTGGGGCTGGTTGTCTGACTATCTATCTGATCGCATTAACATTATTCGCTTTTGCGCGTGCCTGGCAGCAGTGACTTTCTTATGCATCTTTTTTCTCCAAAGCTATATTGCATTCTTCATCTGGATGTTTGTACTGCATACCATCCTCAGTAGCTTGATGCCATTGGGTGAGTCCGCAACGGTGCACGCTTTATTCAAAGACAATTCATTTGATAAGCGTTACGGTCGTTTGCGTTTATGGGGGTCCATCGGTTTTATCGTGATGGTCTTATTTGCCGGTGAGTTATTTCAGCGTAAAGGAATTGAGCTTTACTCTGTAGTGGGCGCGGTAGTACTGGTCATGTTGGCATTGGTCACCTTTCGCTTGCATGAGCCCAAGATGGAGCGCCGCAAGATGGTCAAGGGTGAACTTCTGATTGTTTTGTTTAATCCGGACGTGCGTTGGTTCTTGCTGTCAGGATTTTTTATGATCTTTGCGCATGCTGCTTTGTATGTATTCTTTTCACTCTACCTCGCAGATTTAGGCTATGACAAATTTCAGATTGGTTTGTTCTGGGCTTTAGGTGTTGCTGCTGAAGTGATCTTTTTTTATTTCCAGAGCAAAGTTCTGAGCCGCTTAGATGCTGAGGTTGTTTTGCAAATTGCGTTTGGTATTGGCGTGTTTCGCTTTATCTTGATTGCATTTTTCCCAGTAACTTGGGTGCTGATTCTGGCGCAGCTCATGCATGCAGCAACGTTTGGCGCACACCACAGTGCTGCCACTAAGTTATTGCAACGCTGGTTTACAGGGCCATTGCAGGCGCGAGGGCAAGCCTTGATGGCAACGGTATCTTATGGCTTAGGTGGAACGCTTGGTGGTTTGGTTGCTGGCTGGTTATGGGATGCCACTCAGCCGCGTAATGTTTTTGTGATGTCAGCGTTAGCCTGTGGTCTAGCGGGTATGGCGATTGGCAAACTACGTCCGCGCCACTACCCGGCTAGATAACTCAATCAATAAACTTTACATTGATCCATAGTTAGGGCCACCGCCACCTTCAGGGGTAATCCAAACAATGTTTTGGCTTGGATCCTTGATGTCACAAGTTTTGCAATGCACACAATTTTGCGAATTAATTTGCAACTGTGGTTGCCCCTCTTTTTCTACATACTCATAGACGCCAGCAGGGCAATAACGTTGTTCTGGACCTGCGTAGGTTTTGAGATTCAAACTCACCGGTACTGACGCATCCTTTAAGGTGAGATGGATGGGTTGATTCTCGGCATGATTCGTATTGGAGATAAACACGGATGAGAGGCGATCAAAAGTAATCTTGCCATCCGGCTTTGGATAGTCTATCGGCTGATGTTGTGCTGCTGGCTCAAGGCATTCATGATCGGCATGTTTTAAATGTATGGTCCAAGGCATATTGCCACCCAAAAGCTTTTGCTCAAGACCAACCATCAGAGTGCCAAGGTAGAGTCCTTTAGACATCCAGGGTTTGAAGTTACGTGCTTGATTCAGCTCGGTATGTAGCCAGCTATTTTTGAATGCGCTTGGATAGGCAGCCAAGACATCGGCAGAACGATTGTCAGCAAGCGCTGCAACTGCTGCCTCAGCAGCAAGCATGCCGGTCTTAATGGCGGCGTGACTGCCTTTGATGCGTGATGCATTTAAGAAGCCGGCATCACAACCAATTAAGGCGCCACCAGGAAATACTGTTTTAGGTAGGCTATTAATGCCGCCAGCGGTGAGTGCGCGTGCACCATAGGCTAGGCGCTTACCGCCTTCAAAGGTTTCACGAATTTTCGGGTGCAACTTATAGCGCTGGAATTCTTCAAAAGGTGAGAGGTAGGGGTTTTTGTAAGACAGGCCCACCACTAAACCTACGGCAACTTTGTTATCGCCTAAGTGGTACAAGAATGAGCCGCCATAGGTATCACTCTCGAGCGGCCAGCCTGCGGTATGCACCACAAGCCCAGGTTTACTCTTGGAAGGCTCGACTTCCCATAATTCTTTGATGCCAATGCCATAGCTTTGTGGGTCAGCATCTTCATCCAATGCAAACTTGGCAATCAGTTGTTTGCCTAAGTGGCCGCGTGAACCCTCGGCAAAGAGGGTGTACTTGGCACGCAATTCCATACCGAGTTGAAATTGATCGGTAGCTTGACCTTCTTTATCCAATCCCATTGCACCAGTGATAACACCACAAACTGCACCTTGCTCGTTGTAGAGAATCTCTGCCGCAGGAAATCCTGGAAAAATCTCTACGCCGAGATTTTCGGCCTGCTGACCGAGCCAGCGAGTGACATTAGCAAGGCTGACAATATAGTTGCCTTCATTTTTGAAGCAGTGAGGCAACATCCAGTTCGGAACCTGCATTGCACTGTCTTTTGTCAGAAATAAAAATTGATCTTGGGTGACTTCGGTATCGAGTGGTGCACCTAACTCTTTCCAGTTAGGACAGAGTTCGGTTAATGCCTTAGGGTCCATGACGGCGCCAGAGAGGATATGCGCACCAATTTCGGAGCCTTTTTCGAGAACGCAGACGCTAATCTCTTTGCCAGATTCATTGGCCAATTGCTTTGCCTTAATGGCTGCCGATAAACCGGCTGGGCCACCTCCCACGATGACTAGGTCATAGTCCATGGATTCTCTGGGTCCAAACTGTTCGAGCAATTCCTGGGCAGTCATTTCATTTCTCCGACATTACTAAAAAATAGGGCGCTTAAAGGATTTTCGGCATTTTGAGTATTTCTACTGTTTCTATGGCCAGAAATCACACCTATAGTTTAGTTCTAAGCCAGAAAAACCAGGTTGGTAGCTGTAGCCAGTGGGCTTGAGGGTCTAAAGCGTTATGATTGCTTTTTTACCCTTTTTGGCAATATTAGGACGAATTTATGAATAAAACTTACCCATCGGCTGTTGATGCCTTGCGGGATATCTTGAAGGATGGTCAGAAGCTCGCTGTTGGCGGTTTTGGCTTGTGCGGTATTCCTGAGGCGCTGATTCAGGCGGTGAAGGATCTTGGCGCGCAAAATTTGACGGCTATTGCTAATAACGCCGGGGTAGATGGCTTTGGTTTGGGTTTGCTGTTGAACTCAAGGCAAGTGAAGAAGATGGTCGCATCCTATGTGGGTGAGAACAAAGAGTTTGAGCGTCAGTTTTTGGCTGGCGAGCTTGAGCTGGAATTTACTCCGCAAGGAACCTTGGCAGAAAAGTTGCGAGCAGGCGGTTGCGGCATTCCTGCTTTCTACACCAAAACCGGTGTTGGTACTTTGGTTGCCGAAGGTAAAGAAGAAAAAGAATTCGATGGTGAGCGTTACATCATGGAGCGTGCAATCGTTTCTGACATCTCACTCGTCAAAGCTTGGAAGGCTGATAAATCCGGTAATTTGGTATATCGCTACACTGCACGAAACTTCAATCCAGTAGTTGCCATGGCTGGCAAGATTACTGTTGCTGAAGTGGAAGAGATTGTGGAGAACGGCGAGTTAGACCCAGATCAGATTCATACGCCAGGCATTTATGTGCATCGCTTGGTACTCAACACTACGCCTGAGAAGCGTATTGAGCAACGCACTTTGTCTGCAGCTTGATACCAATAGCCACCATATATAAACAGTAAAGAATATTTAGGAAGATCGATATGCCTTGGAATAGAGATGAAATGGCAGCACGTGCTGCTAAGGAACTAAAGGATGGTTACTACGTCAATTTGGGTATTGGTATGCCAACTTTGGTTGCCAATCATGTTCCCGAAGGAATGGAAGTATGGCTCCAGTCTGAGAATGGATTATTGGGTATTGGCCCATTCCCAACCGAAAAAACAATTGATGCTGATTTAATCAATGCTGGCAAGCAAACTATTACCACTTTGCCAGGCTCCTCCATTTTTTCTTCTGCAGATTCATTTGGAATGATTCGCGGTGGAAAAATCAATATTGCGATTTTGGGTGCAATGCAGGTGAGCGAGTATGGTGACTTGGCCAACTGGATGATCCCCGGGAAGATGGTAAAGGGTATGGGCGGTGCCATGGACTTGGTTGCTGGTGTGAAGCATGTGGTTGTCTTAATGGAGCACGTTGCCAAGAAAAAAGATGGCACAGAAGAGATCAAGATCCTACCTAAGTGCACTCTGCCATTAACTGGTGTGGGTGTCATTAGCCGCATCATTACTGATCTTTGCGTACTTGACATCACACCTAAGGGCTTGAAGTTGGTTGAATTGGCCCCAGGCGTGACTAAGGAAGAAGTGACGTCTAAAACGGGTGCCCCTGTAGATACAACAGGTTTTTAACCTTTTTCATCTGATGGTGAAATAATGGGGTCAATGACCCCATTTCTATTTCTAGAGACTCTTTTATGAGCGCTGCAGATCACTCCCTTCACGCACACAAGCAGGGTGATGCTAAGCATTCCCATGCCAAGGAAGTCTCTAATCAGAATCTATTGCTAATCGCCTTAGTACTCACGCTAGGTTTTTCTGGGGTTGAGGGAGCAGCAGCCTATTTCGCAAATTCATTAGCCTTAATATCGGATGCAGGTCACATGGTGACGGATGCAGCTGCATTGGGCTTGGCCTTATTGGCTCAAATTATTTCACGACGCCCACCATCACCGAAGCACTCTTTTGGGTTTGGTCGAGCTGAGGCCTTAGCTGCTTTTGTAAACAGTATTGCGATGTTGGCTTTAGTCGTATGGATTATGGTGGAGGCGGTTAGCCGGTTTTATGATCCCCACAAGGTGGATGGCTTGACGGTCACGATTGTTGCTGCGATTGGCTTGCTAATGAACATCGTGGTGGCGTGGGTACTTTCACGTGATAAGAAAAGCGTTAATACGCGTGCCGCGTTGGTGCACGTCATGGGCGACTTGTTGGGGTCAATAGCCGCCTTGATTGCTGGTGTCGTCATTCAGCTGACTGGCTGGATGCCGATCGATGCAATTCTTTCTATCCTAGTTTCGCTACTCATTTTGAAATCCACCATTTCCATCTTGCGTGAGTCTTATCATTTTTTAATGGAAGGCGTACCGCTGCACATTGATTACTTGGAAGTCGGCCGAGATTTAAAGAAAGTTTCGGGTGTATTGGCAGTTCATGATTTACATGTATGGGAAATGACCCCTAGCTTTCCAGCCCTGATTGGCCATATTGAAATTGAGCATATGAATGAGTGGCCAGAAATCATGGCCCGCATCAATGAGATGTTATTAAACAAACATGGCATTGATCACGTTACTCTGCAGCCTGAAGTTGCGGGTATGGTGGATGAACACACCCATGACGAGCATTTAAAGGATGAGGTTAAAAAAACCAATGTGATTCATCATGGCGATACCTTCTTTGTCACTTGCACTAGTCCTGATGGCACACATCGCATGGCTTATCACGCCTGGGGAAATCCCAGCAATCCAAAGGTCCTAGTGTGTGTTCATGGCCTGACTCGTAGGGGTAGTGATTTCAAAACCCTTGCGCAGGCTATGAGTAATGATTACTACGTTGTCTGCCCTGATGTGGTTGGTCGCGGAGATTCTGATAGATTAAAGAATCCCATGCTCTATGCCGTTCCCCAATACGTTGCAGATATGGCAGGCTTAATTAAGCACTTAGGTGTCTCGCAGATAGATTGGTTTGGAACTTCTATGGGCGGCTTGATTGGTATGGTCTATGCCTCGATGCCCAAGAATCCAATCCGTCGTATGTTGATTAATGATGTGGGCCCACGGATTGAGCCGGAAGCAATCAAACGCTTGGGCTCCTACGTCGGCCAACCCTTTAGCTTTACCAATCGCGCAGATGCTTTGCAGCGCTTAAATGAGATCTGCGCATCGTTTGGTAGTCATACGCCAGAAGAGTGGGAGATTTATAACGGGCCAATGCTGGTGCAAAAAGATGGTTTTTGGGTGATGCACTATGACCCAGATATTTCTGTTCCGTTTGCATCAGTCAATCCCATTATAGCGAAGGCTGGAGAGATGGCAATGTGGCATGCCTTCAAGCAAATCCATATCCCGATGTTGATTGTGCGTGGCAGTGAATCGGATCTGCTTTCTGCACAAACTGTAGCTGAGATGTGCAAGGTCAACCCTTACATTCGGAGTATTGAAATTCCCGGCGTAGGGCACGCACCAGCTTTTGTTAAGTCAGAGCAAGTCGCTTTAGCAAAAGAATTTTTTAGTTAAGGATCTCAGTCTCCCATGTCAAATGCTGGTCATGCATCTGAGAGCATCAAAATTGTTGATGGTTGGTATGGCGAGCCTTCTGAAAATCATGCTGCTGGTGTATTTAATATTCTGAAGTTGCTTCACCTGGATGAAGCAACCTTAACCGCTGCAAATAATATTGCACGTACCCATGGCAAAGAATCACTCACCAAACTCATTGGTGATGAGTCGGCTAAGCTCCTGATTGGTTACCGTGGTCTGAGACAGGCCCAAGCCAAGCTCGTTCGTAATGATGGCGGTCTCAGCATCTCTGGGCAAGAAGAAATGCTGAGAAAGATGTTGCTCGCTTTTGGTGATGACTTACGCGTCGTGCTAATTTATCTTGCCTCTCGTCTGCAAACTCTACGTTGGATTACCCAAGAAAAGCTGGAGATGCCAAAAGCTTGGGCGCAAGAGATTCTCAATATTGATGCATCGCTTGCTAACCGACTCGGTATTTGGCAAATGAAATGGGAGATGGAAGACTTAGCATTTCGAGTTTTATCTCCTGAGATCTACCGAGATATTGCCAAGATGTTGGATGGTAAGCGCATTGAACGTGAATCTTTTATTGAGCAGATTGTGAGCAAACTCAAGGAAGAGTTAACTGCTGCCCATATCCAGGGTGAGGTTCAGGGCCGTCCAAAACACATTTACAGTATTTGGAAAAAGATGCAGGGCAAATCACTCGACTTTGCCAATCTTTATGATGTCAGAGCATTCAGGGTTTTGGTGGATGACGTTAAATCTTGTTATGCCATTTTAGGAATAGTGCATAACGTCTGGCAGCCCGTGCCACGTGAATTCGATGACTACATCGCGCGACCAAAACCCAACGGTTATCAATCTTTGCACACGGTTGTGATGGATGAGCATGGCACTGCTTTTGAGATTCAGGTGCGCACGAATGAGATGCATCAACAAGCAGAGTATGGATTGGCTGCGCATTGGCGCTACAAGGAGGGCGCCTATGTTGGTGCTGCTACTCCTCCAAAAAATAAGTCCAGCAATCCTCAATCCCCGAGCTCTCCAAATCCAAACCATCAAACTGGCACACATAGCGCGGCTGTCGCTTACGAGCGTCAGATTGCTTGGGCAAGACAGCTGATCTCTTGGAAGGAAGATGCTTGGGAGCAATTAAAGCACCATGAGATTGATGACCACATCTATGTTCTAACGCCACTGGGAAAAGTCATTTCCCTGGAGAAGGGCTCATCACCGATTGACTTCGCATATGCAGTGCATACCGACCTTGGTCATCGCTGTCGGGGTGCTCGGGTTGACGGAGCCATGGTGCCATTGGATACGCCGCTCCAAAATGGCCAGACTGTCGAGATCATTGCTGTCAAGCATGGGGGTCCTTCGCGCGATTGGATTAGCCCAAGCCGTAACTATTTACGCTCACAGCGTGCTCGCACTCGTGTGCGCACTTGGTTTAATGCATTGGATGATGAAGAGGCTGGTGCCAAGTCTGCCGATATCAAAACAGAGCAAAAGCCAGAAGCCAAGGCGATAGCACCGGCCCCAGAAATTATTCTTAAGCAAAGTGCTCGCAAGCAGGGTCAAGCTGGCGACGTTTTAGTGGTCGGAGTGGATTCATTGCTGACACAGTTGGCGCGGTGCTGCAGGCCAGTACCTCCGGATGCCATTGCGGGTTTTGTAACCCAGGGTCGTGGTGTATCTATTCACCGTCGCTCTTGCAAAACCTTTAGAGGCTTACTGGAGCGAGCCCCCGAGCGTGTGATTCAGACGGCTTGGAATGAGCCTGGTGTCGAAACAGCCATTGGAAATGATGCTAAGCGCGTATTTCCTGCTGATTTAGCTATAACTGGCCTTGACCGTCCCGAGCTGATGCGCGAGTTGTTTGAGATCCTCACAAGGCAGGGTGTTCATGTGATTGATTTGCGTAAATCGGCCAAACGCGGCCTTGCTCAAATACTATTGACTGTTGAAATTAAAGACTCGGAAGCCTTACGTTTGGTTCAAAACAGTCTTGAAGAGGTCAAAGGTGTGACCCAAGTGCGCCGCCGGTGATAAACTCTATGGCTATATAGGCTCGTAGCTCAGCTGGTTAGAGCACCACCTTGACATGGTGGGGGTCGTTGGTTCGAGTCCAATCGAGCCTACCAACGAATAAAGACCCAAAAGTGCGCGGTTGCCCAAAAGCTTCCGCGCTTTCTTTTTGGTGGATGTTGTGAAGTACATCAGTCAATTGGCTGAATCTTAATAAGATGGAGTGGTCATGCTTGTAGTTACTCTGCCAGATGGATCTAAACGTGAGTTCGATGCTCCCGTTCGCGTTCTTGATGTTGCCCAAAGCATTGGTAGCGGTCTTGCCAAAGCTGCCCTCGGTGGCATTGTTGACGGCAAGATGGTTGATGCCAGTTTTGTGATCGACAAAGATAGCCAGTTGGCCATCATTACTGATAAAAGCCCTGAAGCTCTCGAGATCGTGCGTCACTCCACTGCGCACTTGCTCGCTTATGCCGTTAAAGAACTCTTCCCAGATGCGCAGGTCACTATTGGCCCCGTGATTGAAAACGGTTTCTATTACGACTTCTCATTTCATCGTCCGTTCACACCAGAGGACCTGGTCGCAATTGAAAAGAAAATGGCTGAGCTCGCTAAAAAAGATGAGCCAGTAATTCGTACTGTGATGCCACGTGATGAAGCGGTGAAGTTTTTTAAAGATCAAGGCGAAAACTACAAAGCAGAAATTATTGCTAGCATCCCGCAGGGCGAGGATGTGTCTTTGTATGCCGAAGGTAAGTTCACCGACTTATGTCGTGGACCACACGTACCATCCACCGGCAAGCTCAAGGTATTTAAGCTTCTGAGCGTTGCTGGCGCTTACTGGCGTGGCGATAGCAAGAATGAGATGTTGCAACGGATTTATGGCACAGCTTGGTTGAAAAAAGAAGATCAAGATGCCCATTTGCATATGCTCGAAGAGGCCGAGAAGCGCGACCACCGTCGCCTTGGTAAGTTCTTAGACTTATTTCACTTTCAACCTGAGGCCCCTGGTTTAATTTTTTGGCATCCTAAAGGCTGGTCAATTTGGCAAGAGGTTGAGCAGTACATGCGCCGTGTTTACCAACGCGAAGGCTACCAAGAAGTAAAGGCCCCGCAAATTTTGGATCGCGGTCTTTGGGAAAAGTCTGGTCACTGGGATAACTACAAAGAAAACATGTTTACGACCGAGTCAGAGAATCGTGCTTATGCATTAAAGCCGATGAACTGCCCTGGACACGTTCAGATTTTTAACTCTGGTTTGCATAGCTATCGTGAGTTGCCATTGCGTTACGGCGAGTTTGGTCAGTGTCATCGCAATGAACCATCTGGTGCATTGCATGGCTTGATGCGTGTACGTGGCTTCACGCAGGATGATGGTCATATTTTTTGTACTGAAGATCAAATTCAGTCTGAAGTAGCTGATTTTGATAAAGCAGTGCGTGCGGTTTATCAAGATTTTGGTTTTACTGAAGTTGCTGTTAAGTTGGCACTTCGTCCTGCCAAGC
>JACCDZ010981220.1_pt1 | contig 37656 bp, 36 predicted proteins | sample 7449551 | NCBI WGS metagenome assembly JACCDZ01 (sample SAMN15323452, study PRJNA562643) | freshwater metagenome | isolation source: river surface water | place: USA:Blue River Watershed | collected 2017-08-18
CCCCCCTAGCACTCCAAACTATTTCTGTTGTTCTATTTTGGGATGTTCTATTTTGGGTGAAATTTTTCTTGAAGACTTTTGGAGTGGACAGGTGGTCCAGGATGGACAAAAAAAACTAGTCTCGAAAAACCCCCAACATCTCTTTCCACATCTGACGCACCTGACACAGCACCGGAAAGCCCACGCTGGTCATGGTCGTATCCCCGAAGAATCCAGGCTTGCACAGGCACTGGGCAATGCTGGACGAGAGGGTGCTGGCGTTGGAGTTGGGCGGGCAGGGGTTGGCCTGTCCGTTCAGACACCAGACCGATGTGTTGCAGGGGGAGCAAGGCCCTCCTGCCACGTTCCATAAAAAAGGTCAGTCGAGTGTTGCAGACATCATCTCATCAAACACATAAATCTTCTCGCTTACCGTTCGGCCCTGAATATCCCGGCAGACACACGCAGCTCTGCAGAAGCTGGGATCCCGGATAGCTCCCCGTAAATGCAGGGCATTGCACGCACACAGACAAGGATGCCCCCCCTGTGCCTGTGAAGTACGTATTTGCTGGGCAGTTTACGCACTGGGATATGCTGGATGCGCCCGTCGTGTTCTGATACTTTCCCGCGCCGCACGCGATGCAGGTGTTGATCGAGGTGGCCGTGACCGTCTCTGAATACTTGCCGACCGGGCAGAGCGTGCATGTCTGGGCGTCGTCCGGGGAGTAGCTCCCTGCTTGGCAGGCATCTACTTGCACTGTCGTGGCCGTCAGGGGCGTCAGGGATACGACAGACGCTAGATTCGTCACTTGAGATGACAGGAGCAGACTTTCTGTCATGGACTCTAGGGCTAAACTTAGATTGTAGGTGGCCTGCGTTTGCTGTGCTTGTGCAGAGTCTGTGTTGAGCATGACATTCAACAGCGTGATGATCAGGATTGGTACTGGTTTGATTGGTATTATGCTTGCAGCTGTAGTAATCACCATCATGATATTACCTACTCCGCGCATGCTATCTTGTAAATCCCCGCAAGTGTTTTTCAACTAGCTATATACTACACAGGGATTCGTGTTAAAACTCTAGAAGGGCGGTAAACACTACCAGTGGTTGCACACACACGAGTAGATTTATTTCAGCCATAAAGAAGAGTCAAGCGCTTGGAGCGCGACTGGCTAATAATAATATCGAGAGTTTAGTAGGGGATGAGATTGTTGTTGTCATCAGCATTCGCCTGGTTGTTGTTGTTGTTGGGCTGGAATCCTCCCAGTTGCTGAGGGTACGCCTCCCGCATGGACTGCATGTAGTTCATGATACGCATCATTTCGTTGAGAAGGTTCATCCCCTGTGGGGCCTGCTCCTCAGTGGTCAGCATGTACTGCTGCCTCAACAGGTTGATGACCGATTGCATGCGAGCATAGGCTTGAACGATTCCAGCAACCTTCCAGCTGTCAAAGTTAGTCTTGTACTCGCCGTAGCTCTCCAGCAGACGCACGGCACAGGGGATAAACACCCTCACGGGGGTTCTGTTCCCCGAGGAAGCCATGATCATAAGCAGATCAACTGCATTCTTGAAATTTCGAGCTGACTCAAGCATCGCGTTGTTTGCTGCTCCGTTGGTTGATTCAGGCAAGGCATGATCAGGCCTGATGACAATCCAGTAGGCTGCAAGCACCTCACGAATCTTGATAGTCTGGTAGAAATGCCTGTGAAGGGGGCCTACAAAGTGGTCCTTCGCAAGCGACAACACCGCCTGCAGAAAATACCCGAGAGGCTTGATAGTTTCTGGGGTATCGAAGTAACTCCTCATCTCCTCAGTCCTGAAAGGCGCATGTCAAAGCAAACAGTTAAAATCTATGTTCATGAGTGTTAGTACCTTAGGTTAGAAATCCTGTCGTGATGCAGCCTTTCACGCGACTTTCTGCTCCAATAGAGCACCCTTGGTGTCATGATTCTACTCAAAGACAAAGTGTTAGTTTCTTTGTAAACGTCAGAAAGCATAGATTTTGTGCTTACATTTCCTCTCCTTCGATGATAAAAGGAGGAGGAACAGTGTGTCCAGACGATTCCATGTTGCTGGAAAGCGTGGCACCTTACCGGATTTTGCACAAGATCCAGAGGTTGGCATTTTAAAAGGAGGGCTGGCCTGCTCTATTTCCAGCGAAAATCTCGTGCAGGAGCTGTAGAATCATGAAGAGCCAGTCACGTACCATCCCCTTTTACGAAGAGCCAGTCACGCACCATCCCCTTTTACGAAGGGGTAAGCACGTGACCACCCCTTTGTTGGCCCGGCCCGAGCCTGACGGGTTTGAATTTCACCGGAAATAGCGCACGTGTCTCGTGCGGCCAAAAAAAACCTGGCTCGTGCGCGAAAACCGCAATATAATCAAGCATCCTCCAGAAATCCTCAACCCAAAGTCGCTTGACCACGCTCAACCAACTCCTCACCTGCTACCACCCAACCGATGCTCTACTCCAAGACCGTGTTCGATTCCCGTTACCTCAAGGTTCCGGATCTTCACTTCACCAAGTACTTTGAGCGCAACTACAAGGACCTTCCATCCATGCAGGACCTCATCACGTCGGGTGGTTTCAAGGGCTGCTGTGGCGCTCGCTTTATCCAGACCGAAACAGGTGTCCACGAGGTTACCTTCTTCGACGAGCTCAGGAAAGTCAACATTCTTTCGTGGTCTACCAAGAACTTCAAGGGCGAGGACCGCATTTGCGCCTGTGCTGTGTTTGAGCTGCTTCCGGATAACACTTGGTACCTCTGGAACATCCTCTTTACCACTTGCGACCCATTCTTCTTTGACAACTTCACCCAGCCGCTCGGCATGCTCTTGGAGGGACCGCGCGCCACTTTTAGCCAGAAGTCTGGTGAGATCATGCTTCACAACGATCTCCCGCCCGTCGAGAACAGGGTCTTTTTTGTCAACAAGATTCAGTTCATGAAGCAGAGGATGGCGGACAAGATGCAGGATTCCCAGTCTTTCCTTGCGGACCTGCGTGAGTTGGCCATGACTTCCAGGAACATGGACCGGGTCTTCCTTCGCATGATTCTCGAGCGCTACGCCAAGCACATCAAGACCGCCGAGGAGTCCCGCGACTCCTCCGACAAGGTCATGACCTCGCTGGCCTTTGACTGCATCAAGTCCGAGGAGCTGGCGGCACTTCGCGAGGTTGTTCAGACCCTCACCCCGCAGCAGTTTTACGACCTGTACCTTTCCTGCCTCAATGGGCTCCTCGAGTACCCGATCAACCTTCTCCCTGCTGAGTACAAGAAGTTTGGCCGCCGTCTCCTCATGTTCAAGGACGACTGCGAGGAGTGGGACCGCCTTGTCTTTCTTCTCATCCTCGCCGCTCGCACCGAGCTTGTCGCCGAGAGCCCGTTTGACTCCTCCCTCGGCCTTGGCTCGGGGGCTCGGGTCTTTTGCGAGGTCAGCGACGACGACGCGCGCTTTGCCGAGAAGACTCCGGTCGATATTGTCGACTCGAGCCGCAAGATTAAGCTCGGCGACGTCGGGCCCAACTGGATCCTCAGGACCACTGAGAAGGTCGTGGAGCGGCAGGAGGCCTTTCTCGGGGAGCTCAAGGACCTCCTCGTGCAGCAGGACTTTGACGGCGCCATCCGCAAGCTCACCGACGGCACCGCTACTCCCAAGTTTGGACAGGGCCTTCTTGGCCTTTCGATCAATCTCCTTCGCTCCCTCATGACGGGCGTCATCATGTTCCCCAAGAACTTTGAGATCCAGATCCAGACCATGTTCAAGAAGTACAACATCGACTGGTCTCTCCCGCTCCTCAGCATTGGGTTCGACGCCGAGGAGCCCGTTGGTCGTGGCATTGACCTTCTCTTCCAGCTCGGCGCTCCCGTTCGTGACAACGCTTCTGACTAGGCCGTGTGCGCTCGGGCTGGGCCTTGAGTTTTAGCAGGCCATACCATGATCTGATGTAGTTATTAAATTTTACCAGATTTAGCGCATTTTTTTGGCTCGTGCATGCGAATCGACGTGATTTGGTTGCAACAGAGTCAATAAAATGCCTTTGTTGTGTGAATTGGTCATCAGTAGCACGCTCATGGCACGCAATTTGAATGCAAATGAGTCGAGCATTAACCAGAGAAACAACGATAACAATGTTGCGATCCAGTACAGCACCCGCTCCCAGCGCAATTTGCAGTGGGTGTCTGTCACCTCCTGGTCCTCCTCTGCACATGTTTCACCTCCTCGTTTCAACACGCCTGTTTCCGTTGACAACAACAACACTGCAGTGACAAATAATCTTTGCTTTCGTCTTTTCAATATTGGTTTGGGCTCTGGTAATGATAACGCCAGGGACATGCAGGGCGCCGCTTTGAGTGTGGTTTGCCCTGTCCTCCCGCCTGCTCCTGCTACTATTCTCAGGTCCACGGCCTCTCCCGACTGCATGGAGGATTGATTGGGCTCTGGAATAAAATGTTTTTACAACTCTGTGTCCGAAGCGTCATGTCCTTTCGGACTGTTCTGAAGAGTCGTTTACAATATTTTAGGTGTTTTTGGTTTTATTTCCGTCTATTTAAACTCTCTCCCGTCTCCCAGTCAACGCAAAAGTAGCACGCTGCTATTCTGTGAACCCACAAGCCCCATGTCCGCCGAACCGTCTGTCACGCAAGTCGACCGTCGCAAGTTTCTCCTCGAGGGGCTTGAACACATGCTTGGGAGTGCTGAAACTCCTGAGCGTAAGGAACGGGCCTGGACTATTACCATCGATGCTGCTGCGAGGATGGACTGGCAGACTCATCTCTGGGCCCGGGACCTCAAGCACAAGATCTCGGCTTTGAGCGCCGATCACGCGGAGTTTGCGCGCTATATTGCCGAGCATGAGGACCTCGAAGTTCAGGTCAAGACCTCTGAGGAGAAGATCACTGCTCTCCTTGGGGAAAACCATGAGTTCAAGGAGCAGGTCTTTGCTCGGGACAAGGAACTCGAGGCCGAGAACGAGAAGGTCATGGGGCTCATGAGCCAGAACGCTTCCCTCAAGAAGCGTGTTGAGGATCTCATGGACCAGATCGACGCGCTCAAGAACGAGCCCGTCGCCAAGAAGGCCAAGACCTTGCCCGAGGAGCAGGGTGAGGGTGGTGGCTTCTGAGGGACCGGCTTCGGCCCGTATAACTCCCGGCGTCGGATTTTTTAGTAAATCCTCTTGCGCCCTTACGTCTGTTCAAAACAGCCACGAGTTGCTTGCACGTGCATCCCTTCCACCCCTTGAACAGCCACGAGTTTACCGCACGTGCGTTTATAATTCCCGAACAGGCACGAGTTGGTTGCAGGAGTTATAGCCGAAATAGATTAGGTCTATAAAACGCACAAGCGTGCTCTTTCTCCATCCAAACCACGATGAGCAACCACGCGGAATTAACCGCGGAGCTCAAGCGTATTGACGAGCAGATGACTGCGCTAACTATAGCGCGAAGCCGTGTCGTTAACAAGCTGCAGTACATTTGTCTTGTCAATGCCATGCGTGAGGTTGGGAAGTTTTCTCTCGAGAGGTTGGAAAAAGAGATGACAGAGGGCCTGGACCCAGTGCAGGCGCGTGTGTTTGTAAACAATTCACTGATTGCTTGGAGACACAGCCTTGGTTACACCTTTTTCCCGAATGCCATGGAAGCTATTCCCGAGTATGGGGCAAGCAGGTTGTCCAAGCAGGATGCTATCTCCCTGTTCACGGCGGTCGCGGAGGCGCTCAAGAAAGATCTCGCTGCTCTCGAACCCGAGAAGTTGGAATAAATTATTTGAAAACTCTTGTCCCCAGTGTGTTATTTAAACCTTGCGCCTCAGGCCCTCCCATCGTCTGGTTGAGCACACCACACATGAGCACGCCACCGGTAGACTCCGGCACCTTTGGCAGACCCGGTCGTCGCAGGGTGGCAGAGGCTGCGGCATGGCGCAGAGAGAGGAGGGGGGAGGTAAGCATGGCCCCAGAGACTGCTGTTGTTTTTCGTGTGCCTTCTCAAATCGAAATTGAGAAGAACAAGTTTCTCACGTTGCGCGAGAGTTTTATGTACAACGTCCAGAAGATCCCCGTTTTGACAGAGGATGAAACCTCCACCCTCGAGTATGTTCGTATCAAGTCTGGAGACTCGGTCAAGCTTTGCCTGTCCTTTACCGAACCTCATGTGACTATAGTGTTTCACGAGGATGGCTTTCTTGTCCCGGAGGTCGTGTATCGCCGGGATGACGCCCGCACTGTCACCATCAACGCCCTCAGGAACTTTCGGGGGGAACCTTTGCCCCGTTTCTCTTTTCATCGTAACGGGCCTCGTGGGTTTTGGAAGTTCATTCAGGAGCCCCCTCTTGACATCTGGGCCCTGGACGCTCTCATCTCCTACATCCTGTGCTATGTGCGCTGAATTGTCGTAAGCCCTGCGTGATTCAAGGGATGCAATTCATTGTGCAAATTGCCTGGGTTGGAATAAAATTTCTAGCGTTTTACATCATCCATTCCCCCTTCCTCATCATAATCCTGCTTGTTGTGCGCGTTGATGCATCGAGTGACGGCTATTCCTGCTAAAAATCCCTGACTGTAGAAACAGGAAAAAAAACATATATGTTATGAGAATGTATGCTTCTACACTTTTGTTCTGTTCATATCCCCGTATGAAAATTAAGACTAATATGAGTCCTAATGCCATTAGACTGAAAGTAACCCAATTTTTCAAATCATTTGTTGAAACTCTGGCACATTCTTGTAGTCTCATAACGTTTATTGGCTCTGCTTGACTCCTGATATACACGCCATGCCTTGGGTTCAAAATCTGGACAATGAAAAGGTTTTGTAATTGGCGCCAATATATTTGAAGTATGTATCTGTGTTTTTCAGGTAGTAGATTGTTGTGTTCCCAATATGAATTGGGAAAAATTCTGTGATATGTGCACAAATTTAACCAATCAAGGGTACCAATGGGTGTGCACTGAAAATAGAGCTCTTCCTAGATCATTGGATACTTCCAGATTCCCTTGCTGTTCAGAAATGCCAGATAATGCCTTTATTTTCTCTTGTAGAGAGGCATCTTGTTTAACCCAGATGGACAGGGACGTGCTACGGATCAAAAATAAATGAGTAAAAGGATTCAGAGAATTCCTGGGTGCATTGGTGAAAGACTTGACTCGCCTGTGGTGATGAATCCACTTTTAATGGCAGAGGCTGGATTCTTTCCTGTTTAAACTCTAGGGGATAGTCGATTGGTGCTCTTGGAAGAATTCCATATAATTTTTTCATCATTCTTTGTACGACTTTGGTTTCCGCTCCAAAATCTCGCGGATTGCGTGGGTAATCGTTGTGTTCAGGATTTCCATAGAAAATGTATAGCGGGGCTACAACATAAAGTGGGGCAAGACATTGAAGTTTGTTCCAGAAAATGGCTTGTGACGACCACCATGTGTTTGAATCAAGTTCCGATTCATAAGGAAAAAGTACATGGATTACTTCTCTCCTGAATGAATTCCAAGCTGCATCCATTGCTTGAATGCTCACCATGACTGAATTGCTTGTGACTGGCCAATGGCCACTCCCGATAACAGCCGCTGCTGAAACTTCTTGAGGAAGAGAGACCAGGAAGGAATCATACTGTATCAGACACTCTTTGAGATTGGGGACAGTCAGTTCAGGGCAATGCAAGTCCACATCTGCATCAGCCAGTGTCCAGAATGAATAAAACAAGCTTTGCTCCCGTTCGCGTACGAATGCTGATTTGACTAGTCTGTTCCTTCCCGTTGTCCATGTCGTGCCTTGCACTGAAACACACGAAACCCTACTATCCTGGCCTGAGCATTCCAAAGAGTTCACGTTTTCATCAAATACCCCTAAAACCAGATCAATGTGTGAAAACTCAGGAGATTCGAGGACGAGTCTTTTCCAATTTCTCAAATGTGTCCCGCGACCCATGATAATCAATAAATGTCTGAATGAAACCAGGTCTATTTCCCTACACGTGTCGTTGTTTTCGGTTTTCAGTATAGCACTAGAAAGTCTAGCCCTGTTCATGTCAACCCCCCATGCTTTACTGAGATGAACATCAGCTTCGTCCAGAATACCGTACTCGAACATTGCAGAGACAACGTCGAATTGAGAAGAAAACGAATTATTTTTAAAAAATTCCACTAAGGCACTAGATTGTTGATATAATGGAATCTCAGCGTTAAAGTCCCTCAGGTAATCATGCGCATTCCTGATTTGAACCACCCAAGGGGGGGTGAATATCAGAGAGCAGTGGGGGTTTTTCAGAGATTGTGCCATGTAACCACGCCAGATATCGCTGACTCTACCATGAACTGTTATTGGTAGAATCATGCTTTCAAATGCTGGTTCAAAAAAAAGCGCCGCCTGTGCATTAAACGGGGCGATGTCGCCATCTCTTTTTATTCCTGCACTGAATCTTGTTTCAGGACTGAAAAAAACAGGATAATGCGGGCTGGTTAGTCTAAAAATTGCATCCACGTCTGGTTCTTGATCTGCTAGAGATTGAATTATGCATCTTGACGTACTTCTTAATTGATCAGGGAAGCTTATTGGGGATATTTCTCTCAATGATGCATCTTTAATTTTATCTAACGGCAATCCTCTAGGCCAAATATTGATTTGACTGCCTCCAAGTTTTGGATAAGGATTGGATCCTACCCATCGCCATTGTATTGCATTCAGATTTGCGCTTGGCGATGACCAAAACTGCAAAAGATCAATATCTTTGATTTCATTGTCGTCGTCAGTGTCGTAAATTGTGTTTGCTCCGTGGTGCACGGCAAAAACAAATCCAATGTTTTTTCTCCCGAATGAGTTGTATGGCAGATGCTCCATGATCTTGTATTCCAGTTTCAGCTGTTTTTCAATCGTGAGATAGACCAAGCATTTTGGCGGCAGTTTGGCATCAAAGCTATTCATAAAACTGGATTCCGGAGGGCTTTTCAGATCAGCAACAACAACAGTGCACCAGTCATGTAATCTTCCTAAGGTTTTGATCAGACGGGTGGGTAAAAATATGGATGTTATAACCACCCATTTACAGCTCATGGGGTAGTTGTCTCCAGAAAAGGGAGAGATCTTGTCATTTGAGTGCATGCTTGGTGGAAGCCTTCTCCTGATCTGCATATCAAACCCTCTTCCTGTTACTGCTGACCCTGTGTTGTGTGACACGTGTACTGCGTGTGCAGTGTTGATTTGAGGGATAAGATTTGTGATATTTTGAATTGATCTCTGTATTTTATCCCTTTCCTTATTTGGCTGTTGCATGCATCTCTGCCCACCATTCCTGTTCAAAGGACACAGATGGTGTTGCCAGATGATGAAGGATAGCCAGAACCCGATGGAAACATAGCCAATCTGCCACCTGATATTCATATTAATTGTTGGTTTATTTGTAACTTTAATACATGATTTCAATTTATGCAAAAACAAGAGTGTCAGCCAATGTATCGCGATCCGTTATGTAGAAGTCTTTATTCACGCCGGCTTTCGCGTCCTGTCGGCTCTGATATAATTCGAATTACGCCAGAATGCGTCGCCATTGTTTGTAAAAATCTCCTGAATTGATTCATCAAACACATTTTGATGTGGACGAGGAGAAGCCCCGTCGTGTGTTTTGGCAGCAGCCATGTTTGTGTACGCTGCATCAGAGTTTTGAATAGGCCAGTAGTCTGTGAAAGGAACAAATTTTGCCATATTTATTGCGTCCTCTGTCATCGGGCTGCATTCTGAAGCTAGGTTCCTGCTTTGCACACACATTTGATCATGGTACTTTCTCACTGTCAAATCCACATTCTGGTCCATTGGTAGATTTTTTCCGAGATGGGGACACGGATGCTGCACTGTTGAGACATCGCTGTAAACCACGTCCCACGCATAATCATCGTGATGAAAATGATACAAGTAATTCCCCATGACTAAAAACTGTCCCCAGCTTGAGCTAGGAAATCTGATTTGCATTTCGAACCACGCTTGTTCGAATGTGGCCAGCCCAGTGGTTTGAACAATATGGTTTCTCATCAAGGCAAAATGCTCTCTCTTGATCACGAAAGGAAAAACGTACATGAATTCGCCAACCCCGTCTCTGCCTATCATGAATCGTACAGCCGAATAATCTCTGTTCGGAACATTAATCCCGTGTATAACAGGTCTCTTCCAGTCAATGAGTAAGTGGTGGGGCGTTGATGGTCTAAATGAAAATTCACTATCAGAATCGATAATTCCTATGAAATCCGCGTCGGAATAAAGCTCAGAGTAAAAATTTGACCACTGAGTTCGTGAAAATTGCTCGTTTCTCTGCATGTTTGTCAGGGTATTGGCCGGAGGGGGTTCTTCAAAGTAAGACTTTACGCCAATGTTCTTGTAGGCTGTCTCGAGGACTGCCGCCGCTTTGTGGTCCAATTCATTTTCTGCGTCAAAAACGAGCACGATTTGTGTGGAAAGTTCTTCTCTCGGGAAAAAAATCAAGAGGGTGAGAACAGCACGCATAATCTCGAAAAATGCCCCATTGAATGTTCTGCACATAATGTCCATCCTTGGTCTCTTCACTGCAATCGTTTGTGAATCATGTATTTGTGTGACAGCATGTGCTTGCGTTTGAATGTTTTGAAGGGGAACATTGTTCAACTTGACTGGAGACAGTGCGTTGGCCATCCAGATCATCGAGTCATCGTCTTGATTTGACTGAATCATGTGTTTTTCTGAAAGATAAGATCGCCCAAAATCATAAAAGGTAAGTATGTAAACCACGCACAGTGTCAGGGAAAATGTCAATGTCACAATTCTACTGCTTCGTGATTTTGCCTGCATATTTTCTAAGTTATGTTTAGACATTTCTAGTTTTAGTGTCGTCGCCCCAATGTGTTTATATTGTATGCAAGCTTTACCTCTGAACACATCTCTTTCTCTCGATCTGATAAAAACACTTGCATAAACTCAAAAGCATAAGCAAGATCGCTATTATGTAAGGATGAGGGGACGCGGGAAGGTAACACTTGAAGCAGGCGTCCCACACCCCAGTCACGTGAAACAGCCTCAGATGTGCTACATCTTTTCGTGTCCAGAGCATCTTAAAACCAGGGGAGAAGGCAGCTACAAGACTGATCAGGGAGTCCACCTGTACCGATATGGGATACACGAAGCGCAGGAGTTGCTGTGCTCCTCGGAATGTGATCAGGTATCCTCGGGTGCCAAACCAAGTGCACACTTTGCCGCTGGACTGCAAGTAGGAGCAGGTGGCAGCAAGATCCCCTAGGTTCACCCACTCCCCGCTCGCTATGAGGTTGTGGCCAGATTCAAGTAAGAGCACATCCCACTCCAGACCCAGCCTCTCTACATCATGCGAAAGCAGGTGCATCCGCTCGGCTGATACCATATCCACATAGGCATCCTCCTCAAAAATAGCTAGCGTCTCGTTGGGCTGGATAGACCTCCACAATTGCACGTGGCTCAGCAGGCAGCCAAGCATCCCTGGTGTAGATAGCTGCATATGGTCGTGGCGCCCCGACAGCATCAGGTATCGCGTGTAGAAGGTCAGGTACTGGTATGCGCCATCCTGCACTGCCTGAGTTCCGTTGATTGCAGGAAATACCGTGGTGTTTGGAATGTGCAGGAAATACTTGATGGACCTGACCAGCTCCTGCATCATCAGGTCACTTTCTGGGCTTAAAGAGATTACATGCGCTCTGGAGATGTTAAACGAGTGCATTCTGGGATACGAATGAAGTTTAGTCCCCTCTCTGCTCTCTGCAGTTCGCGCTTGCTGGGAAAAGCAGGAAATCAAAAGGGGCACAGCAATCCCTAGTGCAGTCAACAGCATGCACAGGAACGGTCGGGATACGAGGGGATGATGATTCATGATTTCCCGCAAGCCCCTTCCCCCCCCCTTCTGTATGCCACACGGTCAAGAATCACAATTTATTACAAACGCCTTTTGGTTTGAAGCCTAGCCTCATTCTCAGGCCAGAGCACGTCATACCGTCCGCGATACCCAGGGCCCTGCTCGTCCCTGCTCCTGCGCTCCTCGGCCTCCTTCCGGCGTTTTTCCCATACATTCTCAGGTGGCGCTGGGATCTGCGGCTCCCGCTGCTCTCGCCAATCCTCGGGCGGCTGGTACGGCTGCTTGGAGCCTTTCGAGGGCGGCCGGCGCGGCAGGCGTTGAGCGGCCCCTCCCCTCTTGCGTCCGTAATCGGGCGGCACGACCTCGAAGCAGTGATCGTGCGGCTCCTCGTACACCGTTGGAAAGCGGATGTGATCCGTGTACCGGGGGTGGAACGGCTTGATGGTGGTCCGCTCGTCCACGTACACCTTCTTGCCATGCCGGATCAAATCCATGTACCACTTGGTGCGCCTGTCGTATATCGTCCGGTAGTTCTTGTGGATCATGGTGATCCAGTGAAACTGCCCGGGCAGCTCCCCGTATCGTCCCGCGTGCTCCCCCTCGAGGTTTTCCCTGAACGGCACGGCTTGGATCGAGTACGGAATGTAATACTGAGAATTCACCTGCTCCAGTTGTCGCTGCACCCGCGACCATTCCCACCTGGTCTTGAGCAGGTACACGTCCACGTGGATGTTGTTTTCCTTCATCGGTCCCCACACCTGAGATTGCAGGTAGTGGAAGAGCTCTTCCGGGGTGCTCTCGTACTCCTCCACCGTGTTGGGGACATACTCCTCCTCCTCACCTTCCCCCTCGTCCTCGCGGTAGTATTCCCGTCCACTCCCTTTCCTTCTCTCCTCGGTCTCGACCGCCTGATAAAAGGCCTTGTCCCAGCTGGGATCCAGGTACACCATATTCACGTGCTTCGGCTCGCGCTTGTGCGTCGTCGGATCAGGGGGGTTGGCCCTCTGGATGAAATCCTTGGCGGTGGTGTATTCCACGCGCACTCGTTTCCCTGGACGCCCGGGGTTGTCCTCGTCAAACGCCTCGTGGTACTCCTCAAAGCACCGGCAGAACGACCGGATGTTGTGGATCAGCGCCTCTTTCTCGCGGACCTTCTCGCCTTCCGCGCCCACGCCATACTCCACGATCACCATCTCCTTGGGGGCGAGATCCAGCATGAAAGCGATGGAGTCGCTCCCGCTGCCGCCCATCAACTCCCAGATGACAGGCGGCTCTTCAAACAGGGTCATCAGGACCTGGTCCCTGTGCCGACACGCCTCCAGCATGGACAGATACGGCTGGGAAGTCGGGGTGATCACAAAGTCCAGCTCCTTCCCTGTCAGGGCGTAGAAGTATGCATTGTATTTCTGAGAGAACTCCTGCGCCTGCTTTTCAGACACCATGTGCTTCTTCCTGATCCGCGGGGCGCCATTCTCGGTGTACTTGCGCCACTCCTGAAACCCTCCCGGGTGGATGATGACCCTGCCCTGGCCTTTCCGCTTTCCTTCCAGCACGGCCATGCTGATCCCCTCCTCGTCGCCGCTGATACTGCGATTATCGCAATGATCGTCCAGCGCGCGATACGACAGTCGATCCAGCGCCATCTCCAGCTCATCCGACGAGTCCCCATTCCCACCACATTCAGTGTCTCTCGCGGCGCGCGAGTACTCTCCCGTCTTCTTCTTGCCCATTCGCGGTATGTTATGCAAATAGGCTTTAATACTGTTTCTTCGGTGTGAATTAATATAGAAAAGCCCATGCCGACGCGCACGATCTGAATGTCTCTCGACTGGCAAAACAGGGTGGATGAGATCCAAAACCTCTACTTCAGGACAGGGCGAGGCACCTGCCTGTGGATTGCATGCGATCCCGGCACCGGAAACGTTTCCTGGGGCTTCAACATGCTCGACTATGGAATGTGCCACACGATCGCAGGGTGTTCGCACGTGCAGCGCCGGGATGAGGACGGGGTCTACGTCGTGGACAGGATCACGGCCGTCGGAACCGAGGAGCGCGCCGCATGGGACGCTGTGTTCGGCGGGCATTTCAAAAAACTCGAGGCGGATATCAGGGCCGATATGCGCTACACACTCACCCTGACGAATGGAATATGCAGTAAACTGTAGCACTGGCGCGCGACAAGACTAAATGGCAGGAATGTTTACTGACGGTCCTCATCGTAATACGTAACCGATAACGGTGAGGACCGGAGAAACAGCGATGACCCCCCGAAACAGCGAATGCCAGTCGCCCGGGAGAGAGTTAAATGGTGGGCGCGCAAAACGTCTAGTCATCAAGCACGACAACCTCCCCGGAGTCCTCCGCCTTGATCTTACGGGCATTGATCTCCTCGCGGCGCTCCTGGGTGAGCGGTTTGGCTTCGAATTCATCCCGCTCGTCCGAGCTGGTCGAGTCCTCCTTGAGTGACTGCCCCGAGCGCTCCCTGAGATTGTACGGACGACCCTCATCATAGGAGAACTCCAGGCGCAAGCCAGAGGAGTTGCGGGTCTTGCGGCGACTGCCCTTTCCCTTGCTGATAACGGACTCACCCTCCTCGTCGTCGGACGGGGTGGAGGCCCGGACTCTCGTGCGACGGGGTTTGCCGATCATCGGGACGGGAGCATCCTGGGTGGTGGTGCTGGTCTCCACAATCATGTCCTCCTGTTGAACCGCCTGAAACTTTGCCTCCAGACGGATGGCCTGCTCGAAGACAGACTTCATGACAGCATGGCGCTGGGGGATCAATTCTTCGTGGTACGACATCAGCCCCTCATACGATTCGCCGGATGGGTTGGGGTGGCGACGAATGATATCCTCGAGCGCCGTGAACGTGTTCACGACAGCGCCAGCCGTTGAAATCGCGTACATAAACGCTTTTTCGTTGATTGGCTTGTCCTGCACAGATGCACCCCCTTCCAGCCGGGCCTCCGTCTGCACTCCCTGCGTCAGCGTGGCCTTGATCAGATCCGCCCTGTCGACTGCCTGAACCTTAGGACGGACCAAGTCTTCGTATTTCTGAAAAATACTGTTCCCACCCATGTCCATGTAAACCTTGTGCACGAACGCATCGTCAAACGATTTCGGGTTCAAACGAGCCGCAGCGCCAGACATTTCGTAAATGCCGTGTATGCCCGACTATCACGGGCGAATTAAATACGCCAACACCAGAGCTAAAACACACGCGGAAACCCCATAGAGACACACGCGAGCACACCAATGAACGCGAGCAAAGTTTATTCACTCGCAGAGATTGTAAAAGCCTCTAGCCATGCCGACTCTTTGGTACTGTCGGCAGGCTTGTCATCACAATCACCGGGCGGTGACGCGAGCTCACTCAGAGCCATCACGATCCTCGGCCCGCTTGGCCTTGAGTTCCTGTTCGATGTCGAACACCACCTTCCTCGCAGCCGTCAAGGCCTCCCCGTATTTCTCGAAAAAGGAAACAGGGAAGCGAGCATCGCTGGGGCGCGAGTACCATCCGTCAGACTGCTCCACCAGCCAATCGTCGTCATCAGGAAGGCGCCTCTGCTTCTTTGCACGAGGGGCTTTCTTGGACGATTCGAGCTCGCCCCCGGCTTCCGATTCAGAGACGGGAGCGGGGCGGCGCTTCCCAGAGCTCTTCCGTCTCTTCTGCGCTTCAGCCGGCTGCTCGTCGGGGTCCAGTTCAGTGTCTGCGTCAACGTCCGAAGGCGAAATGGCTCGGACACGGCTGCGTTTAGACTTTTTCTGGATCTCTGGAACAACAGACTTAGCAGCATCCTCGCCCTCTGCTTCTTTCCTGGCGTAATCGTCCTTGTCCTTGGATTGCTCGACGTCTTTCGGTGCGAGCTGCTCTTCGGACGCAGCAGCAGCGGGCCCAGCCACATGAGCGGCCCCGGAAGCCTGCGCTGGCGGATCCTGACCATGAATATGAAAATACTTCATCTGCGTACACTTGAGGAAAACGGCTTGGGACAGCGGTTCCAGGGACATCAGCTCCGGGAGTTTGTAACATTTTTTCCCCTTTGCGTCAATAATGTCACGGAAAATTGCCTGATGCACGAGACCAAGCGTCGAATTACTTTCCAACCCTTTGACTCTCGTGACGGCGTCATTCATGAGTTGCTGAGAATAATTTTCGGCCTTGGATAACATCTCCTCGGTCAGCTTACCGTTTGTATCCCGAAGGAAGCCTTCTTTCACGTAATTTTCCCAGATGGCCCTGAAGACTGGCTCTCTGATGTCGTTCTCTCGACGAAAGAACGTCTGGTTGAATTCGCTCGCGAAATTATCATACAAGTTGCGTAGGGATTTGGCCCTTGTATTGATGTAATTGAAGTATACTGCAACGGTAAGCATATTCCAATTAATGTTTGGAGTTCGTGCTGCAATCAAAACATTCTCAAAACTCTTGCGTCGATCCGCAATCACGTAACGAACCAGATCGAGATAACATGCAATCCATTTAGCAATGTACATCCTGCCCGTTTCTGTCACCGTGTAATCGACTTGTTTTGATGGATCGAAGACAATATCGTGCAGATTTCCGATATTTGTTCCTTGCCTCATCATATCTGCAATTTTGCGTGTGTATTCCTTGCCATCGTTAACAGGAAGCTGCCCAGAGGATGGTTGATGCGAGCAAGACAAGAGTTCCAAAGTAGTCGTCACATACTGTTCCATGATAGTCCTGACATCCCTGTGATTCATTTCAGTAACCTTTGTAAGGTATGCGTTGCAAAAATACTCCCAGAACTCGTGGGTGTTTTTCCAACTCTGAGCTGAGCGAATCTTTCGCAAGAAATAATCCTTTAGACCTTGCATAATCAGAGAGGGGGTTTCATCCTCGTTACTCCAACGGCAATCGCTGAAGTCCAGGCCTGGGGCATTATCAGGTGCCTCTCCCGGCCCGTCCTTAGCTGCTTCTACGTCTTCCCCGTCATCTTCGGTCTCCTCGGTTGCAGGGCTGTTCATGGCTTTCACGAAAAAAGGCGTCAGCACGAGAGCCCATAGGCCAGCTTGGCCGGCATCCATCATCAAAGGATGTGGATGCTTAAGCGATGAAAAATTCCAGCACATGTGGATTTTCTCATGTGAGGACGGTGCTTCGCTCACTAGTTTCCTTTGCAGGGCCGAAAACAGTTTCTGGTCGAAGTTACGGAAATTCTTCTTGCCCTTCGCCTGAATGATATTTCCGGCGTTTACATATTCGTGGACAAAAGGTCTGACGTCATCCTCGGTGATATCGTCCCCAAATTTCTCTTTGAGCAGCTCAAGTTGGTTCTTCATCGTCTGACCCACTTGATCGTACGAAATGCAGGCACCTAGGGCAGACTTGAATGAAACAAGACTTTCCTGGATGCGTGCATTTCTTTCCGTCTGCTTGACTCCGGCTTGTCGCTCAGTATCCATGTTGCCTGCGTCCACGGATGTTCCAGAAGCTGCAGCGGAGGCGTGGACAATCCTGTTAAAGTACAGTTTCAACGCCTGGCGTAATCTCTCCTTTTGTATTTCTGTCAAGACCAAGTTGGTGTTTCCAGCTCTCGCGAAATCTGCGTACTGCCACGCCTCATCCATCTCTTCCAGTGTTGCGTTTTCAGGAAGTTTCTTGACGTTCGCGATGATGCTTTGAAAAAACTCGTCTCCAAGAGCCCTGGTGTTGCCCGCACGAGAATACGTTTTGAGATCTCTCGTAGCAAAATACTTTTGCAGAAGCCTGGAAACGTGTTGGTCGTCAGAACGAAAATGGTCTGGCATGGAAGCAATCATCTGTCTGGTCGTGTCAAGAATCTCTTTCTTATTCTGGCACGTCCTCAGATCGCGTCCAAATTTGTTGCTGTGCTGAATCTTGGCTTCGGCGAGCTTTTCCGAGGAGGTAAGCGGGGGGGGATCCGCGTCGCTTGTAACGGCCCCCGCATGCTCTCCTGGATCAGCCGTTTCAGCCTGAGTCTCATCGTCGTCCTGCCCAGCCGCTTGTTGAGTTTCCCCCACCAAAATCTGGGCTGAAGGGCGCGGTGGGTCGAACGGCGCTAGCTCCAAACCTTTGGACTGCTCTCTCGCGTGCCGTTCTTCTTTCAGCGCACGATAGAAGGTTTTCCCGAACCTTGTCATGAGTTCGTCGATTTGAGAATTGGAGTATCTCAAGAGCACATTATTATCCTTGACAAAAGCGCCCCTGAATAAAGCGTCGTGTAGATGGCTTCTGTTCTGGCCGGCGAAGGTAGCCATAGTGACTATGTTCTGGAATTGTTCGTCACTATACGCATAGCACGATGCCTTGGGGTGCGCGCTCGCATTCACGAAATGGGCAATTTCCAGGTATTTTCTGATAAGCAGCAAACTGCCTGGCTTTTTCCTGTAAACTTTGCAACGGTCGTAAAGCCATTGCTGCAATTCGTGAAGTGTCATACGCTTCAGCTCGTCGTCTGATTTTGCAAAAAGATTTGCGGGGTCAAATTCGACACCGCTGGTTTCCATGATGGTGATGGTGATGATAAAGCAGGGAAGTCCGTGGCAAACGAGAAATCCAAGATGTCCTGCTCTCTAACCCGCAATTAAATACTGTCACCACAGGTGTAAAATCCCCGGGCCGGTACAGCACAAACCTGTCCGAGTCCAACCTTTCATGTTTGAGTAAGTCGTAGCAGCATCAAATCCGAGTTGCCGCGGACCGGGCCCGGCCAGTGAAACACGTGTCCTCCCGCATCGCGCCGTATCGAGCTAGCCACGCGGGATCATTCTTGTGCTCCTCCGTGGACACATTCCCGATGTGATGCCAGAGATTGCGTGAGTGCTCGTACACGACGGGCGCAGCGGAATCTTTCAAGTTCTGCTGGGGATGCGGAGCCCATCCCTCGACGAAGATGATGTCATGCGGGTGGGTGTACAGCCGGCTCAGGCAGGCCCGCGAGTAATCACTGACGCGTGGGACCGGGAAGGCCGTGGCGCACATGTTCGCCGAGAACTTGGCCATCCAAGTCGACCCGGTCGAGCTCAGGCCCGAAAGCATATCCAATGACTCGGACAGAGCGCCGGGGCAGGGCTCGCAGTCATCCTCGACCAATATCACCCACCCGGACGTCTCGCGCGCGCAGACATCCAGCGCCCCAACCACATCGAGAGTCCTCTGACGCACCTGACAGGAGGGCAGCCCCTCGACGTCGGGCGCGCCATCGCAGGCGGCCATCTTCCGGGCCGGCAGCCGGAACCCCTCGACTCTTGCACCGGTCAGCAGGCCTCTGTCCGCGGTCCATCCGTCCACATCGATCACGGCCAGTCCCACTCCGTCTCGCCCGAACACGTGCTGCTCCTGATACAGCCCGACGACGCGCTCCAGGTAGCTGACCCCGCCCGGCCGGCGCGCGGTCACCAGGCAAAACGTGTAGGCCCGCACCGCACCGGCCCGTCCCACCACTGCGGCCGCGTAAAGGGCAAGCAGGCCGAGCATATGGGCCAGTCCGGGCCGACTCCGCATGGGTTTGAACCCCGACCCGGTTCACTCTTGTATACTCGACGGCCGGCCGGCGCGCGCCGCACGTTTGCAACTGCCAGACTTCCAGGGCTCAACTTGACCTGAAACTTGGCCCAATAACACAGTTTTAGTCCAGCTTTCAGACGCACAAAACGGCACTTGAAACCGAGCACGACAACCGGGTCAAAATCCAAGCAGTGCCGCGCACGTGCGGGGGCGGCCGCGAGACTCGGAAAACCGGGTGCGCGGGCCGAACTCGACACACCCCGGGAACACAATCCCGGGTCAGTCCCGGTCATATTCCGTTCAAGACCCATCCGAGTTGGCCCATCCGATGGTGCACTACCGCTTCCGACATTTCCGGCCCGACTGGCCCCGCCGAGCAGCCCGGCCCAACCAAGCCCCCACTCGCCCGGCCCGAAGTGCTCGTGCATCCATTAATGGATTTTAAACTTTTCGACGAAAATAACTCGAATAAAAAGCGCGAGCCTGCGCGACTTTGCGAAAATTTCGTGCCATGCCAGGTGAACCACGATCTTGCATCGCTCGTATCTCCCTTGTTCCTTCGAGTTAGGACCTCAAACTTAGTGCGAATTGATCGTCCTGCTCTTGTACACAATCTGATAAACATTCGAACAACATTTTTTCGCAGGGAGCGATCAGGTTTTTCGCAGCTGTGCTCAGGTTTACATGCCCGGCGTCGAGCTTGTTCCGGGCGATTATCGCGTCGATGATCACGATTGGCAGTTTGTCAAGTGCATGAAGACAGGGCAGTGTTATCCTGTTCGCGATGGTGTGACCGATTTCTCGTTTGCTTATGCCGGTCTCAACGAACTCTTGCGCGAGCGGCATCCTGCTACTACATCCTCCGGCCGACCTCGCGGTTTCAGCGCCAAGAGCAAGATCCGCTTCCTCGGCGTCTACCTTTACGTCTGGGAAGGGCGAGGTGATTCCTTTTCTGTTTGCGAATCCGCGCGCTCGCTTCTCCTCTTCTCGATTCTGACATATCTTCCCGTCTCGGCGGTGCGCAGGCTTCGGCAACGACGACTTCACCTTGCCGCACGACATCCCCCGCCTTCTGCCGCATCAGCTCGCCATCGCTGGACCGCAGCCCGACGTCTACTCCCCCGATCTCGTCTTTCCGTACGAGAACGAGTGGTCCAAGCGCGGCCGCACCTGGATCAAGGGCGCGCCGGACGACCCTTACGCCGACCGCCCCTCCCCGCATCGTGCTCGCGCTGCCAAGCGCGGCCGCGAGTCCGCATCTTCTTCGTCGTCCTCGGCATTGGCCGGCGCCCCCGCTGCTTCTATCAAGCGGGCGCGCCGGTCCGATGCGCCGACTCCTGTGTCCCGCGCGGTCTCTCGCTTGCGCGCACGCCCGTCAGGAGCACCGCGCGCCGGTGTCAATGTTGAGGTTCCGATCGCGCACATGCAAGCAGCCAGGCGCGCACGAAAGAAGTCTGTCGCACGCGCAATCGCTGGTAACAGATCAGCTGGCAACAACACCAGAAGCAAGTTGTCCAAGTCACAGAGCAAGGGGTACATCTGCAAGCCTCCTCTCAAGAAGAACAACAAGGCTTCTGTACGGAAGACAGCCTCCGCGCGCGCCCAGCCACCAGCTTCTACGGGCGGGCGCGCGCAGCATCCGGCGGAGGGAGGGGACGGCTTCGGCGCGCGGCTTCTTGCACCTCAAGCTCCTCGCCCCTCCGGTGTGCTCTTTGATGCGCCCTTCACCGACGCTCGCTTCTTCCTGGTGAGCAGCATGAACTCGCGCGGCCGGGAGCTGCAGGGGGTGGTGGATGATCTGTATGATGCTCAAGTCATGCAGAATCCGGAGGAGGGCATTCGCATGTATCAGCGCTGGCTGAAGGCACTGTACGAGGGAGGGGATCGCGCGATCGCTCGCATCCGCCACGACTGGGGCGAACCTCCCCTGCCGCCCGACTATCCCCGAGCGCCGCCTCTTCCCTCGGCGCCCTCTCCTGTGAGGGCTGGTGGAGGGGTTGCTGTCATCACCGCCCAAGAGCGCGCCGAGTACGAGGCTCGCCGCGACGCCGCTCGCGAGGAGAGGCGGTCTGCTCGAGCTGCCGCAGCTCTCGTCGAGTCGGCTGGAGGAGGTGCCGCCTTGCCTCCCCCTGCTCCGGTGGCTGCGGTGGTGGAGGATCAGCAGCAGGCGGTACCTGAGGAGCGACCGGTCTATCCCAAGGGTGTTTGGGACGTTCCTGGTTTCAAGCGCGTGATGCAGGTCAGGCGAGCTCTGCCCTCCTTCGATGCGATGAGCGAGGTTGGGGATGATGATGATGATCAGCAAGGGTTAGGCATGGGTCTACGCACTGTGTTAGCCTCCCTCTTGCAAGTCCTGAAGGAGGCTGGGGGTCAGGAGGAGCGAGACGACGAGGACTCGGCCTCCTCCTCCATTGAGGAGCAGTTGGAGCAGACGGCACCTCCGCCCGCTGGCCCCGGTCAGCTTGCCGGTAGGTATCAGCCCTCGACTCCTGACTACTCCCCGCCCCGCTCGTGATTCGCTTACGGGCTGAATCGCGATTGCGGCCTTGCCATGCACCGCGCCAGCCGCGCAATGGGTGTGGTGGTGTGTCGTTAGTGAAACTCGCTTCTCTCCTCTCGGTTCTGGCACGGTTAGGGTATAAGTGTTTTTAATTCGGGCTTAGCGCCGTTGGTATGATGAGACCAACAGTGCAATGAGACAGCCCGCGCTGTGGCCTGGTAGATATCAGGCGGAGTGCTGTGAGCTGTTGTGATTCACGTGATGTCAGCTGAAGCCCCCCAAGTTGTGGCTGAATGCCAGAGCCGATGCACGGCCCTTTCAGGCGTCGTCCTGCGGCTCCTGCTTGACCGCCACAGCAACAGCAGCAGCTCCTCCAGCGCCTCCCTGGCCGATCTGCTGCTTGAGAGTGGTGTTTTCCTCCTGAAGTTCCTTGAACCTCTTCTGAAGATCCTGATGCTCCTGCATAAGCGCGTGAAACTCCGCCGCCTTGCCCTTGTTGAAGTCCTCGATCAGCTTCTTGTCAGCACGGCGCGCCATCTCAGAGCGGTTCACGGCCGCCGCCAACTGCACAGCCTGCTGCTCTTTCTGGGCAATCAGCTGATCCTTCTGCATGAGCTGCTGATCCTTCTGCATGAGCTGCTGATCCTTCTGCATGAGCTGCTGGTTCCTCTGCTCGAGCTCCTTCTTGTTGTTCATCAGGTCAGCCTCGAGTTTCACAACCTCGCCGCGCAGGCTGGACTCGTGGCGAGCGCTCTGGCTCACCGCGTGCTGGAGGGCGAGGCCGGCGTAATCCGCCAACTTCTTGTGCGACTCGGTGAGTTCGTCCTGAAGCTTCCTCTTTTCCGCCCCGAGCTTCTTGCAAGTCTCCTCAGACTCACGAAGATTCCCGGACGTCGTCTCCAAGACCGTCACCAGCTCGGCGTTGGTCCCGCGGAGGGCCTCCAGCTCCCTGGCCTGCCCGGCGTTGGCCTCGCCAAGAGACAACACTTCCCCGCGAAGGTCAGCGTTCTCCCTGGTGAGCGTCTCGATTTTGCCATCCTGCTCCAAGATGTGCTTCTTGCGATTGTACGCGAGATTCACTTGCATGTACCGTCCCGTCTTGAGCAAGTCCACCTTCTTCGAGTCACACCCACTCACAGCGTGAACCAGTGCCTCGTCCCGCACCAGAACAGCCTTGTGGAGCTCATCCTCCAAAGTCATGATCGTCTCCTTAGTCTCGGCATTCATATCCAGAGGATACTCTTTCAGAGGGAAACGGTCCGGGTGAACCAGAGCCTGGGGACCGCCCGCATCAGGTTTTTTGTCCTTGAGCTTTTCAAACTCACTGTACCAAGCAAAGCCCACTGGCCGCTGAAGCTCAGTGGTTTCGGGCGGGGCGCTCGACAAAGCAGACACGATGAAATTAATGGGGGCAGGTTGCTCAGACATCAGAGGGATCGTCTAATCAGTGCAAGGGAGTTACGCGCGCGCTTAAATATTCTCCACTCTCTTTTAAAGACCACGAGAAAAAAATAATGCACGTGTGAGACATTTAGCCGAAATAGCGCACGTGATTTAGGGGGGGGGGACAAAAATAATAATAGTTGTAACGGTTTAATGCACGCGAGTTTCATGATGCAGGCCTCGCACACAGCTCAGTTCCCCATGCTCATCTCAATGATGCGGTAGAGCGTCTCCTTGTCAATCAGCCTGAGAGGAGAGTTCTCACCCAGGCGAGGGTGGTGCCCCATTAGAGCAGGCAGGTATCCGTCCACAAGCCTCATCCAGATGGACTCAGTGTCAGGAAACCTAGCACTCAGATACGTTTCCCTTGAAAGATCGAACAGATAATTCGTCTGAACATGCAGGTTTGTGAACCTGAGCTCAGCCCATGGCACCCTCTCCTGCTCTGCCTCATTGAGTAACGGAAACAGAGTGTTCGGATCCCCAAGCGGGCCGTATGCAGTCGGGTAAGCATAGCACTGACCATTATGCACGAACATCTCGTCGAAATGAGAATGTTCGGGTTAATCACCACAGATTCGAGTTCTTTTAATATTGGGCCACACTGCCTGAATATGCTAGTCCCATTGGAATGCATGGACGCATGGCAACTGTTTTGTCAGCATTGTGTTTTCTATCATGCTCAGGGCGTCAACAGGATTTTTCTCCATGTGCTGTGAACCAGGTTGTGGGATAACGCGATGGGGAATCACGAAACGTGCTATGCCTCGTCCAGCAAGATAGCCAGCAAGTCGAACATCATCATGGAAGAAACACCCGGATGGCAGACCATTTGTAGAGAACACGTCATGCGCGAAGAATTTTTTGCGATACAGGATTCCCAGATACCCGTGCATCCATCCCTTACATCTAACCATATCATCAAATGGGAAACGCCAGAAACTATTCTCGTTGATAACATCCCACCATACAGTCGTCGGGAAAAAGACACGACTCATTGCCAGAATGGCGGGGACTTCCTCACAGCTGAATCCCACGGGTCCTGCACTGTTCGCCCGCAGTAGCAATTCAGAAACTAGCCACGGGGAATACACTACATCGTCATCTACACTGATGATGCACGAATCATCGTGCAAATCAGGCAGGGCGCGAAGAGTTCCCAATACTTTGCTTGCAGGGCCGTAGTCGGGGCCGGGTAGAACCCATAGGCGTCCCACCCTCTTGGATTCACACCAGAGACCGCCCAAGCCGGTACCGTTCCAGACGCAGGGTCCAAAAAAATGCGTGATATACCTGTACACGTCAAACGCTGAGACGTTTTGGGTTCTAGAGTTCAGGGTGATGTGCACTATAATCAAATCGGCTTGCCTCTTCTGATGCATAAGTGAAGTTAAGACAGGCTCTAGTTTGAATACCCTGGCTCCGAAAGTGGCCAACGAAAGAATAACCCCATGACAATTGCTGTGTTGTGAATCTAATCCCACGCTTCTGCTCACTGATGATGTTGCTAGATAAAGAACCAGAATCATTACAGGACTCAGCAATATCAATCGAGGTTTTATCAGGAAACCTCTGCGCCAATGCTGGTTGATCAGGGGAAAGGGGGAAATATGGTTTAACATTTTCAAGGCTCGCATGGTTTTATTAGAACACTTGTAATATCTATAAGCAAGTAAAGCCAGTATCCCATAACCAGGAGCTGTAAGAAACCACATTCAATCACTAATGTTGAGCCCCGCCAGCTCATACTTGCGCAGCGCGAGCCACGCGTCACACTCCTCGTTGTAGAGAACGTCGATGCGCGCGTTGAGCTTGTCAGTGTCCTTGAGCACATAATGTGTTAAAGAGTTATATTCGTGATAATCTAATTCCTTGCCAGCTTTCCTCTTGCGCTCGCACGCAAGGATAGCTTGCATAAAAAAAGTCTTGTTCTGGAACTTAACTGGAAGAGTTGGTTTTCCTGGATTGCTCGTTACAGCCCCCATAGTCTTGTACTCCTCCTTGATTTCGGAAATGCGCTTTTTTAGTTCAAACACCTTACGTTTAGCTGCTCTAGTGGCGGTATTTTCAATGGGTTTTTGAAATTCAACTAGTGCACCCGATCTATCTGAAACCATCATATGCACCCTTTGAAGCCCCAACACGTAGTTGGAATCAGCCTCACTCATGAACTCAATGAAAAGCTGCTTCTCTGGGGTAAGGCAGTTTCTCTCGTTTCTTTTGAAATTTTCTTCCATGAAAACAGAAACCACAGCAGCAGGGGGGGCCTGGTGATTAATTGCATGCAAAGAAAAGTAGTTTTGGAAAACACTTGCTGGAACGTACTGATAAAGCCCAACCACTTGAACAGTGCAGGCGTCTTCAGGCTGGTCCGTCAGCAAATCTTCAAGCGGGTCTTGGTGAGGACTTTCTTGTTTTATCTTGATGCGAGCCATCTCCACAAGCGATTCAGGACGGGCAGGATCAAACACAGGTTTTATTAACAGGCCAAAGCAAAAGCAGCACAATTCCCCCCGTGTATCCAAGATTATTTACTAAAACTCACATCAATCCAGCACTATTCAGGACTATTCAGGTTTATCTACGCATATTCACATCTATTCACGCTTATCCACATCCATCCATCACCACCCAACCATGATAATAACCCCCACCCCACCCTGCAATCCGAACGAAATCTCGAAATGGCACGCACGAAGCAGACCGCGCGCAAGTGCACGGGGGGCAAGGCGCCTCGCAGGGCGTTGGCCTCTAAGGCGGCGTTGAGGACGGCCCCAACCAACGGCCAACCCAAGAAAGTCCACCGTTACCGCCCAGGCACTGTGGCCCTGCGCGAGATCCGGCGCTACCAGAAAAACACGGAGCTCCTTATTCGCAAGCGCCCGTTCCAGCGCCTCGTTCGTGAGGTGGCGGCCCACTTTCACTCCGACCTCAAGTTCCAATCCTTCGCCATCCTCGCTCTGCAGGAGGCGTGCGAGGCCTACCTCGTGGGCCTGTTCGAGGACACCAACCTGTGCGCCATTCACGCCAAGCGCGTGACCATTATGCCCAAGGACATGCAGTTGGCCCGGCGCATCCGCGGGGAGCGCGCGTGAGCCTGAAAAATTATTATTGTCGGTGAATTTAATGAATGAATTCCCGCGTTCTGATCGAACTTAAAGCCAGAGGTGCTCGAGAATCACCCGATGTAAGGCTTACGCATACTCATCATCGTCCTCGGTCTCGTTGTCGCGCTTGCGCTTGCGTTCGAGAGCGTTGGCAGCGATGGTAAGGCTGTCATGGATTTTCTTCTCCTCCTTCTTGGCCTGGTCGTGGGCAGCTCCGGCCGCACGCAGCTGGTCCTGAAGAATGGCGACACGGCTGAGGGCGCGCGCGGTCTTCCCAGCAGCGACACCCAACTCAGCCGTGAGCCGCTCGAACTCCAGCTCCTCCTTGGACTTGTCAGCAGCAGCACCAGCACCAGCCCCATCGTCCTCACCACGAGGGGCGGGGATGGCGACAGGGCCAGCAGCGGACCCACCAGCGGCACCCTCCCCCTGAGGAACAGAGATGTACTTGGCAACAAGGGCTTTGGCCAAGTTGAGACACTGCCAATACCTCAAGATACCAGCAGGCTTGTCCAGAAAGATAATCTGGAAGTCAGTGTCCAAATTCTTGGGGCCATTGATGACCTTGCTGTGTATGTACCAATCGAATTCGATACCATCCATACGCTTCTTTCCGAGCGGCTTGCGCAAGGCAGGATCCTTATGATCGTCAAGCGCATTGTAAATGCCATCCAAAGTGTTAGCAAGGTACCGAACGGATGATTCATGAGCAGTACTCATGAGAACAGTGTTACGGAAGAGGTCAGTGTAAAACTGCATTTCTACTCAATAGAAAGGATGAGCGAACTGCACGCCCACACTTAAATACACACGCCAACACAGGGCAATGGCGGGCTTGGGGGTAAAGCAAGATTTTAATGATATTATCTCCCGAAAATACAGGAAATCAATCCAATCCCCCCCTCTAGCTCTGCTCACGAGACGCCACGTCGGACAGGGTGAAGAGATCGACCATTTCCTCGCGCCAAGCAGCGAGCCGCGCCTGGGTCTCGACCTTCACCCGAGCGCGCCAGACATTCACGAGCAGATCATACGCCCGCGGTCCGTGCGAACGCCCGTAATTGTACTCGGCCACCGCGAGCTTCTCGAAAGCCTCACGCACAGGCCGCACGTACTGCAGATCCGGATTCAGCCCAAGAGCCTCCAGCACGCCGGAGCGCTTCCACACCTGGTACATGCGAATGCGCTCGCTGTGCACACGAAAGCGAAATGCCCTGTCGTGAGCAGCGAGCACAGCGAATGCCCCGTTAGCGCGAGGTTCGATCGTCACAAGATTAGACCTCCTGCCCAGCTCCCGCCGCATTATGAAAATATCATCTGCTTCAATGACAGGACGAGAGACCACTTGGGCAGGCTCACGATCACGATCCGTCACAGCATCGGCCACATCAATGGGGGAGACCAGATCAAAGCAGCGATGAGCAGGAACTGCCTTCTTGTCGATCCATGACTGCAGGCGCTCGGGAAAGGTCATGAACTCGTTGCAGTAGTCGATATACGCCGCTTCAGCATCAGGCACATTCAACACAGTGTCAGCGATGAACAGCGCCTTCTGCCAGGCATCCGTCTTGGACGTGTAGTTGTTGACATAACGAGAAACATCAGGGTGCTCAGGGTTGTACAGCACCCACGAGATATCCCCGACCTCTTGAGAATGGAACAGCATTGGCGTGGCAGATGTCTTGTGTGATGTCGTGTTCACGCGCTTCTCCGTGTTATATTCAATCGTGTGCCGAAAATAGATCAGTTATTCACGTCTATTCACGTTTATTCAGGGTTATTTACGTTTATTCGGGATTATTATGGCAGTCTTTTTTCATGCGAAATAGCATGGGCCAAACTCTGATACTAGTCTTCAACACATAAAATCAATAGGATGGCAGAAATCACCATCCGTACGCTTGCTGCCAAGCTCGACTGTATAGACGAGAAACTGAACTCCTTCAAAGTATTATTTCGTATAAAGCTTGCCGAAGACCACAATCACAAAACAGATGAACTATTATCTGACACTATTTTTCGTTTTTCTCTGTCAAATACTAGCATCTATCCTGCTATGCGCGATCATCTCCCTGTATCTTTACATAACAACTTTCCACTTTCCTTGCGGCCCCACATGGATCTTCATTCTCTTATCCCTGATAGTGCTCGATCTTCTTGTCCTTATCCCCTATTTGTCACTCTCAACTATATCATAAAATATTCATGAACAATCACACCCCAATCGCGCCATTCGCGGATCAGCCCATCAACCGCGCCATCATGTTGTTGGCCCAACTCGCCGCGTCGAGGAGACCAACGCGAAGGTCGAGCCCTTCGAGCGCCCCCTGGCCCAACAAATACCCATAGCTGGAGCGGATACGCTTGATGTGCTCAGCATAACGGGCGTGGCTTGCGGTGTCATCAAGCGGCGTCTGGGCCACCAAGGCCACATATTGGGCAAGGGCCATTTCCATATGCCCCGTCTGCATCACGACAGCTTCTACGCGCAGCATCTGAACGTGGCAGGCTTTGGGCGTGAAAAACACACGTATATTTTCTTTTATGCACGTGAAAGGCCAACTGTAGATTTTTTTTGTGAAGGGTCATTTATAATTATTTTAAAACTTTCAAATTCGCACTAGGAATTTTAAAAATTACACGCCTTTTCAAATGAAGAGTCACATTCTATTTCAGGAAATAATGGGGGTAAAAGCAAGAAAAGTCAAGGTCCACTATCTCGGAACCACATTTTGAGTATTTAAATCGATACTTGGAAATACATGAAATCCTTGTCTTTTTGAGGTTAGGATGAGCGCAGCAGGCGGTTCAGCAGACTCTAGCAACGCTGCAGGAGGCAGTGCACAGCCAAATGATTACGATTTGTTGCTGAGCATTTGCAACCGTTTGAAAGAGAGATTTATGCTACAAGGAAGCCTGCCCATGACCATTGAACGTGATTCCACTGGATTCAAGTTAACAATTGCAACCCCGAAGGAAGCGTTGATGGTGCACGTTTCTTGCTGCTGTTTCCAGATGCAGGTGCGGATTCAGATGCCCAAGCCTGCATCTTCACTCTCGGCCATGTACAGCCGTTTTCAGGCGGAATTCAGGAGGCTGCATGCGGGGCACACTCCCGTTACTGATATAACCAACAAACAGACCTCCTTGATTTTCATGTTCAAGCCCCCCCAAGAAGCACGAGATCGCGGGAATGTGCATTGGCTCAGGGATCATATGCGCACCCTCTTGACATGTGCAATGTTGGCTGCATGGCACGAGGATTTGCAGCTCTACACAGGGGTTGCGCTCGGATGCTACGATTATAATTCGGTTTACGCGTTGGGGCAAGATGCAGGCGGCCAAGGTGATGGGCTCGACCAGGCAAGCCGTGAGCGCCAAGCGAGACTGAGGGAGGCGGGCTCTAGCCGAATCGTCGATATCCCCGCCTCCGCTCCTTTAATGGCACAGGTTCGCCCAAGAGAGTCTGGAGCTGCAGAGGATCTACGAGCTGTGCGCCCGAGGGTGCATGCTCACCACTTTGATGCCAGCCAGCTGGTGAACAACATGGCTCCAGCGCGTGCACCGGTCGTAGCAGTGGTGCCGCTGTCCGAGGCAGAGCTTCACGCATTGGTCCCTGCCGAACCCGCCGCTGGTGGTGCAGGAGCAGACCGCGTGCAGCAGCAGCAGGGGTTGGACGCAGAGCTCGATGAGGTCTTGCGCCCTCGAGTTTCTGAAGCTGGAGCAAGAGCGGTTATCTGTCTCAAGGCTGAAGTTCCAGGACGCAAGACATCGTTGGTTGAAGGTTGGATTCACATGTCAGAACACGAACGAAGCAACATTTCAGGCATTTTAAATTTTAAATTCAGTACCTGCACCACTTTGGAGAGTTGCTGGCAAACATTTCTCAGTATCAGGAAACTTGATCTTCAGATGTACAGCGGTCATGAGTATCATTCCCGACAGAAAATGAGATGGGACTATATGTTGATCCGCATGAACACCTTGTGGGAACAAGCAAAGAACTCAGATGAATTGGAGAAACTACGCTTCCATAAGAATCCCATTGAAGTGGAGGCACAGGTAAACGGTGCACTGAAACAGCTAAACAAACTTGACAATCATCTCAGGCTTGCAGATTTGTGTGAGGAGATATTCGAGAAGATTCTCTTTTCACCTTCACGGGATTTTCGTTTACGCAGTGAGTTCTTTCACTCGATCAGCAAGAAATTGCAGCCCGACATGTTGACATTGATTCTGCGTGAAGAGGAATTTATGGAACGTCAGGCGATTTTCTCTCTCATTGATCTGCACACGAAAAAGATGGAGACGATGTGCAAGAATTTGAGCGAGGGAGTCGACGTGAGACAGCCGGATGGGACAATTGTCAGGATGCCTCACAAGATAACTTTCCAGTATCAGAAGGAGGATAATGGATCGAGATTCTCTCTTGATATTCAGCCAATGTTCCCGAATATTCAGTTTTCCGTGAGGCTGTTGAGAGATTACAGTGTCGTATTCGAGGTAAATCAGGCACAGACCTTGCGTGAGGTGGAGAAGCTGCGCGACACTTGCCTGCTGTTTCTGCAACGTGAGATTCATCGCCTCGTGTCTCAAAACTTGGAGATCCACTCAAAGAGCACAGACACGATTCTGACTTGGTTTATCAATCGCAAGACGGGGTTTTACGCGACAGCCAATATCCTGCAGTCTCTCCTGGTCACGTTCGTCGCACACTTCCTGCGTGAAGAGCGTCATGAAATTCGCTTCGATGCCCCACCTGTCGCCCAGCACGAGTTAGACTTGCCCAATGACGTGAAGGATATTCTCGCTCGGGGCAGGGCGGCCAACGATCAGCCCGCTCCGATCGGGGAGGGAGGACCCGGCGTCTGAACCGGCGGGATGGTGTCCACCGCATTGTGCAGGACCAGCCCTCCGCTCTCAGGACGACGGCCTCTTGCTCGCCCACCTCAGGGTGGCGCGTTAGTGGGGCGTGAACTCATTTCCGAGTGCGCGCGCAAAGAATAAACACAAACTTTACCAAAGTCGCTCTTGCTCCTGTTGTGTCTCAATACGCGATTTTGAGGGTGTGTCCTATTATAGGATGATCAGGGTCCGCGCGAATGCGAGGAGAACTGCCGTCCGTGCATGCAACACAGGATGTCCGAGATTACGATAGTGCCACACGGGAAATCCGACAGTCAGGAATCGCACCATCTTCAACGCGAGGAGGAGGAGGAGAACAACAGCAGGCGCTACCCCGCGTGTGTCTCGTCCATTCAGGCGCACTCGAGCACAGGCACTGGAGGGTACAAGGTGAAGCGGGTTCTGTACCACCACGCCAACTTCATGCCGAGGAAAAACAGGGCCAGAGGGGAGGGGGTTTACTACAACTACTACGAGAGCAGGAGCCATCATGACAGGATCAAGGTGTGCAGGGCTACCTGCGTCGCTTTTCTGGGGCTCGCGGCGGTGTTCCTGATACTATGGCTCGTCTCCGCGGGCAAGGCAGGGGTGGCACAGGAGGAGGGCGAGGGGGGGTAATTCACTCTTTCTTGTTAATAATGTGAAACCGTGTCTCGGGCATATGTCCTGTGACACTAGCAGGGCCATGCGTGATGTTGTGCATGCGACTTCCAGTCCTACCCCTCCACTCCAAAAGTTTTCAAGAAAGTTAGACCGTGGGATGAGGGGTCGGGTAGTTGGAGGGGATGATCTGGAGTGGACATGCATGGGTCGAAAAAATCAAATATACGTAAATAAACATAATTCAACAAATCACTGGAGCTGCTCCGGAGTGAGGGGGGATTCTAGACAGTCTATTATTAAAGCGCGAACAGCAGGGTGTGAGCCATCGAAGAACAGGGATATATGTCTGACAATGAACAGCATGGCAGCCCAAAGAAGAAAGGGACCTTGCAATTCCGCTCGTCAGGGCCCATGGTCCTGCCCGACTACACTCCCGCAGAACTGAGCCGAATCAGGGCGGTCGTGTCCATGCCCAGATCCAAGATAAAGTACGTGGCCCTGTGCAAGTGCAACGACGGGAATTTGCTGGTGTTTGCTCAGGCCAACGACAAGCTCAGCGTCAAGGCATGGCGCAGGTGCTATCCGGGGGATGGGAGGGAGGGGTACGTGAATATTCACTAATGATAGTTTTTGCTCCTGTTTGTGGCAGGTTTCTCGGGAATCGTATACAGCACGTGGGGCCGTGCATGAACTGCATTGAAGGGATCAAGCGATGCCAGGGTTACGAGTTGGACCAGGACACGGGGGGGTACACCAGGCTCGTCCAGGGGGTGACAGACCCGGCTGTGCAGTGCGAGGAGTTCGGGCAAACAGGATGGTCCAAGCTCATTGAACTGAACAATCAGGCAGAACTGGTGGCTACGAACAAGTTTTTCGCTGCTCAAAAACAGGCGGAGATGGATATAGGCAAACGCTACATCACATCAGAGAGCGTCAAAAAGATGATTCTCGAGGGCCTTCATTGCAGGACAATAGAATGGATGTTGGACGCGTTTCAAGCCTCGCAGCGAGCAGCCACCAACGCAATTCTAGAATTTTACGGGCTCAGGCCCAGTCTCACGTGAATAAATCTAGCAAATTACCGAGGTTCTTGATGTTGAAAATTTCTCGATTTTTGAACATTTTTGATTTATGTATAATTATGTATATATGACTTTCAGTCCTACCCCCCTCCACTCCAAAAGTTTTCGAGAAAGCTAGACTGGTCAAGAGGGGGTCGGGTAGTAGACTGACATATCTGGAGTGGACAGGGGGGGGGGCTGAAATTTTTTCGAATATATGTAAATGCGCATAATTGCATGGCTGGTCACGTGACCCTGTTATTATTATTATTTTGGGCCAGAACGGTTTGAATGGATTTGAGGGGGATGGCTTTATAAACCCTGATTCTTCGGCGCACCGTGTGCATTTTCCCGTCACATGTCGGATGAGCAGCAGCAGATTGGGCTGACTTTGGAGCATTTGATGAGCGGCCTGTTCCTGGGCGAGGAGGCGGCGAGCCTTGGGCTTCAACACCGGTTCGATTGGGGGTGCGAGCGTGTTGTCAAGGTGGTGGAGGGGAAGGCGCTCGAGTACAATTGCAACTGCAGGAACGAGCCAGAGGAGCGGGCAGAGACGGAGGGGTATGACTCGGATAATGATGACGATGATGATGAGCTGGAGCCCGCCGACCGCTGGCACAAGTGCCTGGATGCCGTGCGAGCCGAGTGGGAGCTGTGGAAGAGCGAGTGCCCGTCTCTGTATCCATGGCACAGGAGACCCGGGAACGAGGCGGATAACAGGCTGCATCTCGAGGATGTGCTGGTCCGTTTGGGCGACACGTGGCGCGCCCGGGATTACCTGCTCGGGTTGCTCATGGCGGACAGGGAGGACGAGGAGGGTGGGGATTGCGGGAGTGGTTGCTCCAGGGTCATCACGAGCCAGGAGTGCGACCTGCGCCCCATGGCCCTGTTCATGCTGGCGGTCGTGCGCGCTGAGGAGCTCGAGGCAGAGGCCCTGAGGGTGACCAGGGCGGTGCGGGCGAGGTACGGGGATGCTGGCCTGCCCGTTGGACTTGAAGGATTGCTTGGGGGACAGCGCTCCCTGCTCTGGTGGATGCGGGAGACTGGCAGTTCTGCCGCGATGACTGCAGTGGAGGAGTGAGATTTTCTCTGTTTTTGGGAGGATCTGGAGTGTATTTAAAGCGGTGTGATACGGCACGGCATTCCATCCATTTCATGTCTTTGAAGGTTGACGATTACGAGAAGTTTTTGAACGACGGGAGGATTAAGAGTGCCTTCCGGGTCCTGTACTCCGAAGAGAAAGCGGCAAAGAGGCTGGAGGATGAGGATGATAAGCAGGATGTTCGTTACCATTCTCGCAGGGACTTTGTCAAAATTATTCTCGAGGAGGTCGAGAAAGGCACCGGATCTTCTTCTGCTGCTGGTGGTGCGGCGGCTGGTGGTGCCGGGCCCGGACCTGCTCCCAAGGCTGACGAGGGGCCGAAACAGAAGCGCGCTCGCAAGTCTCGCTCTGTTCCCGGTGGCGTCCAGCTCATCGCAGGAGGGGAACTGCACATGCCGGTGGCGGGACCGGTCCCGGCTTCTGCCGTGGTCCTTGTGGCTCCGGCTCCGGCTCCTGTGGCTGTGGCTCCGGCTCCGGCTCCTGTGGCTGTGGCTGTGGCTCCGGCTCCTGTGGCTGTGGCTCGTGCCCGTGTGGCTCGTGCCCCTTCTCCCGACATCATCGTGATCGATGACTAGAGGGAGTATGGTTGGAGCACGATGATAATCACTCTTTGCCGCATCTTGCCTGCGATTCATGCCACACACCGCCGTGATTTCAGCCAGCGCTGAGTGGCGATGGAATAAAGAGCAAACTTAAGCTACTCTTGTGTTGTCTGTGATATCACTCGCGGCCAGACTGCGTTTTCCAGCGCGATTGTCGAGTATTTAAACGCGAATACAAGGGATTAGTATACTGTTCGTCCCATGTTCGGCGGAACTGATCTTTACACCAGCGACGAGGCCGTCAAGAAGGCCTTTCTCAAACTTGAGTGCGCCAACGAACGCCCGTTCGGGTTCGGCACGGCTCGTGTGGAGTTTATGCAGGACATCATGCGCGAGGTGGAGAACGGTGAGGCGCTGTTCGGGGACATCAGTCTCCTGCTGCGGGATCGCCAGGTGCAGGAGGGGTTCAAGGAGCTGGCCGATCTCGAGAAGCGGCTTTTCAAGGACCCCACCCACAGCAAGATCTATCTCAGGGACATGCTGGACATGGCCCGCGAAACCTTCCTCAAGACGATCAGTGATGCCGTGGAGGCAGGGGTCGGCCGTGGCGTGCCTCGCCAGTCGCCTTTGAAGGGCAAGGCTGTCAGGGCCCAAGTGAAGAAAAGTGCCGGTGTGCCGGTGGTGGTCGCGCAGTTGCTCGACGATCATGAGTACCAGTTTGTGGACCGGAGCACCATCGTGGTGGTTCCAGTCCTCACAGACAAGGATTTCAATGATTGGAAGAAGGGCCTGCTGTCCCCTGCCCGCGCTGGGCCTGCCCCCGCTGCTGACAAGGGGGTTGAGCCTGTCGTCGAGCAGGAGGAGGCTGAGGCCCCGGAGCCTGTTGTCGAGCAGGAGGAGGCTGAGGCTCAGGAGCCTGCTCCAGCTTCGGCTGGGAAGAGCAAGAGGAAGAGGGCCAGGAAGAACAACAAGGCCCCTCCTGCAGCTGCCCCTGTCGAGCAGGAGGAGGCTGAGGCCCCGGAGCCTGTTGTCGAGCAGGCTGGAGCTGCTGCTGCAAATGATGATGAAGACGTGATCATCATGGACGATGTCATCGTGCTTGATTGATTCACGACAACAAATCGGCTGTTTTGAGATAATAGCTCGCGCGCGCTTGTGATTCACGAGCGTTTCGAAATAAACAGCATTAACCACGAAATGGTTCTTGGTTGTCTTTTACTTTTCAGGGGATTTCAATGGTACTCTCCCCACTTCCCACACTCTCGCCCGAGAGCGAGGCCGGGGGCGAGAAGTAGGCGCGCAGAGCCTTGACGAGGATGGGCCTGTCCCTCGCCGTGTAGGAGTTGACCTGGGTGACCCGACCCTCGCAGAGCTGGTCGTGCTTCGGCGGGGCCTGGCCGCGCTGCTGCAGGTAGCGCTTCTTGATGTCGATCCCGATGCGCTTGGCGTCCGCGCTCGTCAGCTTGTAGCCCAGTTCCTGTGCCACGCTCGAGATGGAGATGGGCGCGTTGTCGTTGGAGTCTGTGATCATTTTGGAGGATCCTGCGTTGACATTGAGAATTGTATTCTGCAGGGTGTCCTGGATCATCAAGCGAGTCCTGTCGTCTAAATTGCAGCGAGATGGGTCACGGATGCGCTCCAGTTCAGCGGTTGTGGACAGGATGCGGTTCTGGGTCATGCCCTTGATCTCCTCCTCAAGTTTGAGCAGCTCCAGCTCCTCACGCCTGCGCTTGAGCCCCACGAGTTGTTCATCCATGGCAGATATTCCCAGGGATTCGCGAGCCATCTGCGCGACGGGCGAGCTGGAGGTGCTGTTGGCCTGGATCTCGGCGTGAAGGGTCTCGTCGCCCGCCATGTAGCGCCGGAGGATGTTTGCGAATTGGACCCGAGTTTCTTTGGCTGTTGATCCTGGAAGCACCATGACCAGCTCCAGAGCGTGTTCAAATGATACTAGTTTGGTCTTGGAGTTACCAGAGCCTCCAGTATTTCTTTCGATCATTTTGATCGATGAAAATTTTTCATCAGAAAGGCGTCTTAAAGCGAGTCCAGCCTGGTCTCTTGCAAGTCCAGTCATGACCATAACCAGATCCACAGCGTAAATCATGTGGTCATGGGTCACGCGCACGGTGGCATCTCGCCCATGAATGATCTCGGCGAATGAGATGTTGGAGGGCACATGCTTGGAGCAGGACATGGATACTGTCTTGTTTGAAGCAGAGAAGTATTGGCGGGGGTGCTTGTGCTAGATAGATCACTTTTTTAGAAACAAACCATAGGTGGGCGAGCGGGCTATAGACTGCTGCTGCTGCCACGAGACCTCACTAATAACACAAATAGAATACAGGTCACATCCCCTTTACACAGGATATTTCGGGAATATCCGTGTTATTAAAGCAACAGCAAAAAGAGGGCGCAAGAACATTTTCTGACAAAGCAATGTTGACCACGACCATCCCCGGACTGCGCCCCGACGTGGCTGAGCTGCTCAGGATGAAAGGCTGGAAGGCCGAGATCATCCTGGAGGAGGACAAGTCGGAGGCGATGGACGGGCGCGAGTACCTGACTTACCTCAAGGAGTTTGTCGCGCAGGCGGACGGCGTGCCCGAGCTGTGGGTGGACCGCTCCATCTTCTGGAACTCCACCGCGCTGTGGGTGTACGACGAGCAGGACCAGGAGAGGATCCTGGGCTGCCTGGTGTTCTCCCTGATCGAGTCCAAGAGGAACAACAAGCAGGGGGGCGCGCGCTTCGGCGTGCACATCCACCACATCTCCGCGCTGGGCTCGGACGCCGACTACATCGAGATGGGCACCGCGATGCTCCGGTGCCTCCGGTGCCTCATGGACTGCGCGGCCGTCTCGTTCAAGAAGGCGGGCATCCCCGCCCTGTACAAGGAGGATTTCGTCCTGAACCAGACGCTCGAGGCGGTGGTGCAGACGCGGGACGGCCCGCTCCCCCTGGTGTTCATCGCGGAGGTCGAGGCGAACAAGAAGCTCGACGCCAGGGTGCAGGGGCTCATGCAGGCCAACGGCTTGAAGGAGACCCGGCACGCCTGGACCGTGTCCATGGGCGCCATCATCTTCGAGGG
>JACCDZ010187629.1_pt1 | contig 37638 bp, 36 predicted proteins | sample 7449551 | NCBI WGS metagenome assembly JACCDZ01 (sample SAMN15323452, study PRJNA562643) | freshwater metagenome | isolation source: river surface water | place: USA:Blue River Watershed | collected 2017-08-18
GCGAGGGGTGAAATACATCCTCGATGGGCAATGGCAGCAGAAAAAGGCCAAGAAATCGGTGTCATTCCGAAGAAAACCGGGAGCGGGACTGCCCCGGATATCGCACGTGGAGGGGCAATCAGGTCAATCGACCAACGCACCTGCGAAGCGTGGAAACCCCATCTGCAATCTTTGATTCAGGTGCGGGAGGTTCATAAAGAGTCGGTTGCGCTTAACCAAAGGGCTTCATGCATTGAGGAAATCGACAGCGTCGAGGCTAACCAGGTTCTCGCCAAGCTCAAGGACTTTGAAACGGATGTCGCAGCTAAACCCCGAACTCGAAAATCAGCTGTTACGCTAGACAGTCCTTTGCCATAAACGAATGGTATTGAGGGCGGGAAACCCGGACTTGCCAAGCAGTTCGCTTTAGGTATTGAAAAATCCAGGTCAAGAATATGGATTTTTCGTTTCATTCGCCATTACCAAGCATGAACAAAACTGCTGTACTCGCGAAAAATCGATTAAATTACTTATCAGATTCATCAAAACCATTAATCGCTGATTAAAATGATTAGATTTATTAAATTCCACAGCAAAACGATTAGCAGATGTCGCGCAAACCTTCTCCGTTGATCAGGATTTAGCGCCGCACACTACGTTTCATGCGCAGCATGATGCGCGGGAGTATTCATTCCGTCACAACCTGTGGCTTCGCAGGTGTGATCCTACACAGGTGATTAATGCAGGTCGTCAAAACATTGACCAGCGCCAGCGCTTCAAACTCGCCAATGCAACTCCGCCAGGCCAGCAATAAGCTCGTGCTCCAGCGCCGCCCCTTTCTCGCAGAGGATTTGCCAGAGCTCTCTTTCCGCCAGACTGGCCTGATGAATCCAGGTATTGACGCCGGCAATGAGCCCCAGGTTGTTGTTCCAGATTGCTTCGCTCATGCAGGTTTTGAGCACCTGATCGCTGATCTCTGGAATCAGCATGCGGGCATCAATCCCCTGCTCGCGCAGTGCCTTGAGGTTCGCAAAACCCACCGGGTCGAAATCGGCAAACAACCATATCTGGGCCTGCTTCCAGCGCCGGATATGTGCAATCAACCGTTTGGACAACCAGCCCTCGTAGCGAATAACCGCAGCACCTTGTAAGGCATCTGGAAGCCGGGCGGACAAGGTCACCCAGGCTTCCCGATTCTCCACGAAGATCACGGGGCCATGGGGCTGCCAGGCCATCTCATCATCAGGCTCACGCAGAATCAAGCCGGCAAAACCCATCTCCAACATGGGCAAGGCTTTCGGCTCGCTACATTTTGTGCACGACCAGGGCACAGCTTCAGAACCAAGCACGTTCAGAAGAACGTAAGGCAAACGACCGCCCCGCTTGCTGTCCTGGTTGGCCTGGATACTCAGCGCCCGCACGGAAGCGCCCTCCTCCAGATCCACCACAGCCAGTGACTCCAATCGTTTTTCCACTTGTGCCGGGTTTCTTAGTACCAGGTAGTGACTGCGCTTGCCGGGCGGAATCAGTAGTGCGCACGCGCCACTCAGACACAGCTGATCCTTGACACTGTGCAGTCGCTTGGGCACCTGACTGAGCGGGATGGCCCGCTCACTCATCAAGGTGTTAAGCAGCGCGCGTTCGTCAGCCAGACTCATGATCCGATCATATCCAGCTGTTCCTCGACTAGCTCTTCATTGAGCGGCTCATAGTGCTGCCAGTCATCCTCGGTGACGTAGATGCGCGAGCTTTCTGTCAGGCACTCACCCACGTTAACCCCGTAGCGCGCCGTGGTGGTCGGCTGCACCGAGGAGAAGATCGGGGTAAAGCCCAGTGCCTGGCAATAGCTGATAATGGTCTTCTGGTTCGCTGGATCCACACCCGCCACTTCGTCAATGAAGAACGGCAGGAAAGGCTCCACCGCCGACTTCTTATCGGTCAGGTAACGAATCATGCACATGTACAGCAAAGGCTTCATGGTCATCTTGGTGCCGGTCGAGCCCAACTGATCCAGTTTCTCCACCACGGTCTCCTTGCCGTGCACATCAATGCTGCGGAAGGACACATCAAACAGATCCGGGAGCTCCAGATTGCCGTTCTTGCCGTCATCAATGACCTTGGTCAGTCGCTCCAGCGCCCGCTTCACTTCCGGACTGCTGATCACCTCATCGGGCTTACTGAACATATCGCCGACGTCTTGGTGGAACTTCATGTAGTCGACCAGGGTTTCAATCGAGTCCATCAGCGCTTCATTCTTGCGAATCTGAATGTCGAACCGCTGGAGGTTCGAGATCTTGCGCTGGTTGATGCTGCGGTTGAACTGCTGAATCTGACTGTCGATCATCTCGTAATCTTGCGCGAGGTTCGCCAGGACGGAGGCCACATCGATCACCGCCTTGTGATGACGCTGCGCCAGCGCCTCACGTTGCGACGGCAGTTGCTGGACGCGCTCCATGGCCTTATTCGCCAGTTCCGTCGCATCGGAGTACGCCGACAGATCCGGCATGTCCTCCAGAATGCGCTGCTTGGTGGCCGCATTTTTCAGCGAGATGTTGTTCATCGCATTGGCATGGCGGTTGATCTGATCAATGATTTCGTCGAAGTCGATTTCATTGAGCGGCTCTTCGAAGTCCTCGTCTGGGCCCTTGGCCATGCCAATCATGTCATTGGACAGTATCGGGCTGCGCTGGTAGACCAGCAGCTGCTTACGCAGTTGATCGAAGGTGTCGAAGGTTTTCTGCGCTTCGCTCAATTCGGCACTATTGGCATCGACCCGCGCATTGTGCTGCTCCAGGTTCATTTTGACTTCAGCCAGCAGCTCACGGTCTTCGATGTAGGCATCGACGTGCACGCTCGTCCACTGCTCAAGCTCATCTTGACGGACAAAGTCCGCCAAGGCCGACTGATACACCTCAGACTCATTTTTCAGCGCTTTCAGCCGCATGCGCAGACGTTCAGCGTTTTCAGCATCATCAATCTTGAGCTTAAGCTCCGCCAGACGTTCTTCGGCATAACCCAGGTCTTCGCGCAGGCTGGCCTCATCTACCCGCGAATAACGACCCTCGGGCAAGGTGGAGACATCGACCGCAAAACCATCGCCCTGCCAGGCATTGCCCTGGGGCAGCAGCTTGTCGCGCAGGAACGTCGAGAACGCCCCCTTGGCCGTTTCTTTCAGCGCGGTCACCGGCAGACTGAGCATCTGCGGATTGAGCACCCTGGCGCAGGCATTGAGCTCTTCCACGGACAGACCCATGTCATCCAGAATCAGCTTGCCCTGACTGAGGTTGTTAATTTGCGTGACCAGGCGAGTAATCTCGGCCTGTGTGGTGGCAATCTGGCGCAGCAGAGAATCTTTGTTGAGCGTTTCCAGACCTGCCAGACGGCCATTGATGTTACCAATCTCGACCATGGTGTACTGAAGCGAGTTTTGCACTTCGGCCTTGGAGGTCATGACATTCTTGGCCACCAGGTCGTCGTACTCTTTCTTCTTGTTCTCGTAGGTCTTGATCTTGCCGGTCAGATCCGAGCTCTGCGCCAGGTAGTCCTTGTATTGCAGATCGAGTTTGCGCCGCGCTTCGCGCACGGCATTGAGTGCTTCCGTGGCCAATTCCAGCTGACCCGGAATCTCGCGACAGGCAATGGCCAGGTTCACCGACAGCTTGCGCTTGAGCAGAATGGCCTGTTCCATATGCTCGATGAAGTTGGCCGTTTCCTGGGCAAAGCTCTCGATATCCTGAGCGCGCTCCTGCGTGCGCAGGATTTGATGCTCCAGCATGTTGTACTCACGAAAGGCATCGCGACGCACATCGTTGAAGTTCACTGCACGATTGTTCAGCTTGTCACCGAAGACCGCCATCAGCAGCTCTTTGAGCTGATTACCCTTGAGCTCAGACTGGGTCAGCAGGTTGCGGAAGATCTGACTGAAAATGCCATAACGACGCTCACCGGCATTGATCAGTGGCACCAGGGTCATGTCCCAGCGACCACCTTTGACCTTGGGGTATTCGCCGTAAATGAGCTGGCGCATTTCCTCACGGGTCAGGCCCATGAAGTTGACGCCCCGCTCGTTCCAACGGGCAAAAACCCGCTTGTGCGAACAGATGCGTCCGTCTTCGACAAAGTCGTCAACATTGAGCTTGTGTTTGGCCGCAAACAGCTCGTAGTCATTACCGTGTGCCGGGCCTTTGCCGTAGGCGCCCAGCAGGTAGGTGCCGGTCGGCAGCACCATTTCCATGATCAGGAAGCTGTTCTCACTGGGGAAGAAAAAGTCGCGCGACGTTCGCAGGTCAAACGAGCCGAAGCTCATTTGCTTTAGACTAGAAAAGAATAAGAACTGCATTGCTTGTAGCGCTTGGGTCTTACCCAGGTTATTGTTTCCGCATATCGATAGTGAGTCATCGATAGGAAAAACCGATAGCTGATGCGAACCGGCATTGATGAGACTGAAACGAGTGACGCCATAGCGTGCCTTTTTCATGATTATTCCTGCTCCGTGACGTCGTCGTTTTTCTGTTCATGGGCAACCAGTGCGGCCTGAGCCAAACTGGCGTCGGCCCATTCATCGAGCAGCTCGGTCTGCGCGATGGCTTCAGGCACTTGCGCTTTCTGATTCACCTTGCGCGCAATGTCGAGGTAGAAGTACACCGGCAGGGCCAGGCAGTAGTGACTGCCACTGACGCCTTGCTGTTCGGTCATCACACCGGTTTCCACCAGCTTTTTCAGGCCTTCGTTGATGAAGGCATCCTGGCTCGACAGACCAATTTTGTCGAAGCGCTCGGCGAACTGCTCATACAGGCGCTCCAGATCAGTTGTCTTGATCGGCTCTTCGCTGAGAATCATGTTCTCGATAGCAAAGCCCATGTCACTCATGTATTCGATCAGGGCAAAAATGCACGCCGCCGATTGCTTCTCGCGCTTGCTCAACACCTGCATGTCTTGCGGCGCCAGGTAGAAAAAGCCCGAGGCATGATGAATCAGCTCATGGCCAATCATCTCCAACAGGGTGAAATACGCGTCCTGATGGCGGGACATTTCCTTGTAGGCAGCGGGGTGGCCATAGGAGGAAATGAAGATCCCAGACTCCAGCAGGGCCAGATTCTTGGTAAATTGCGGCAGGAGCTTTTTCAGCCGACCGGAAAACAGACGGGAGGCCTCAATGGAGGATTGCAGCGAATCCTCTTCAGCGCCCTGGATGCTCATCTCTTCATTAACTTGCATGACGTTTTCCTACAGTCGGCTCCAACTCCGGAGCATTCAATTCAGCCAGTGGCGGCACACGGGCGGCCACCGTTTGCGTTTCAAAAGATCGACGGTGCATGTGAATCCGCTGGTCTTCAAACAGGTAGTCGTGCGCATCGTCATGCCGCTTCACTTTGCGCCGCGTGCCCTCATTGAGGATCAGGTGGTTGATGGCGGTGAGGATCGACACAGCATCAGCCTCCGGGAAGGTGTCATGCAGCGACTTGACCATGTCTGCGACCGGACGGTTGCTGTGCAGCCACTTGACCATTTGCGGCACGTTGGTGCGGCGCTGGCGCTCGGTCACCGCGCTCAGGGAATGGGTTCTTTCCAGCACATCGCGTTGCTCAACCACCTCCAGGGTCATGAACTCGGCATAGAACATCGACAGCGAGTCTTCATCGGGCTTACGCAGGAAACGCTTTTTCGCCGGCAGACGCAGGTCATGCTCGGCGTCGAGGCTGCCGTTGTACCGCGCCAGCGCCCGGAAACACAGGGCGGCGCCACGGGCCACCTGGGTATTGACCCGGACATGGCGCACCAGCGGCGACAGGCACAGCGCCATATCATTGATCGAGCGTTCCAGCACCTCCTTGAAATCGAGCAGGCGGTACTGAATCACTTCCAGTTCATAGCGGGCATCATCATGGCTGAGCAGGTGCATGCCTTCATCACCCAGCCAGGTCTGGATATCGCGCATGATGCGGCGCATCACCAAATCAAACGGATCCCCCGGTGCCCGCATGTTCAGGGCCGGCGTGATGTACTCATCCCACGCGCGCAGCACCTTGGCATAACGCTGGGCCAGCGGAATGTTGATATCGGCTTGTTTGGCATGATCAGCCAGACGGAAGATGGCCAGACGGTTCTGCTCGCACATCCGGCCCAGACTACTAAACCGGGCCTGCATCTCGCCGCAATGATCAAAATAGTCGCCCCGACGCCCGTCGAGCAGCGCCGTCTGGATAGCTTCAAGGTGCACCAGCAACTGGTTGGCGTTCAGGCTGATTTCGCCCAGCAGGCCGAGGTTCTGCTCATTGAGCAGGAATTGAATGAAGGGGGTGACCTGCGTATTGAACTGGTAGCCACTGCCACCGCGCTTAAATTCGACCAGGATGCCAACCAGCATCAACTTGCGAATAACGCCATGCACCAGAGACTGATCATAGAACGACAGGCTCAGGCGATACAAATCCGCCTCGGGAAAGGCCCTGGCTTCGAATTTGTCCCAAATAGCACCGACCAATGGCCAGTGTTCTTCCAGTGTCCGTAAAAAGGCTTGTGGCTTCATAGGCCCCTCCATTCAAGGCAGTCTAACCAGACCTTGCCAAATTGTCAATTGATAGAGGGAAATTGACGACTATTGCGCTGTCGGGCTATCTAACTGATTAGCCTTGCATTAATCCATGAGTTCACGGGAAAGATTGTCTCGCGCCTTGTCTTCCCACAAGCTCTTTAGCCGAGCGTGTCGGTAAATTGCAGGCTGCTCCAACAGCGTACGGATAAAGCGCTGACGACTTTCCCGGAAAAGTGGTTCTGGCACCCAGGCGTATTCCATGCGAATGGCTTTCACGTAATCGGCATAGTGAGCGGGCTCCAGCGCCAGCACCGACAGATCGAAGTCACAGACCAGTCCGATATCGTCAGCCTCCCGGCTATCGTGATGCTGGGTGGCCATGATCATGGCTTCGACCAGAGCGGCATCCAGTGTCGCCTGTGTTTGTTTTAACCAATGCAGAGCCTGCTGAGCACTCTGTGCCTCGTTATCAGAGCGATGGGTGTCATACACCAGGTCGTGCATCCACAGGGCATACTCGACAGCCTCACTGTTTTTTGCCAGGTACGCGTGATCCTGAAGGTGTTGCAGGCAGGCATTGATGTGCACGCTGGTGTGATAGTGCCGGTGTTCCTGAGCATAGGGTCGTTGCACCACGGAAAAATGCGGCGGCACCTGGGCTCCGATTTTAAACCAGAGCAAATCCCAATTCCGTTGGTTAAACAGCTGGCTCATTCTTACCACCCTGTATTTGCTCACTGTAGAATGCCCTACAAAAACCCAGGCTGTATAGGGCATTCACCAGCAGGTGACTTATGCGGGGAAACAATCCGAAGATCCCGCCAATCGCCTCTCGATTTACGACATCAGACATGCATTAATGAGGCAATCTCCTGCCCCAATGCCGCTTCAATGACCTCTTTCTCTAAGATCGTATCTTGGTCTTCCTTCAACAGCGCTGCAATGCTCTCGACATAGGGCAACAGCCGCGTTTGCCCCTTGGAGGCGTTACAGCTTTTGCCATTGCGCCAATACGACGCCCCACCCCAGCAGCAGGGCTGATCGATGATCAGGCGCTTTTGCTGGGTGTGATTAGTCTTGATTACCCGAACCAGGCGGAAGCGGTTGAAGTACGCCTGGGGCATGGCCAGGATCAGAAGGTCGCCTTCCTTGGGCGGTCGTTCGGTGAAGGCTTGTTGAACAGTATCGAAGGTAAAATTCAGGTATTGCAGCATGGTCAACTCGAATGCAAATGGATGGATAGAAAACCAGAACGGTTTCCTACCAGTGAGGGTTTTTAAAGAAGGCGCGTCCGTTCGATCAAATGCCGCAGGCCAAGACGCCCTGCTCCACAGAAATCAGGCAGCCCTTGGCTCGATGCACCGGCTCACCATTCAACCGCTTGAACGTCGACATCAGGTAAGGGTTGTAGGTCACGCGCTCGAATTCACCGACATCAGCGCCACCGACATACTCCGGAAGCACAATGGTTCTGCCGCGAAATCCCACAAAGCCCTCCATCCATTGCAACTGGCCAATGACAAAGGCATGCACATTCTTCCGCCGCGTTAGCAGTACCCGTTGACGGCCTCCCTCGCGCACCCAAAAACGCGCGTCGGTCAGGAACAGGGTATCGCAGTGGCCGAGAACGTGACCGCTGGAGGCGCACTGAAGGCTCATCTTGCCATTGTTAAGGTTGCGATAGACCCTGACCAGGACAGGGCTTGCCAATGATCTTTCCACGGTTTATGCCGCCTGCTCATCGGGCTTTTCGACCCAGATCTTGCCATCCGCATCGAAGGCAAAGCCGATGCGCAGCTCACTGGCTTCACAATCATCGAAGCTAAAGCGTGCCGACCACCCAGCTGTCTCCAGAATGAGTTCTTTCAGCCGGCAGGCCTCAAACAAGCCGGCCCGTTTTAAGCCCAGCAATCTTTCGAGGGTATCGTGCTGCTCCTGAAGCTGATTCAGTCGCTGGCGCTCGGCAAAGCCTTCCAGAAAACCACTGTCCAGCTCATTGCGCTGGATCTTGAGGCGACGCGAGAGTCGATACAGTTGCTCACTGAGCTCGTAACGCACATCCCCCAGCGAAAACGCACGGGCGCGGCGATACAGCTCAACAACAGTGTCATCCAGATGCGGCTTGATCCGCTGCGCAATCGGTTCAATATGCACAAGATCTTCAGGCTTTGGATAGACATCAAAGTTCGCATGCACCAGCCCCGAGCCCTGCCCGTTCACGGTGTCGCGGGCCATGATGAAGTAGCGGCGCTTTTGGGTACAAAAAAGGATGTACATAGACGATAAGAACCTGTGTCCTGAAACAGTTTTAGCAGTATTTTGAAGGCATCTTAAGAAAAGAAGCCAAAGATGTCAATTTATTGCATATTGATCTTTTACACCAAAAAACCTTTAACCAAAACCGTCTCATGTCGTATCGCATTGCTGTTTACTCCTGCCATATAGTGAAGTCATAATGAACATGAAATGAATTTTGGGACTTGGTGATTGACTATGAGTAAACCCGTAGCTGCGGTATCACCCGCCATCTGGATCTCGGACTTTCCAGAGCCTGTTCGACGCACCCTGGCCGCTGATCTGGAAGATGTCTCGCAATGGCTAAACTGCAAGCCCCAGCAACTTATCGTCAGGCAGACCTCATTGCCGCTGTCCTTTTTTCATCAAACGGCTGAAGACATGCTGGGCACCTTCGATGAATTCCCAGAAGACGAAGCCCGTATGCAGAAAATACTGGCCGCCATTCGTAATGGAGAGCCTGTGCTGCCGGTGTTTATTGAAGATGGCGATGAGCATCACTTCATCATGGAAGGTCGGCACCGCATCGTGGCTTTTTACCTGGCCGGGATTAAGGCTGTACCGGTGGCGTTTGTCTGCAAAAACAAGCACCTGGAGTGCGAGTCTTCGCCATCACCATGAATCGAACCGAGGTGCGCTTCTTAAGCTGTAAGCTCACGTTTCATTTGGACAAAAATCCCGCCAGGTAGGCCCACTGACAATCGCAGCGGGGTTCGTCGGCCTGGCTGCTGCGGATGGTGATATCCGGGCGGTTGATCGGGAAAGTGGAGATGGCGGTCGCTGACTCTTGGATCATGCAATGGCTCATCTTGCACACGGGTGAAATGCCCCGGCTGCGCACCAACCGGCTTAATTCACGGTGATTAATATCCAGTTTTTCGTCGCGCTCAATTAACGCGCTGAGGATGTCATATACTTCTTTTCGGGCTTCTTTTCGTTTAACTTTGCTGGGGTTAAGTCTCATATTCAACACTATGGGATTCTTTGTTTTAGTTATTAATGGTGTAAATTGTTATAACCTGTCTTAGTGGTGTCAACCGTTAAATAGATTTCATGGCAAATAAAAAACCCCGAAACTCAGTTCGGGGTTCTTTTTGACTCAGGCGAGTATCAATTAGCTCTCGCCCATCATGATCTTCCAATATTTGTCGATCACATCCTCAGCATCGCGGCGTGCCGGGGTGGAGGTGAACACGCTGGACTGCTTGACCGCCGCCATGGTGGCGAACTTGGCGTCCATCACGACTTCCTCGTGAGCCTTGGCATTCGGGGTCATGTAGTAGGTGTATTCGGAGATGCGCTTGGCATTGTCCTTACGGGTGACGAACTCGACAAACTTCTTGGCGAGCTCCGTCTGCTGGCTGCGCTTGGCCACCACCAGAACGTCCATGAAGGTCACACTGCCCTCCTGCGGAACGATGAACTCAACAGGCTGACCGGCTTCCTTGGCAGCGATGGCATCACCGACCCAGGACATGGCCAGGCACAGGTTGCCGTTGGCCAGATCATCGACGTATTTTTCACTGTCGATATAGGTGTAGCTCTTGGACACCTCATCCAGCTTGCCCATCAGCTTTTCGGTGCGCTTGGGGCTCAGATCCATCATCGACATGCCACGGTAGTTCATGTAGATGCTGGACACATCGCTTTTCGAATCGAGAATGCTGACACCGCAGGACTTGAGCTTGTCGACATACTTCTTCTCGAACAGCAGGGCCCAGGACGAAGGCGCCGGCTCACCCAGCAGGGCTTCGACCTTCTCACGGTTCATGGCAATTCCGATGTTGCCCCACAGGTACGGCACGGCATACAGGCGCAGTGCATCTTTCGAAGCCAGGCGCGAGAGTACGCGGGTATCGGCTTCTTGGTAGGCGCTCATGTCCTTGGCGCCAATGGAGGCCAGCTTACCCTGGCGGATATAGGTCGGCAGGAACTCATAGGCCGACACCAGAACATCCAGCGGCGCGTCGCTATTGAGCAGCGCTTCGGCCTCTTCATTGGAGGCGTAGGTGGTGTACTCCACCGACACGTTGTTTTCTTTCTCGAAAGCCGAAATCACTTCCGGGTCGATGTAATCGTTCCAGTTGGCCACATGCAGAACCGGTTGAGTGGCCAGAGCCTGATTGGCGCCCAGCAGCAGGGCAAAGAGAAACGTGGTGATGGCAGATCGTTTCACGTTGAATTCCTTTATGTGATTGCAGGTTGAAGTCCGTGGGTACTGCTTGACGGTGTGTGAATAGTATAGCCATCCATTGACAGGCTGTCAATAGTCGCGTACTGGAATGTGCAAATGCGGCATTGTTATCGTGGAATTTAACTCTAATTAAATTAGGAAAATTCCATGACTATTCGATCTGCCCGCGAGCGTATTATTCAAACCTTATCGTATGAATTCTTCGCTTTATTAATCATGACACCGCTTTTTCATCTATTTTCCAAGGAATCTGGCACGGATTCGTTATTACTCTTGGTCACGCTTTCGATTATTGCCATGGCCTGGACAGGATTTTATGCCCACGCCTTTGATGTTATCGAGCATAAACTAACAGGCAAACTGGCAACTGAACGAAGCAAGCTTGTCCGCGCCTTGCATGCCGTCCTGCTGGAGCTTGGGCTGTGCTTACTGACCTGGCCCGTGATCAAGTACATGCTGGACTACAGCTGGACGAAGGCTTTTGTCTCCGACATCCTCATCACCCTGGCGTATATGGCCTATGCCTATGTGTTCTTCTGGGTGTATGACAAGGTCAGGCCGATGAAAGAGACCCCAGAGCTAACGCATGCTGAGCTTGAAATGCCAGCGGCCATGGCGGAAAAGTGATACATTACGATTCACATCTATTGAAGGGGTTTGCACCATGAGCGAAAGGCTATTCGGCGATATCATCAAGTATTCGGTGGGACGTGTTTCCCCTCAGTGGAGCGTGGATATCAACGATGGCCTGCTGTACGCCAATGACCCCACCACCCTCGGCGTGGATGCGTCTCATCTAACCTTCAGCCTCATTCACCTCAAGAATGATGACGGCTACCTGACGGGCGAAAGTCTGCTGGCCTGCCAAGGCTCCATCGCACCCTGCGTGGATGATGAATGGGGTTATGGCTTCAAGGATGTTGTCGACAAGATTTCATTTATCCAACCCTGGGAGAAGGATCCTCTGCGGGAGATGATGACTTCAATTCAGTACGCCGAAGGGGTCGATATCGCGGATGAAGTGGGCATTTACAGCCTCGGTGAAGAAGGCCAGTTGGGCTTTGAACCTGAGGGTGAGTTGCGAGTCAGGCAGTCACTGGTCATCAACGCCACGGTTTACCGGGATTGCGTTGTCACTCTGGATGCTTCGGATCTGTATGGCGTCTCAACCGGTGACGAAGAACCTGAAGAAAATGAAACTTGTTGCGCGCTGATCTGGCATCCCAGTGATCTACACCTGGCAGAAAGTGTTAAAGAAGCCGAGCAATATTTTGCTGACTTTGATCACTCACTCGCTCAGCATTTGGAAATCATCAAGACCTGGCAATCCACCAATCCCCCCGCATTAGCCCGCATCTGGTCATTCATTCTGGAAAACCTGGCAAAGGATGACTACATCTGGCATCACACCAGTGCAGCCAGAATAGCCAGGAACATCATCTATGATGAGGGTTTGTTTTGGCGATTGGTTGAGGATGCCAAAAGCCTGTGCCTGTCCGAGCAAAGCAAGATCAGTTTCCGGGCGATTGCCATCGCTCAGTTGCTCGACGAGTACCCTGACCGCTCACGCGAGCTGATCGTTGAGCTATTGGATAAGGCCATTGAACACATGGAGCCCCAGGCATTTGATGATATCGAATCGATTCTGTCCTTTGTGCTTAACAGTGAAATTGGCGGATGCCTGGGAGCACTTCAGTACGCGGAACAAGTACTCGAACGCATCCTCTCGAAAATGAGCGACAAAAAGGCAAGAACCTCGTTTAAACGTAAAGGCGAAAAATTCCTGGACAGCTATCGATCATAGCAACCAAGCCAATATGTTAGGATTAAATTGACATCACCTTCATAAACCGTTGGCAGGAGCCGCCATGCAAGGCCTTTCGCGTTATCTCCCTCTTTTCATCACCGTGGGTGCTGCGGTGATCACCACGGTATTGCCCTTGTTCACTGAAGCCTCACTGCTCTGGTGTTTGCTACCAAATGCCCTGCTGGGCGTGGGTATCTATGACCTGCTGCAACGACGTCGGGCCGTGCTCAGGAATTACCCCATCAGTGGACACTTCCGCTATTTGCTGGAGTCGATTCGACCGGAGATGCGCCAGTATTTCTTCGAGGGTGAACATGACCGCCTGCCCTTCTCGCGTTCTGAGCGCGCGATGGTTTATCGCCGGGCTCGCAATGTGCGCGCGGACAAGGCCTTTGGCACCCTGGATAACCTCTACGCGGCCAACCATGAGTTCATCAGCCACTCGATTGAACCGGTGCATGTTGATCCGAAAGATCTGCGCATCACCATCGGCGGCCCGGAATGCACCAAGCCCTACTCCGCCTCCATTCTGAATATCTCGGCCATGAGCTTTGGCGCCCTGAGCGGCAACGCCATCCGTGCACTGAGCAAAGGCAGCGCCCTTGGCCTGTTCGCCATAGATACCGGGGAGGGAGGGATTTCACAGTACCACACGGAAGTAGATAACGATCTCATTTATGAGATCGGCAGCGGCTACTTTGGTTGCCGTACCGTGGAAGGCCATTTTGATCCGGTCAAATTTTCCATCCAGGCCGCGCAGCCCAGGGTCAAAATGATCGAAATCAAACTCAGCCAAGGTGCGAAACCTGGCCATGGCGGTGTGTTACCGGCGCACAAGGTCAGTGCGGAAATCGCGGCGGCGCGAGGCGTCCCGGTCGGCGTCGACTGCATTTCTCCCGCCCGTCATAGCGCCTTCAGCGGGCCAATGGGCCTGATGGCGTTCATTCAACAGTTGCGCTCGTTATCCGGTGGAAAGCCTGTTGGTTTTAAATTGTGCATCGGGCGTCCTATTGAAGCGGCCAGCCTGGTTAAAGCCATGCTCAAGACCCAAGTGGTGCCGGATTTCATTGTGATTGACGGCTCTGAAGGTGGGACAGGCGCAGCACCTGAGGAATTTACCGACAACATCGGCATGCCGATGCGCGACGGCTTGATCCTGATGCATAACCTGCTGGTGGGTTCTGGCCTGCGTCCGCACATCCGCTTGGGCTGTAGCGGCAAGATCATCAGCGGCTTTGACATTGTCCGGGCGCTGGCGCTGGGTGCGGACTGGGTCAATAGCGCACGCGGCTTCATGTTTGCGCTGGGTTGTATTCAAAGTCAGAGCTGCGGCTCCAACCTCTGCCCGACCGGGGTGGCCACGCAGGATCCGCTGCGCCAACGTGCGCTGGATGTTGAAGACAAGGCGCTGAAGGTCAGGAACTTCCACGCCAATACCCTAGAATCGGTGGCTGAGATCATGGGCGCTGCGGGGATTGCCAGTACCGCCCTGCTCTCCCCTTCACTGATCAACAAGCGGATCAATGACCATGAGCTGATTACCCTGAGCCAGGCGCATTTCTGGCTTACTCAGGGCGAGTTGCTGAGCGAGCATTGCCGACCTTCGTTCTACAAGGACATCTGGGCCAGTGCGTCGGCGGACAGCTTCCATGGCCATCAGGTCATTCCGTTGGCCAAAGCGATCTAATCGTGGATATGTCCGAGACAAAAAGGAACTCTTAATATCTCGGACATCTTATTTCCAGCACGTTGCTTTTAAAGGCAGCAGCCCGTCATCGGGGGATCGTCCCTTCCCCGAAGGGGGATTGCTTTTTCAACTGTTGTTTGCGTTTTGGCACGCAGAAAGATTTAGTCCTGGAGCTTGCTGAGTTACTCTGCGTAAAATGAAATGACAACGAACACGGATCCTGGGTCATGACTAAAGATGAAATGCGTGCAGCGGATAGCAAGCCTCACCAACTGCTTCACTTCATTGAAGACAAATTCTTAACCAGTCACTTTTTGGAACTGGTCGATAACTACCGGGAAAAGTTATACACTGATTTGATTGATCTAGGTGTTCGGGCTGATAAAACCACCATCAACAATTTGCCATTTATCGAACTTATTACCTATGCTGAAAGAATTTGGTCAATCGACTTTATTTATTTTCACGTGAATCATCCCAATAGATTTGCTACATTTGATAGGCTTCTCGTTGGCCAGCTAATTTTAGCGGAATTACATTGGTATGAGGAAAACAAGCCAGGCTCTCCATTCAGCACCAAGATGCTAACTGAGAAAGCTTCTCTCTGTTACTTTCGGGATGCACTACTTAAGAGTTTTCGTGTCGTTAATGACCCCAGGAAAATCTTTCATGCGTGTTATGGCAATTCCATGCTGAAACAACATCCTCTTAAGTTCAAAGGCGCCATCGATTCAGCTGCTACCAGTATCAGTATCAATCACGTCATGGTGCCCAGAGTTAGGGATATCTGCGACGAATCCATGACCCTGTTAAGCTCCTCGCTGATTATGAATGCACGTTTACACGCTTGCGCACAGTCTGAGGAAGACAAGAAATTTGCGAGGAAGGATATTCTTTCACTTGCCCGACCCTTCGAATCGGGGCCAATCAATGAATTGCTGATGTTTGATTATCTCGATGGCGATTTGTCTGTGTTATGCAGCCGATTGGAGCAAGGGTTAACCTGGTTAGGGGATAAACCCCTGACCCCAAGAGACAAGGACAAACTACTGTCGGCCTTATGCATGCAAATGGCTGTCATTCACTTTTCGTATCATCAGGACAGCGACAAGCTCAGGTTGTTTATCGATGCCATCATGCAGCCCATGAATGACTATCTTGAACTAAGCGCCAAGGATTTAAACGCCGTCAAATCCATGATGGTTAAGCAAGCCATGCTGATTGATCCTGATGCCTTTATACGGGAGGGGTTTACTCTGAGTGATGTACTGGATCCCCTTACAGGTTGTTCTGATAAGGTCAAAACTTCTTTGAAGGAATCGCGTGGACTGTACACCCGGTGCGATCAAAAAGACTATTTTTGGTTGAGCGATGCCATTTTCACCCAAATTATCCATCAGGGTAATTTCAAAATTTCAGCGCAAGACATTCTAACCCATGTTTCGAATACCGCTTTCAGCTATGAGATGCTCAACGCCATTCATCCCGAAGGCTATCGGGAATATTTTATAGACGCCATGGATGACATTTCATTGCAGCAGCTACACGTCTCAGCCAATGCTTTACGAGATCATGCGGACGATAAGGTAAGTAAAACGGAGGTTGAATTGGCCTATCTAAGCAAGGTAATCAAGCGCACGGGCGATGATCCGATTGACCCGAAGAAATACGCCATGTCGTGGACTGACAAACCCGCTCTGATCGAGTCATTGAGGGTAAACGAACTCTTGGGCAAGCTTTCGACTGTCAGACTGCTTGGGCTGACTGGCGATGATTTTAGGCATGACATGAATTTGCTCAGCCCTGTCGCCAAGCGCTACCTGTTGAGTCGAGATCTGGAAATCTAGCATCCGTATGAAAAATAACACCCTAAGAACGATTGGCGTATGACGAAGCGAGTTCAAGATCGGCAATAAGTTCCTCTGTGGGGATGAGTGTTAATTTCATCATCAATAGTGACAATCCCTCTGGCGGTAAAGCGCGTCCTTTTTCATAATCTCTCCATCGTTTGACGTTTCGATTACAAAAAATAGCAGCCGCTTTCACTTGAGTTTGCCCGGTACGTTTTCTGTAATCAAGAAAAGAACCTGCAATAGGATTATCTGACTTCAAAACATCGTTCACGGATTAACTCCTCACTTGTCTCCGTTGACCTCTCTCACATTTAACCATCGTTTTCTCAAATTTGCATCAAACCAAAAGAGGGCAATAGCCCTCTTTTTCTCTAACCTCATGGGCTAGTGAACGCTGTTATTACCAGATCAGTCCTTGAACTGCTCCAACAGGTGTGAATCATCATGCTTCCACGGGTGGAAGTCCTTCTTCAGGTAAGCAAAGTACAACGGCAGTAGCGGACGCAGAATGCCTTCTTTGCCCCACATCCACTTCAGCCCACGGCCCCATAGCTTGAAGTCCCACAACAGGCCGTCTTTCTTCAGCATATGGATGGTGCCTTTGAGGGTATTGAAGGCCAAAAACAGCGTGGCCACGATCAGCGTCCAGCGCAGCAGGCCCTTACTACCATGCACGGTTTGGTAGACATCAAAGGCCACCGCCTTGTGTTCGATCTCTTCACGAAGGTGCCAGCGCCAGAGGTTTGCCATGCGCTCATCGGCGCCTTCGAGCCAGCGCGGATTTGACAGCAAACCATGCGCCAGCAACGCCGTCAAGTGTTCCAGCGAAGTCGTCGACGCGAGCAATCGATGGGCTGGGAAGCGACGACGCAGGAAATCCAGGCGGTCACGAATACCACCTGCCAACACTTCCAAATCATAACCCAGGCTACCCAGGTATTCGTTGTACTTGATGTGCTCACGGCTGTGAATGGCTTCCTGGCCAATGAAGCCCTTGATCTGCTCTTTGAGCTCGGGATCTTTGATCTCATCACGGAAGTGGCGAACAGAATCAATAAAGAAGCGCTCGCCATCGGGAAAGACGGTTTGCAGGGCGTTGAAGAAGTGAGTTTTGAAGGGATCAGCGTGCCAATGGCGAGGAATACCCTCAAAATCAAAATCGCGGTGTCGTGGCTTAAGTTCTATTTTTTTCATGAAGATCAGCTCATTTAGGTGAATAATGAGTGATCATACATGGGGTTTATAAGCCTTCGAAGTTTACAACTTTTGCATATTGGCTATATATGAAAACTATTATTTAAATAATGTTAGCATTAGTTTTTTTGTCCTTATATTATTTACATTTTTGTTCAAAATAATCATCGACTTGTTCATCGTTGATGTCCAAGGCCGCTACCCTCTCCGCATTGGAATCTGTTTACATTATGGTATTATTGACAGCAGATTGCGCTTACCAGAGGGCGCAACGCGGGGTAGATCATGCGTGTGCAGCATAAAGATCCAGTCAGCATAACAATACAGGCGCTCAAACCTACTTCGGTCGCTGATTGGTTAGATCACCTGACCCTTTCAGCCCCGGATGAATTCCTCGCTCGCCATCCCCGCACTAGCTGCTTTTCAAACACCCGTCTTTCCCAGATATCTTCGTCCGATTTGAGAGCCTTCCTGTTGATTTGCCTGGGGCAAGGTGGCACAGAAACGCTGTGGGATTTTACCTGCGCCCACCTCATTAGCATCGTGGCGGAGGTTGTGACGTCGTTGAGGGATGATGGGGATTATGTGCTGACCCATGAAAGCCTGATCAATGACTTCAGCTACGCGCGCATTGTCCAGTTCTCTCAGTTGCAGCAGATCCAGGGGGATTTGAGGCAAAAGCTCAATGATTACCTGGGTGAATGTTTTAACCCCTTGCCCGCCATGAGCATTCAACAAAGGCACTACTTTATTGAAAAGCCCATTGTGAAGTTTCTTCAACACATCATTGAGTTCAACACCAAGGCTCTGATTCATAAAGCACAATCAGAGCAGTTCAATGTAGAGGACATCCGCGTATTGGTGGCCTCGATTCGGCGAAGGAAGCTGATGGAGGCTCATGAGCTTTACAGGCTGCTTGAGTATGCTTCTCTCTCAGAGGGGGAGCTTATGGGCTGCTTTGAATCGAGCGATAGGGCATCGATACTGCAACAATCAATAACCCTTGTGTAGGATCTTAAGCACCAATCAGTTGTTTCATCCAGTGATAAACGGCACCCATTGCGAGTAGCCCTTTTCAGCGCGAAGCCTTGGCTCAATGCGCTGGATAATCACCTTCTTGTTGGTCTACAATGGAGTTGGACATGCCATCAGGTCAAATTATGATGAAAAAATCTGAAGAAATCAGAAAAATTTTCCACGAAACAAGCTATCGAAATCGCCGCGTGGCTGAATTTGAACCAGATTTTTTAATCTATAGTGAAGGAATTGGAGCCGATTCAATTAGGCGCCTACGCGAAATTTTCCCTAAAAAAATCAAGCTCACAGAAAAGCAACGCTTTGAGTTAATGGTTGACGTGGCTTGGTCAACCTCTTCGCTTGAGGGTAATCTATTCAGCCATTTGGATACCGAAAAATTTCTGAAAAGAAATGTTGTCCCCAAAGATGCCAACGCTGAAGACACACAGATGATTATCAATCATCAAAGGGCTTTTGAGTTAACCTTTCAAGACCCCCAGGTATCTTTGCAAAGACTTCGTGATATTCACCGCATCGTATCTGATCCAGGTGAATTAACTGGCGAGACCAAGCATTTTGTATTGAAGTCTGAGCGCGGAGAGATCAGAACAACAGAGCACATGAACATTACAGGAACTGCATACTGCCCACCCTATTATGAGCCTGGGCAAAATATGCAGACAATTTACAACCTTATCAGCACTGTTATGGATAATGCAGCTGAAATCAACGAGCCGCTTGAGTCTGCGTTTTATATCTTGACTAGGATTCCTTATGTTCAAGCATTTTTTGACGCGAACAAAAGAACGTCTCGAATGATGGCTAACACCGTGCTAGCTGCGCACAAGGAGCTTCCGATTTCCTTTGAGATGGTTAAAAAGAATGATTATGAAGAAGCTATGCTAAGTGTCTATGAGTTTACTGACACAGAAATCTTCAGGGAAATATTTATCTCAACGTATTCCGATACCCTGTTGAAATATTATCCTTTCGATAGGAAGACTTCTTTTGAAATAAACAGAGATATCCCTGGGTATCGCAAAGCAGTTTATGACTACATTGAATCAGGTGAGAACTCTAAACTGGTGCAATCCTTGTTGTCGTTAAGCAGCCCCAGTAATGAGCTGTAAGCTGTGAGCTGTGAGCTGTGAGCTACGATGATTAATCAAGCAGCCGTAAACATCCAGTAGAAGTGGTTTGGCTCCTATGATAAGTTTATAGGAACGTGCAATGGTGCACGCAAAAGCCATGCACCTTGCAGATTTTATCTTGTCGCTCTATCATATGAGGGATGTAAGAATGCCCAAGAAATATAATAACATCTCGATGATTAGAAAAGAGTTTGCCAAGGTTATGAAACGAGATCTGAACAAACAGCTGTTCGATGAACTTTCATCATCATTACAGACAGAAGACATTCAGCAGTCATGTAAGAACCCGGTTCCACCGGGATATCGACTTTTGCGCATAGATGGACGCATCAAAAGCGAAAATGAAACGTTTGAGCTCGCTCTGCTCTGCGATACGACTCATGAAGTTGCCTATTACAAAAGGGTTATTGTGACCAGTATTTGCGATCTCAATGCTAAACCTGCGACACAGAGTCTGGTGTGGAGAACTCCAGATATTGCTCACAAAGCTGCCACGAGAGATTTGGCTTCTAACATATTCTTTGAATACATCCTTCCAAGATATGACGCAATTCTGAGTGATGGCAATCAAACAAGTGGTGGACAGTTCTTTTGGGAAACGCAAATTACGTCCTCTCTTCAAAGAGGGCATCATATTTATTTTTACAAAATGATGAGCGCAGAGCTTGAGCCGATAAAAAGCAGGGAAGATCTGGATTTACTTAAAGATATGATTTGGGGGGACTCGGATCATCATCAGCACAATCTTGTTCTTATCAGTGAAGAAGAACTTCCCCTAGAGAGAAAGTACACAATGCCTGTCGAAATAATTGAAGAGCTTGATAAAGAAGATGCCAATACGCCCATTGTTGTTGATAATGGATTATCGAAATAAATATCATAAGATATATAATATCAAAGATTAAAGTTTATTTTTAAAGTTGAATGGAGTTCTCCTCGTCTGGATACCATTTAAATGCCTTTTTCGCTTCATCTTCCCCAACAGGAAAAACCTGTCAGCGGCGCATGCAGCGCACGTGCGGTCGGGGGCTCATAAAACAGCCCCTGCGCCTGTGATTTCGGCCCGGCAATGCGTGGCAACACGTAAAGGCCTGGCCCAGTCACTGAGCCCTATCCGCACGTTGACGGTGATATCCCGTCACGCGAGTCACCCTCACTGCGGGAGTGACGGCCTTGAAGATGTGCCCTTTTAGGGGCGCTTTGAGGTTTTAAAAACCGCTCAAACTGCGTGAGTAGATTTGAATAGGTTGTTTAAAGCGGTATCTGGCAGACCGTGGTAATCACCCCTTTGCCGTTAAATGGGCCATCCCGTTCTTTGATTAGGCGCTTGCACCCTTGAGCGACCAGTTGGTCAAAGAGTATCGCATCAAGGACTTTGCACCGCCCGTCGTAGCCAATGCGTGCAACCGGCTCAAGCGCCTTTCACTTGAGCATGATCTTGGAATCTAGCCCTAGTGATCCCCTTATCACTCTAGTTAACCAAGAACCTTGATTTAGCGGATTGGCACCTCTATTATTCCATAATCGAGATTGAGGGTGCGTCAATGTATAGCCATAAAGCCGAATATTTTAAACACATTGGCAATGAGTTTTTATCCGATGATTTCCATAATGAACTATTTCATATTAAGTTCAATATACATGATAATTCGCACAGATGCGGTTTAAAAATAACATTTGATGATCTTGACAAATTATCTTTTATAGACTTACTTTCGTTTTCAAGCAAAACCCCAAATAAAAATGATCTCGTTTTACCCGAGGTATCTTATGAGAAATCGGGGGAAAAGTACCTCAATCAGTTTATCTTCTCAGCGATGCTTTATGATGAGTTTGACTTTCTGAAAAAGAATGACCCCTCATTCGACCCAACTAAGTATTTAGGCAATAAACAGATTAAAAGCCTTTTGGATCTAAGGCATGAAGGTCATCTGTTTAACAAGCATCGAAACGAATTTCTTCTTTCTTACTACAGTTCTTATGTAAAGAGTCCCGCTGCAAGATTCAAATTGTCGTTAAGAGTAAACAGTTTGCTTTCCTGCGACCTCAACACCAATTTTAGGCACCCTTTTGATAAAAAAGGATTGAGTAGCCTATCTGCCATTACCATAGATAACGCCTCATTTTTCACGAAACTAGAGTCTGGTAATGACTGGCTTTTTGCAGTCGAGTCTTTTATTCCTTTTGGGCTGGATCAGATTCTTGTTTATGATTTCTTGCACAATGACCCTGTTGCGTATAAGCAAGAACTGTACTCAGCACTTTCAGAATTTAACAATGGTAAAACAGATATAGAGACAGCTGACCTATTAATCACCCATTGGTTCTCAAAGCAGTGCATGCTCTTTTTTGCTTATCACCTTGATATCGATAAGCTTGATGGGTTTGTTTCATCAATTGCTAGTGCTTTAGCTGCTACATTCAATTTCAATGATGATGCTAAACAAGCAGCAGAAATAATTTTAAAAAAGTATGCCATGGCTATCGAGCCAAATTTATTTGCTGATCAGGGCTACTCGTTCCTGGATTTTATTAAACCGCTCAATGGCTTTTATGAATTTTTAGAGTCAAGGTTTTCTTCAAGTACAAGGCTGATCAGTAGCTGTACGGACTCTAATTACACGTGGGTTGCAACGTCGATTGTCAGTTATTTCAATAACCACGTTAGGTCGGAATTAAATGCCAATGAAATAGTTGATTATTTCGATGGTGAACGTTATAAATACCAAGTAATAAACTTCATCAGGCCCAAGGGTTATTTGGAATTTTTCCTTTCCGACCAGTGCAAGGCTTCTACTGAGCATCAATTGAAAATGGCTCGCAACCTATTGAAGATGTATGACCATACAGACTGTGCTCAGGTTATTTGCAATACCTGTCTGACTCGGGTCATTCGCAATACGGGGGATAAGCCATTAAACCCAAGCAAGATTGAATTCTTGATTTTTGATAAGGATAGTTCTGTCAGTGAGCTGCGAAAGCACGGAGTCCTGGGAAATTATTCAGCCGTCACAGCTTTAGAATTGGACTCAAATTTCTTCAGGGAGGATATGAGCATCCTATCCAATATCTCCAAAAGGGCATTACTCATAGATGATCTTGATATCTAAATAGCAATGCGCATAAGCCATCTGAACAGATACTTAATTAGAAGATTTTAACCACCTGGTCGAGAATCAGCTGATCGCGCACCACATGAGGAACCGTCCTTTGCAGTTTGCCAACTATGATCACAATTTCCAGCGTATGAAGAAATTGAAACAACACAAAGCGCAATAGCCATTAAAGTTCTTTTCATATCATCACCCCACTTGTGTAATTTTTAAAATTATGATTAAGATGCTCTAATGAAGTCAATACTTCATTGCACTATAATTGGCAGTGAATTCATAAAATGAAATCGGCTACGTGATTAATCGACACAAGTGCTGGTTATGGCTCTAGAGAGGCTGAAAGATTTACCGAAAGTGAATTGATTTCCGCCATCATCTGAGTGGCCCAGGAAAAGCTATCCAGCAGTTCAGCCTCACGCTCTTTGCTGATCGCAATACCCAGCACTTTGTGTCCATCAGCCTCAACAATCTCAAAGCCCACCGGCCCCATCGCCCTCCCCGCACTCAACACACCATTGGCGGTCATCACAGCGCCCTGTGGGCTCATCACAAAAGCTCGTTCACTCTCACTGCCTTCGCTTTTGACCAAACGAAGTGTCGGGTGGCGCTTGAGTAGCACAGCAGCCAGCTCCAGCGATTGAGCACCCGCCATGGCATAGATGTGCTTGAGAATTGTGGTGTGCCGAACGGGATCCCGGCCCATCATCTCAAACAGCGCATCACTGTCCTCCAGCAGTTCAGCTTGTGGTTTGAGTTGCCCTTTAATGAAAGCACTCATCACCGCGTGAACAGACAGTTTCCGCTCTGCACGAATGGCACGGGTTTCTTTACCGGATTGCTCCAATGCCTTGGCAATGCTGTTGACGGCACGGCCCGTATCGCGCAAGAGCATGGCGAAGGTAAATTCATCCAGATCATCATCCTCAAACACAGGTTCGGAGCGCTTGGGCGTGACGTTTAGGCCTTTGTCATCAAACAGCTCATCCACCAGGCCATTGTTAAACTGATGCAGCCAATACGCCGCAGAATCGTCTGGATCCACACCTTCTTCGAGCTCACCGATGCCATTCACCGCAATGTGCTCATAGCCTTGTTGGCGCAGCCACGACAAGGCATCAGTGGTGAAACCGAACCCGTGAAAATTCGAGCTCCATTCCTGGATACACAGATGCCCTTCCCGGTCAGATGTCATGACGCCATAGACACGATCATCGGTGTAGTGAAGTTCGCCCTGAAGGGCAGTGATTCTGGGCGCGAAGGGGGGAATGTTCATGGGCCAATTCTTTTAGATGACAACTAGTATCAGCGTACATCTTGCGCAGGCAATAACACCAGAAAATCATAGTGCTCATTGAAACTCCTGAGTATTTCCAGCATCTCTGCACCACAGTCCCGGTAGATCCAGTCTGACACCTCCAGCTTATCCACATGACAGAGGTGGAAGCCGACACAATATTCGTCTAATGAGAACGATTCCTCCACTTTCTGGAGCTGCTCATGGGGCAGCTTTGAGCGCAGTAGCCGAAGAAATTCAGCGTTGAATTGAGGAAGATCATCTGTCTCTAGTGAAGCTGCTTGGTACATCTGCCGATAAAGCGCTTGCGTACCTTCTGAGAAGTCAAAGACCTCCATCATTTCCAGGTTGGCGAGTAGCGCCATGTCGAAAATCAGCGCCTCCAGCGTGCCGACCACCTCACCATTGTCGCGTACCGCTTCAATGTGCAGTGCACTGACTGCCGAAGACACATCTTCGCCTGCGAGGTCAAAACAAGGCCCTGCTTGAAGGTGGTAGCTGACGTCAGCGTGGGCCTCAGACCCCATCTGCTCGTCCAATTCTGGCAGGCGAGGTACGCGCCGAGACAGGGCTTCATGAGAAAGGTAAAGGTTCAATGATGTGGACATGGTAAATACCCGATTAAGAGAATCGTCCTACCTGCCACCCTTGAGCTTCGATAATCAGATTCGATGTGTGTCAATTTTACCATATTTAATTTCTGCGTGTGGATTGAGCAGGTCGACTTTTCTCATTTATCGATAAGTGTTTGAGGTCATCCGTGGTCATGGCTTGCACCACTGGCTGGCTAAACGACATACTGGCAGAATAGTGACAAAATTTAAGGTAGCAACACTCATGAATGCGCTCAGAGAAACCCATCGTGTCGACTATTTTTCTCACATAAGAAATGAATACCTGACCGATGATTTTTTTCAGTTGATGGAGCGGTATAAGAGCGCAGTGTGTGAAGCCATTGATAAACGAGAGCCTGGCAGTGAACCGCTGGATAAGGACGATCTAAATTACCTGTCATTTCTGGAGCTTGCTGCTTATGAAGACAAACATACCGGTCAACCCTTTGTCAGACTTCACACACTTTTTCTTGATAACTCTGAAAAGCGGTTTCTGACTGAATACCTGTTAGCGCCCATGCTAATGGGTGAGTTGAGAGAGATAAACGACACCCTGAAATCAATCGATCTTGTTAACAGCCACAATATCCGTGAAATTCTGGGCAAGAATGGTCTTGACAAGCTTTCCCATGATAATCGGAACGAGTTTTTCGCCTGTTACATCAACTCGTTTATCCAAAGTCATCCGCTAAAGCTTAAGTATGCTCTGCAATCTTCTATCAACATAGCGTTTGATACAGTAACGGGATTGGGTCATCGTGATTTCAAGATGAGTCGATTGAAGGATCTACAGCAGGCCTGTTATCTTGTGGCCGCGAAGAGCCTGGGAATAGATGTCAAACAAAAACTTGACCGCCTCCTTTGTGATTTTGATGATGATCGCATCCGTGAATTCATTTCCCATAACTTCCTGTCAACGGATTATGTGGTCTATGCTGTTAAGCTTCAGTCAGCCATGACCTGGATTGCTGAGACAAGCGTTGAGGATGCTGTATTTGATGGCGTTATTGGCGCAAGCGTTGAGGATGCTGTATTTGATGGCGTTATCGGCGACTGGCTGATTCACCAGTGCGCCATTTTCTATGCGCATCACCAGAATGAAGACCGCCTCAAGTACTTTATTCAAGCCATCGTTGAGTGCATGGCTGACTTTTTTGAATATGACAGGGCCACCCTGGAAGCTATCAAAGAAGCCATGTTTCGCCAATCGATCCTGATTGAGCCCGCGACCTTTAAGGCGATTGGGTACGGCAAGGCAGAATTCCTGAGTCCTCTTGCTGGATTGCCCTCGCATCAAGTGAAAAAATTCCCTTGCATTAATGGGGTGTATACCAAATCCGAGAGCAAAGGCTTCTCCTGGTTGACGTTGCCTTCGATTCAGAAGATTCAGTCTTCCTGTGGTTTTGAAATTTCTGCCAGTGACATTATTCAACACTTCAGCAGCAAGCAGCATCAGGCCGAAGTTCTCAAGAAATTGAACCCTGCGGACTATATGGATCAGTTCATCAATCACATGCCAGGGATTTCGTTGACACAGTCGCATCAGTTGGCAACCGATCTACTGGAAAAGCTCACGGATCCCGATGATATTCACCGTGTTCAGGTCGCCTACCTGATTAAAGTGGTGGGCAGCAACAAAGACAAGCCACTTAATCCCAAGAGCTATGGCATGCACTGGGTAGACAAGCCGGCGTGCATTGACGCTCTGCGCGATGAAGGTCTGCTAGGTAAATGGGCTGCCATTAGCGTGCTTGGACTAACCTCCGATGACCTGCGTCATGATCTTCATTTGTTGTCCAACACCTCCAAGCGAATGCTGTTGTCCAATCATCTGGAGTTGTAATACTCGCTGCTCAACGCTATGTTGTCTTAAAAGCCTCTAGGGAGTACAGACCATGGTAAATCGACTGTTGATGAGTGCGTTGGTGGCGTTTCTCGCCACTACGAATTTGGCGCAAGCGAGTGAATGCTATTCCATTCGTGATTCTGACATGAAGAATCAATGCCTGGCTGTCACCCAGGATCGGCTTTCCAATTGCTATTCTATCAAGAACCCTGACCTTAAAAACAGTTGCTTGGCTCAAGTGAAAAATCACAAGTCCAGCTGCTACAGCATCAAGGATAAGGATCAGAAAAACCGCTGCTTGGCAAACTTTGATTGATCTTCTCATTGACAACCACACAAAGCACTATGCTGGGAATTGCCCGAAGGAATTAAAGTCAATGAAAACACTAGGCGCCTCACTACTCAAACGACTGAATCGTGCTGAACTCAAGTTATCTAGAGAAGGCGATCAAGCAGCCATTCGATACCTTATAGCAGCAATTCCCAACAGTAAGTCACTTAATAATGTGATGCCAAATGCTTCAGCACCTCTAAAGCCATTAATTCAGGAGGCAATTGTTCTTCTGGATGAAAGACATTCACTAAAGCAGCAGAAAATACAGGATCATCAGCATAAGCTAATGGAGGAAATAGAAACAAAACGATCTCTTGAGCGTCTGAGAATTGAGAAGCTAAGAAACGATTTAGGGAAAATTAAAGATGAAAAAGGGAGGGCCATTTTCATAGCAGGACTTGAGGCAGAGGACAGAAAAAATCTGGGCTCACCAACTGAAATAAAACTTGCAGCTGAGCTTCGCAAACAATGTATTTTGGCTTCAGATGCCATTTCAATTCTTGGCTGTACTCCTACAGAATTTAAGCGATGGACAGATGAAGGGAGAATACCTCATTTATTCATTAAAAAAATAAGAATTGCAAAGTGGGTTGAAGCACGTTTTTGGCTACCTGAAAAGTTAGATATTATAAAACCATTGCTGGACACCTGGAGAAAGGAGTGGGAAATCTGCAAAAGAGATCGACGATCTCAGATAAAGATCGCAAGGTAGTCGGCTATGCTACGGCATGCGCTCCATCCTGACAGCCTGTCCAAAAATTGAAATCGAATAAAGGGATTATCTTTGTGAAAAAATCATTATCGATAAGAGGACTTCATAAAGTTCCATTTTTCTCCCACATAGGAAATGAACACCTCACTGATGATTTCTTTTTGTCTATTGAGGCGCACAAAGACAATATAATTGAGAAATGCGGTCTTTACGAACATCAAAAAGTCTTTATATCAAGAAACATTCTTGATAATTTATCATTTTTAGAATTGACAACATTCCTTGAATTTAACTTCGGCATTACCTGGCTAAAATACCCGAGTAGAGAGCCGCTTCCGGGGCGGATTGGTCTTTTGGATGAATATCTTCTTGCACCAATGTTATTAAGGGAAATAAATCATTTAAATGATGCTGATAAGGGAATAGGGTATTTAAATTCAGAAAGCCTGGCTCTTATTGTCTCCAAATTGGGGCCTGATAAAATAGTCCACGACTCACGCAATGAATTTTTTGCATGCTACATCAATTCATTCTTGCGCAACCATCCCTTGAAACTCAGCAGCGCCTTGCATTCTGTATTGAACATGTCAATAGACGATGTTGAATCAAGGGCCTTCCAATGCTTCCATAAGGAAACATTAAAATTATTTAGGCATGCCACCTATCTGAATGCAGCGAATAAAGTTGGCGCCACTAATCAAGATGAATTAAATAATTTTGTTTTATGCTTTGAAGGCGAAGACGTTAAGTCTTTTCTTGAATTCGACTTTCTTGATGGGAGCCTTGCTGATTACAAACGACTTTTGAAGAACGTATTTACTTGGATAGAACTTGACGAATTAGATGATCCTATAAATGGTGAGATTATTAGTGACTGGTTAATTCATCAATGCGCCATTTTTTTTGCGTATCACCTGAATGAATCAAAGCAAAAAAAATTCATCAGTGCGGTCATAGACACGCTTTCGTTATTTCTTGACTTCAGCGCGGAAACCGTAGATTCCGTGAAAAAAGCGATGTTTATACAGTCAGTCATGATTGAGCCAGAAAATAGCTTAAAATACGGGATCAGCAAAGAACAGTTTTTAAAACCCCTTGCCGATATCCCTAAAAACCTTGAAAAAAGCTTTTCATCGATCAATGGTGTTTACACAGAGTCATCGAATAAAAATTATTTTTGGTTGACGACCACGACTATTCATCAAATTCAAAGGAGATCAGGATTTAACTTTAGCCCTGATGATGTTTTTAGTTATTTTTACGGAAAAGATCATCAGTGTGAACTATTAAGGCATCTGAAACCGATAGGTTATTTGGATTACTTCATTAACACACTTGATTCTGCCTCTAATGCCCATCTCTATCAAATGGCTTGTGATCTAATAGATCTATACCCTAATGTTTTTTCTAGGGATATTCAGATTTCATATGCCATCAAACTAGTAAGACGAAATAAAGACAAAGCCATTAACCAAAAAAAGTTAGGATTGAATTGGATTGATAAAACAAGGGTTATGAATACTTTGAGGGAGGAGGGATTACTGGGGTGCTATTCAGCAGTTAGCTTGCTGAATCTTTCTACCAAAGATTTTATTGACGACATGTCTATTCTAAGCAATGTTTCAAAGCGAATGCTGTTGGCGAATGATCTAGATTTTTAAATCCTGCCCTATTCCAGGGTCATCCAAATAAAGGGCCTCAGTGTTATTGAGGCCCCCTTCAGCGATTAGGCTACTACACCACTTCCTTCCAAGCCACTGCCATCGCTTCTTCAATTGCCGTCCGACTCTCTGGTGTCAAGCTTGCCAGATCTCCTTGTGGCGCCGTAAAACCAGCCATGGCCTGCAATAGCACATCGATACCTGACGCATCAATGGTGCGATCCCCCACCTGAATCACCTCGACCGCAGGTGTGCTCCCATTGACCCAACCATCCAGGGCGATTGACCCCATGTCAGCGGAGATTTGGGTGATCACCAGGTCATCGTTTTTGATCTCAAACCAGATATCGGTATGAGACGTATCGTTGATGGTAAGTGAGTCCATGGAGAATTCGTTGTTATCGAATTCCTTGACCATGATGTCACCACTGCTGAGTGAGGTCTGGTAGGTATCATCAGATCCACTACCGATCAGGAACTGGTCGTAGTGGTGTGGTGCAGGATTGATGGCTGCTTGGGCTTCGAGCGTTGCGGCTGCTAAGATAGTCCCGTTTTTGAATTCAACTTGATCAATCGTTTTTCCTAGATACCAATCTTTGATGCGTATGCTGTCAGCGCAATCCCAGATGGAAAGCATCATGTCATTACCTTCACGGTAAGCATAGAGCATTGCCTCAGTGATCGAGTTATCAAAGATCAGTCGATCCACCATGTTGGCCTGAGTGCCGTTTCGATAACTCGTTTCGATAATAGTGTCATGGCCATCACCGTGGCTAAAGTGGTAGACATCTCCATACTATTATTTCGCCACGATTAGATACAAAACATCACCTCTGCACTGATAGCCAATATTGTATCCAGAGATTGATGTACGCTCGTCCGGTGATTTTAGATACCAGGTTGAATCACCATTCTGAATGACTTGGCTACCAAGCGTTAATTGTTCATTCAGTATGTCGGAAAGTTTATGGATTCTTTTGCTGGCTAATTGTTTGCAGACTGCATTAGATTCAGTTTTTGCAGCGAGTACTGATAGATCGAAAATATGTTGCCTTGATCTTCCATTTCTGTGGGAAGTCTCTTTAACGCCAATGCTTTTTAAAACGCCTGAAACTGAGCTATTACTAACCGTGGTACTCAATTCAATAATCATGCCGTCGTAGAATTGATCCTTTGGCAGATAGACTGAAAATCCATTGTATGGATAGACATTGGGCATTATCGGAAGGCCGTTCGCACTTTCAGCAAAAATGAAAGAAGATTCATGCTCTATGAGCGCCTTCTTGATTTCATCTTGATGGAAAACTCTCATGGCGACAGAGATAATTCCCAAGACAACACATGCCATTACGAATTTTGGATTTAATTCGCTCTTTTTTCTTGATGACATAGATTCCAATACGCCTTAATTTGTTTGCCTTAAATCATTACTCAATGGATTCCCAGACCGCGTCAATCAGTTCAACAAAGTCTGTATTTTTTTGTCTGGCCTTATCCACCAATGCCGAGTAGTCATAACCCTGTTCACGCAATGAATCTTCCACCCTTGGCGCCCATTCGCGCACAAAGCCCAACAGCGGCTCCTGCAACACCGGCTTGCCGGACTCATCCTCCGCAATGGTATTGAACCACATAAATTGACCTACGTTGTCCGCCACCACTTCATACCCACCTTCTGAGTCAAACAACACCACGGGCTGATCCATCAGATCTTTGCTCGGGTATTTCATCCAGATGGCATAATCACCACCCGCCCCATCACGCCCGAACACCCTAAATTGTGCCGCGATCTGCGCCTGGTGCGGATGCTCAGCGTCATAGAAGATAGCCTCGATCACCTCATCTTCTGATTGGAAGGTGTCGAAAGGCTGGAAGTCATAGGTATCCAGATCTCCAGCATGCATCGATACCCAGTGCGTCTCGATCAGCCCGCAAAAGGCCGCCAACACGGTTGGCATGCTGAGGCTCTGTTCTTGATCGGGAATCATGGCGCCATCTCGGCCTGATGCAAGGCATTGCGGGCCCGCGTAAAGGCGCCCAGGGCTTTTTCACGCAAGGGGCTTTCAGGGGCATGGACTTTGAGGTAGAGCTCCAGCGACCGGAAGTTGTCGACAGGGCTGCCATCCTTGTAGCGCTGGGTACGGTCAATGGAGACCTCAATCGCTTTATCCAGCAGGTCACTATCACCCCGCTCGATAATAAGGCGCAGACCTACACCTAAATTGCTGACATCCACCTTGTTGTGGTTAAAGGCAAAGGCCAGTACATCGGGATGCACCAAGACATCGCGGTTGATCACAAAACGTTTTTCCGCCATAGCCTCCTGGAACTTGGGGTGCGTCACAACAGTGGCTATGTAGTCCGGTCGGCGACTGATAATCACCCGGTTCATGATCGCCTCATCGAAAGCGTACCAGCCACCCAGCTTATCGAGGGCATAGGCGACACCGTCCATGTGACTGCCTAAGGGTTCAGCGCGTAGGTAGGCACCTTCCAGGCGTGCATCTTCCTCGTTAAGGGTCTGCGGGCTTACGTGCAGAATTCCGCCTTCATCGAAGAAGGGCTTCATGACGTCAGGGTAAATGCGTGAAGCAAAATCGCAGATCATTTTTGCTTTGATCAGTGGCTCAATCTGCTCGCCTTCCAAAAGACTAAACATCATCCCAGCCATGATGCTGAGTTTGTCTCTGTTGATTTTATCCAGTTCGAATTTGTGAATCATGCTGCCAAACAGCTGGATGGGATTGCATCCCTGCTCTTGATTTTTGAATGTCCAGTGATGATCCTCCTTCCATGCCATAACGCCTGCAAGGTCTTCATTTAGAAGGTGATTTTCTAGTTTTTTGCAGGCTTCATAATATTGAATGAGTGCACTATTCATGGGAGTTTATCCTCTTAATTAGCCCATATTAACCCATGCAACAGGGATAATTAAAGGATTTCGTCTTTATGCTGCGACGCGAAAGTTTTATTAGTAGCTATGTTATATGCATTTACGATTAGATAAATACTATCAGATGACACTTGACGATAGTCATGATCAATCTGTATTTTCAGGGGCTCGATTGTTGTGATAGAAGAATATTGATAAGATGTCAAAAATATCGACACTTTTCAGGCATCTCCATGAAACTGACAAAATTAGCCCTCATAGTGGCATGCGCGACCAGCAGTCTGAGTGCCTCTGCTCTGGATGGCACTCAAAACATTATCCGTACCCAAGCGCCGGTTATCCTGGCTTCGCCCTCGACACCGACTGCGCTGGGTATCTCACTAAAAGACCTCACCCTGCCTTCAGGTAAAGCATATCAGACCTTTTCATTTGACGTTAAAAGCTTGTTGCAATGGACAAATGACAGGGGGCAAAGCAAACCTATCGTAGCCTGGTCGGTTTCCGGGCTTCCAGCTGGACTACAGTCCACTACAGAAGGGGTCATTAGCGGAACCCCTACAACTTCCTTTGATGGTCAAATTATCATTACTGCCAATGCCGATAGTCTTAATGCGAGTCAAGCCTACGCATTACACATCATCCCTGAAGATCCTTTGTCCATCAGCCTTAAAATAGTTGCGTTGACGGAGGCTACTGAAACAGTGCCTTATTCGTTCAATGCCACAACGCTCGTTGAGTGGGTTAATGATGTCGGCCAACCGAAACCCACTGTAACCTGGTCGGCTACTGGATTGCCTGCCGGACTTACAATCTCAACATCAGGGATCGTCTCCGGAACCCCTCAGGTTTCATTCAATGGCCCCATTACCCTTTCGGCTACCTTGGATGGCACAACGGTCAGCGCGAACTACAACCTGAAGGTGAATGCAGATATTGGCGACAAGCCATCTTTTGCTGATACTCAGGTGCTTTACCGATTTAACGGAAATTCAAGCAAAGAAGGCGCATGGGCTGTAACACCTACAGCTCGCGGTTCGCTGTCCTACGCAGCAACAAGCCCTTATGCGAGCTCAACCCAATCAGCGAGTTTTACTGGTTCACAAGGCTTTTATAATGCCATGGGCCCCATCAATGGTTCAGGCAATTACACACTAGGCGCCTGGATTAAACCGTCTTCTATTTCAGGAAACAAAACGATCATCAATCAACGTGATGCTGATAACGGCGCACAGTTTTCATTTTATGTTTCTGCTTCCACACTAGCTTTCTATGATGGCGGCGGTGCTATTGAATTTACTTCAGCACCAAGTGTCATTACAGCGAATGAATGGCAACACGTTGCCATTACCAAAGAGGGTGCGACAATTCGCCTTTACCGTAACGGTGTTAAAGTCGCGGAAAAGGTCAGAACGGCGGGAATCCATTCTGTTTCTCAATACAATGGCTTAGCCATTGGTTTTGACCAAAGAGATTTGGTGAACTACTTCAGTGGCAACATGAAAGATGTGTTTGTTGCATCGAAACTGATGACAGATCGGCAAATCAAATGGCTGGCCAAGAGTGGTGAAGGATATCCAACACCTTGAGCTGACTGGCGCGTCGCTAATTTTAAGATTGGCGACGCGCTTGACCTTTTAGCGGTAATCAAAACTATCGGTAAAGGTGTTCATATCCGAGTCCGGAAAATCAAAGGTGATCGCAGCTACTTTACCTTTTGAGCTTTCCAGGTTGACGTCAAAGAAGCAATACCGGCTATCGGAGGTTGTTTCCACTGGCGCAGGTGATCCCTCTACACTCGCCGTTACCGTTGGACAAGCATGATGGCTTGGATAGTAATCGGTGCCTCGCTCGTAACGATAAACAACATGTGCGCCTTCAGGTAAGGTGTAAACAACGCCATGGCTTGATTCCGTCTTGGGCTTTAGATCAAACATGTTATTCACAAAGTCGAATCCTGAGTATTGAGACTCTCTTACAGCTCCATTGACGGTGTAAATTTCATAATAATGCAGCCAGCGAATATCAGTGTTCATAACCGGGAACTGATAATCCTTGTATTCATTGATGCTGTCAGCATAAACGCGCACATTAAACATAGCCTGCACGTCGCTGGGTATTACCCAAAGCCCAGAAGGTATAGCCCAATCATCCTTCCAATAATTAGCAGGCGCATAGGTATAGTGAGTCTGAGGGTCAATACCATTAACGGAGTAAACAAGTCGGTAACTTAATGCGCGACTCACCAATGGGTTATTGATTCTGAAATAGAACGTATGGCCATCGAATGTCACATTGGTTAGGTCAACAAAATTACCCGTACGAACTCCGTTGGCACGTACTGTTAAATCCTTCGTATGATTTTCCCCGTTCACAGAATACTTTAGGGTCATGGATTCAGTGCAGTTATTGTTGTATTCAGACACCCAGCCAAAGGCCAGCGAGCTGCTGTACCTGGGTGGCAAGGTAATGGTTGAGTAATCACCCGCAAACAAGCCGTCGCGCATACCATCACTGATCAAGGAATTGGTGTAATCCATCTCCATCCCCGAACATAACTGGCGCATCATAAAATCTGTATTCAGAACAATCGGGCTGTCAGAGTCATTTCTAAGGGCGGTTCTGGCCGATCCCGAAGTGGCATCCAGCATCGTTTCGCCAATATACAGATACCCACTGTTCGCGGGTGGCGTTTCACCACCGGAACCACCGCCATTTGATCCTCCAGAAGAACCACCAGAGGAACCACCAGAGGATCCGCTAAAGAATGGAACCGGAACACGGATGATATTGGGGTGGTCAAACGCTGCATGTACCTGTTGACTCAGCAATGTCAGCAGTAATGCAGCAACCGGAAGTGAATAAGGTATTGACATCGGTTTGCCCTTATTAAAGTTTTTTCAATACATCATAATCTAAATAATCGTGAATTTCACTGATTAAAAGGTGTGTTTCGACGAATTTTTAGACCCTTAATTTGTTGCTGCTACTATTAGTAACATTTGAGTAGAAACTTAATGGTTTTTACAGTCACAGACTTGCGATGCTTTTTCTTTGGGTAATTCTGACACTCTCTGCGCAGCTTGTAACACCTCAAGCAGTTTGTTTATTTCATAAATCGCACCCGAGGCTTTTTCATGCCCACCCCCGCCAAACAATTTTTTGGCAATTTGCAGTGGTGCACTGCCGCTATTCGCCCGAAGGGATACCTTGGCCTTTCCGTTTTGCTGCTGGAACCAGACCAGGGCGAAATCACCGCCTTTGTCATTGCAGATCTGGTTGCCGATCTCACTGGCCAACTCATACGGGCCGTTCACCGCATAACCGTTAAAATTGAGCAGTTTTACCGGCACTGCCCGGCTGGCCATGGAAGCGACAATCGACTGCTTGTAGGCCAGGATGGATTGCCCTTTGGCCACGAAGGCTTCATAGGCGTCTCCTTTAAGTTCATGCAAGGCCTGAAAGTGCTCGATCTCCATGGGGAATGTCGCCTGTTGGGCAGCAAACGCTTCGGTATTGGCCATGTTGAACAACCACAGGTCGTAATCCCTGGCGTGTTGCACGGCCAGCGGCATCTCGTCTTCACCGAAGAAAAATTGCCAGGCCAGACTCGCCCCGCTTTCACCATCGGCATTGAAAATCGTGATGCCCAGCGGAACGACTTCCTTCAGATTGTCATTATGATGATCAACCACTACCAGGCGGTTACCCTGATTGAGCAACTGCTGCATTTGCTCAGCCCGGTACACCACATCCAGGAAAACAATGTCGCTGTCGAAGAAATCGGTCTTCATGTTGTCATAGTTGACAGCATGATATTCCGCTTGATTACCCAATGCGGTCTTGGCCACAGCAGCGGCATGTAAGCCATCGAAGCAATTGGCGTGATACAAAATGACGGTGGACATACTGACTCCTGATTTTTTGGTTCTCTTGCCCCGGTTTTTTGGATGCAAACTCGGGGACTATTCTCAGCGGGAAAATAGCCGCTGATGAGCCTCTATGGCTCGCTGTTTGCCCGATACCCATGCCTCAATTAAAGGCTCGAATTGAGCGAACAAAAAGGGCTCATTTTCACCCTCCTCATGGAAGGCTGCGAGTAAGCGAATCCGCTCCAGCAGCGCCTCCAATAAGCTTTCGCTTCCAGGCATTGCCTGCAAGCGCTCATACTGCGCCCGAAGCTCGATGATGTCATTGAGTGATAGCGGCGCTGGGCATTCCGGCTTGGCTTTCTTGGCCGTACCCCACGGTTCACCACTGCTCATGTGGGCGGCGTATTCCTGCATGAGAAATGCGTAGGCAGGGCCCGCTGATTTGGCTTTCGTTTTCAGCGCCTGAAACGCGGTTTCTCCACGCCTGTACACGCTACTGTCATCCGTCCAGGCATAGAACCAATCATGTTTTTCCAACTCGTTGTAAAAGGCTTGCAAGCTCATGCTAAGGCATCCCTGTTGATTTCTTGTAGGGTTTCAATGGCGCGCTGGGCAAACCGACGGAAAGACTCTTCCGGCACGATCAACAGATCGGTCAGGGCTTGCCAGCGGTAGCCTGAACATTCCTTATCATTGAGCAGAGGTTGTGTGCCTTCTGCCACACACAGGTAACGCACATCCAGATGCCAATGCGCGGGCTCCTGTTTTTTCGCATTGGTCGGAATGCGATGGATGTCGATATCCAGGAAGTGGGGAACAACGGCCTTTACCTTGAGGCCTGTTTCTTCTTCGGCTTCACGAAGCGCAGCATCCAGCAGTGATTCACCCGCATCGACGTGACCGCCCGGCTGCAACCATCGATTGAGCCCAACATGATGGATGAGCAGCACATGCTTGCGCGCTTCATCCAAAATAAACGTTGACGCCGTGATATGGCCCGGCAGGGTTGAGCGGGAGCACGGATAGACACTGCTGAGAATATCCTCGGCAATGCCCTGGTGGGGCCGTGAGTGATGACGTAAAAAATGTTGAATCTGTTGAATATCGTTGCGCATGACAAAACCCTCCATGTCCATTGTCAATATTAGCATATCGTATCAATGACCAACAACGACTGGATTTGACAGCGCGGAAAGGACGCTTAATATGAAGATCCCAAAGTGGAAGGTGTGCAGCGATGGATCTCAAAACAAAGCGTCAAGCTTTCTTTCTGTTCTGCCAGGCGTACCTGAAAAAGACCTTGCCCCCTGAACAGGCGCAGGCATTGATTGATGAGCATGTGAATCTCGCCGATGGCAGTCAAACGCCCTGCTCGATTAATGAGCTGTATTTTGGGCTACTGTTCTCTGCACAGAACACCCAAGGCAAGCCCCGTCAAATTGGCGGGGCCATTCAGGGTATTGAGAACCTCGCGAAGATTACCCACGATTTCGATCCACATTGGGTGGTTAAGCACTACCCCGATTCTACGGCCATTTTTCAGGCGGTCGTGAAAAAGCTGAAGCCCACGGGTTTGGTCAATCCCATGCC
>JACCDZ011676373.1_pt1 | contig 37620 bp, 34 predicted proteins | sample 7449551 | NCBI WGS metagenome assembly JACCDZ01 (sample SAMN15323452, study PRJNA562643) | freshwater metagenome | isolation source: river surface water | place: USA:Blue River Watershed | collected 2017-08-18
CCTTTACCACAACTGATAAATAATGACAAAATTGCTGAAAATGCAACAAACTTCTTCATATAAACTTGGGTTAAATGTAATTTCTATTTAAGGGCGTAAACCTATTCAATAATTTTGAAAAAAACAACATTTTTTTCAAAAACGTGTAAAAAATATTAAAATTTAAAATTATATAATTTTTAACATTAGTTAACCGTTTGAAAAATAGTCTTTTTAAACAATATTTCTTCTTTGGGCTTTCCACCATCTTTCTGGAATTTCCTGTTCACATGCAGCTAAATAATCTTCATGTGTACAAGGCAATAACGTACTTCTTTTTAATTTATTATTAACGTTAGTTAAAAAAGGTATTTCAATCCACCATCTTTCAGTTTTATTACTCTTATAGAAGATTAATTCTTCATCTTCAATAGGAACAATGTACTTTATATAGCTCTCTTTTGTACCAAATGGATACTCATGAGAGCGAAAACAAAATCCTTCAATAAAATACCACAACATTTGAGCTGTTAAAACAACTTCATTCCCATTTGGATTAAAATTAAAAATCCCGAAAGACGTTACTTTATCACTTATTCCTGCATAACGTGTAAGAGCACAAATTTCTTTTCCTGTAAATCCGTTAGGATTAAAAACATCGAAATTGCCAGAATAAGAAGACTGTACCGATTGCATATCAACACTAATTAAATCAGCATCTCTAAAAACGGGTTCTGCCACTGCAATATTATTTGAAACCTCTCCTAAACGATAGGCTTCAAAGTATAATTTTTCGATTAAATCGATTTCTTCTTGCGAATTAAAATAGGTTTGAAATCCTAAATTACTGAAATTAAATAGATTATTAGGCTCCTCTACGATAATTTTCGACAAATAAGACTCCGAGTCCAATTTATTCTCCTTAGAAAAATCAAATTGATTGTCTACAGAAACCAAATTAACCATTTGATCTAAATTATCATAACCGCGATACATCGGATAAGTCAAATCCTGAGTTCCACCAATGACAACAGGAATAATTTGTTTTTTTATTAACTCTGTCATCAGACTTTTTACAACAAAATAGGTGTCTTCTATACTCGCCCCAGCCTCGATAGTCCCTAAATCAACAATTGAAGCATTCCAATTTCCAGGAAAAAGACTGTAAAATTGCTTTCTAAAGTAGTCAAAAGAAAAATCATCATTGTCTTTTTCACTTCCTCTAAATTCATTAACCGTGATTATAGCTATAGCAACATTGTCCAAAACCGGAAAATCGGTTTGGGTATGAAACACCACTTTCTTTCCCAATGTCTGATTGGATAATGTTGCAATGTATTCTTCTACAGAAGTTGAAATAGGTTGTAAAAAATCAAAAACCATTGCTTATTTCTTTTTAGCGGTTGTTTTCTTAGCTGGTGCTTTTTTTGTAGCCGTCTTTTTAGCTGGCGTTTTCTTTTCTATCATTTCTTGAACTTGTGCCAACGTTAATTTAGAAGCATCAACATCTTTGCTCAATTCAATTTTGATTTTGCCCTTTGTAATTACAGAACGACCCCAACGTGCTTTTTCCACTTTGATGCCTTCTTCCTTCCAATCGTGAATTACTTTATCAATGTCTTTTTGTTGTTTTTCTTCGATTAACTCGTTTAAATCTGATTGCGATAAATTATCGAAGTTGTATTTTTTATTTACATTGATAAACATTCCATTCCATTTAATGAAAGGTCCAAAACGCCCAACACCCTTTTGAATTGGTAATCCATCATATGTTCCAATTGGTGCATCCGCTTGTACTTTCTCATCAATTAAACCTTGAGCCGTTTCCATGGTAACATCCATTGGATCCATTCCTTTTGGTAAGGAAATAAATTGAGAACCAAAACGAACATAAGGTCCAAAACGACCATTGTTCACTTCAATTTCTTCTCCTTTATATGTACCTAATTGTTTTGGAAGTAAAAATAAATTCAATACTTCTTCCAAAGTGATATTTCCAATATTTTGATCTTGACGTAAACTTGCAAATTGTTTGTTTTCATCATCGGAATCACCTATTTGAGCCATAGCTCCATATTTTCCTAAACGAACCGAAACTTGTTTTCCAGAAACGGGATGTACTCCTAAGATTCTTTCACCACTTTCTCTATCCGCATTTTTCTCTACATCGACTACATTGGGATGGAAGTGTTTGTAGAAATCGTTCATCATTTTAGCCCAATCCACTTTTCCTTCCGCAATTTCGTCGAAATCTTGCTCTACTTTCGCCGTGAAATTATAATCTAAAATCGTGTTGAAGTTCTTTACTAAGAAATCATTCACGATAATTCCAATATCGGTTGGAACTAATTTTCCTTTATCTGAACCCACATTCTCCGTTAAAACTTGCGATTTTACTTCCCCAGCTTTTAACATCAATTGGTTGTATTTTCTTTCTTGACCTTCGAAACTTCCTTTTTCAACATAAGTTCTGGCAATGATAGTAGAAATAGTTGGCGCATAGGTTGATGGACGACCAATTCCTAATTCTTCCAATTTCTTCACCAAAGAAGCTTCAGTATAACGACTTGGCGGACGTGAAAAACGTTCCGTAGCCGTGATATAATTATTTGTAAGTTTTTCGTTAACTTTTAAAGCAGGCAACATTCCTTCTTGTTCCTCTTCATCATCGTCGTGACCTTCCAAATAGACTTTTAAGAAACCTTCAAATTTAATAACTTCTCCAGTTGCTGTAAAGGTTTCCGAATGATTGCTTGCTTCGATTTTTACATTAGTTCTCTCTAATTCCGCATCGCTCATTTGAGAAGCCAATGTTCTTTTCCAAATCAATTCGTACAAACGCGCTTGATCTCTATCAATATCCACTGTATGTCTTGACATATCCGTTGGACGAATGGCTTCGTGCGCTTCTTGTGCTCCTTTTGATTTGGTATTGAAATTTCTTGGTTTCGAAAATTCCTTTCCGTAGTAACTTGTAATTTCAGCTTGAGCTGCTGCCATAGCTTCTTGCGATAAATTCACACTATCCGTTCTCATGTAAGTAATAAGTCCGGCTTCGTATAAACGTTGTGCAATTTGCATGGTAATTCCAACAGGCAAATACAATTTTCTGGCTGCTTCTTGTTGCAACGTTGAAGTGGTAAATGGTGCTGCTGGCGATTTTTTTGTGGGTTTGGTTTCTAAATCTCCTACTTTGTAAGACGAACCTATATTTTTAGCTAAGAAATCTTCTGCTTCTTTTTTGGTCGCGAAGTTCTTAGGTAATTTTGCTTTGAATGTTTTTCCTGCTTCGTTTGTAAATTCTGCCGTAATACTGTAAGAAGCTTCTGGTTTGAAATCTTGAATTTCTCTTTCACGTTCCACAATCAAACGAACGGAAACCGATTGCACACGACCAGCCGATAATCCTCCTTTTACTTTTTTCCAAAGTACTGGCGATAATTCATAACCTACTAATCGGTCTAAAACTCTACGGGCTTGCTGAGCGTTTACTAAATTGTAATCAATTCCTCTCGGATTTTCGATTGCTTTTTGAATAGCGGTTTTCGTTATTTCGTGAAAAACAATACGTTTTGTTTTTTCTGGTTTTAATTTCAACTCTTCTGCTAAGTGCCAAGAAATTGCTTCTCCTTCTCGGTCCTCATCGGAAGCTAACCAAACCATTTCGGCATTTTTAGCTAATCCTTTTAATTTGGTCACCAATGCTTTTTTATCGGCCGAAACTTCATATTTCGGTTTAAAACCATTTTCTACATCTACTCCAATTTCTCTCGAAGGTAAGTCGGCAATATGTCCATAACTCGACTCAACTTGATACTCACTTCCTAAAAATTTTTCGATGGTTTTTGCCTTAGCTGGTGACTCAACGATTACTAAATTCTTTGCCATTTCACATTTTTTTGAACCGCAAAAGTATAGGTTTTTTTTAAATTTTAACATCCTGAGTATTTTTTTACCCACAATTAACCAAAATATTGGTCAAATTACTCCTATATATATAGATATAAAATCCACGAAAAACGGCTACTTAGAAATAGAGAAAGAAATATTTTAAAATTTCATGTTAAACCTTTTCTGCCATCTTGTCAGATTTTATAATTTAGTATTATCTTTGCATTCCGAAACTTCGGAATGATTAATGGAAATCTTTGATATGGAAAAGGTAATTGATGAAAACAAACAAGGTCAGAGTTTAGTGCTTGACCAAAAAGAAGGAAATACAAAAAAACTTTTTATAGAGAGTTATGGTTGCCAAATGAATTTTTCGGACAGCGAAATTGTAGCGTCTATTCTTTATGAAAACGGATATAATACCACTCAAAATCTAGAAGACGCTGATTTAGTTTTGGTAAATACTTGTTCTATTCGTGATAAAGCGGAGCAAACAATTCGCAAGCGTTTAGAAAAATACAACGCGGTAAAGAAAATAAATCCAACCATGAAAGTTGGAGTTTTAGGTTGTATGGCAGAACGTTTGAAAAGTCAGTTTTTAGAGGAAGAAAAAATTGTAGACATGGTGGTTGGACCCGATGCTTACAAAGATTTACCTAATTTATTGGCTGAAGTTGAAGAAGGAAGAGATGCCATCAACGTAATTCTTTCAAAAGAAGAAACGTATGGAGACATTTCTCCTGTTCGTTTAAACAGCAACGGAGTTAATGCTTTCGTTTCGATTACAAGAGGTTGTGATAACATGTGTACGTTTTGCGTTGTTCCTTTTACACGTGGACGTGAGCGTAGCCGTGAACCACAGAGTATTATTGACGAAATTCAAGATTTATACGATAGAGGTTTCAAAGAAGTGACTTTATTAGGACAAAATGTAGACAGTTACCTTTGGTATGGCGGTGGTTTAAAGAAAGATTTCGATAAGGCGACTGATATGCAAAAAGCGACTGCAGTTGATTTTGCTCAATTATTAGACAAATGTGCTACGTTGTTTCCAAAAATGCGTTTTAGATTCTCAACTTCTAATCCGCAAGACATGCATGTGGAAGTGATTGAAACTATGGCGAAACACCATAACATTTGCAAATACATTCACTTACCTGTTCAAAGTGGTAGTACCCGAATTTTAAAAGAAATGAATCGTCAACATACGCGTGAAGAGTACATGGAGTTGATTGATAAAATATACTCGATTATTCCAGATATTTCATTATCGCAAGATATGATTGCTGGTTTCCCAACAGAAACGGAAGAAGATCATCAAGACACATTGAGTTTGATGGAATATGTAAAATATGATTTCGGATTTATGTTTGCGTATTCAGAACGTCCAGGAACTTTGGCCGCTAGAAAAATGGAAGACGATGTTCCAGAAGAAGTGAAGAAAAGACGTTTAAATGAAATCATCGACTTACAACAAAGAATTGGTTTAGAAAGAACGCAACGTTTTATTGGTCAAGAAGTAGAAGTATTAATTGAAAAAGAATCAAAACGTTCGGATGCTCATTGGAGTGGTAGAAATTCTCAAAACACCGTAGTAGTTTTTCCAAAAGAAAATTACAAAGTAGGTGAATTCGTAATGGTAAAAATCACAGATTGTACCGCTGCAACATTAATTGGAGAAGCGGTTGGTTACTCAACTGTAATGAACTAAAAATATAAGCCACGGATTAAAAGATTAACACGGATTTCAATATGGGACTTTATAGAGAAGAAGAAACTTTTAAAATTATTGGTATTTGTATGGAAGTTCACAGAAATCTTGGTCCAGGATTACTTGAAGTAGTTTATAAAGATGCGTTAGAGATAGAATTTAAAGCAAATAATCTTCCTTTTGAGAGAGAAAAAGAATTTTCAATCGAATATAAAGGAGTTATATTACCACATAAATTTTATGCTGATTTCATTGTAAATGAAGATATTGTTTTAGAAGTGAAAGCAGTAAAAGAATTTTCAGGAGAACATACTGCACAAGTATTGAATTATATGAAACTTTCAGAATCAGAAATTGGATTATTGGTGAATTTTCAAAACAAATCACTACAACATAAAAGATTAGTATTTTAATTAATCCGTGAAAATCCTTTAATCCGTGGCAAAAAAAATAAAAAAATGGAATCAGTACAAGCTATAAAACAACGATTTGAAATTATTGGGAACGACCCAAAACTCAATCGTTCCGTGGAGAAAGCCATTCAAGTGGCTCCAACGGATATTTCGGTATTGGTAACAGGTGAAAGTGGTGTTGGAAAAGAAAGTATTCCAAAAATCATTCACGCCCTTTCGCACAGAAAACATGGAAAATATATTGCCGTAAACTGTGGAGCAATTCCGGAAGGAACGATTGATAGTGAACTTTTTGGGCATGAAAAAGGTTCTTTCACAGGAGCTACTAACACTCGTGAAGGTTATTTTGAAGTTGCCGATGGCGGAACTATATTTTTAGATGAAGTTGGTGAATTGCCTTTAACTACTCAAGTACGTTTATTACGTGTTTTAGAAAATGGCGAATTTATCAAAGTAGGTTCATCGCAAGTGCAAAAAACGAATGTTCGTATTGTAGCGGCTACGAATGTAAATATGTTTGATGCGATCGAAAAAGGGAAATTCCGTGAGGATTTATATTATCGTTTGAGTACGGTTGAAATTGCATTGCCACCGCTTCGTGAACGCAAAGACGATATTCATTTGTTGTTTAGAAAATTTGCTTCTGATTTTGCTCATAAATATAAAATGCCTGCTATCAAATTAGATGACAGCGCTGTTGAATTACTTTTAAAATATCGTTGGAGCGGAAACATTCGTCAATTGCGAAATGTAGCCGAACAAATTTCGGTTTTAGAAACAAAACGCGAGATTTCATCGCAAACACTTCTTTCCTATTTACCAATGGAAAATCCAAATTTGCCATCAGTAATAGGAAGCAAAAAATCGGAAAGTGATTTTAGTAACGAAAGAGAAATTTTGTACAAAGTTCTTTTTGATATGAAGAGCGATTTGAACGATTTAAAGAAATTGACATTAGAGTTGATGCAAAATGGAAGTTCAAAAGTTCAAGAAGCCAATAAAGGATTAATTCAAAAAATATATGGTAAACTCGAAGAAAATACTATATTTGAAGAAGAACCAAGAGTTGAAATGCTTCCAAATCAAAACAATTTGATTCAAGAAGAATTTGAAGACGATGACGATGAAAATTATTTATTCGCTGAAACCGTTGACGAAGAAGAAACGTTAAGTTTAGAAGCTAAAGAAATTGAATTAATCAAAAAATCTTTAGAACGAAATAAAGGAAAAAGAAAAGCAGCAGCTGACGAATTAGGAATTTCAGAACGCACATTATACAGAAAAATTAAACAATACGATTTATAATGAGATATTTCATCAAAGCAATAACTATAACTTTTTCCTTTCTATTAACTAGTTGTGGTGTTTATAATTTTACAGGAGCAAAACCTGTGGATGCTAAAACATTTCAAGTAAATTACTTTCAAAACAATGCTCCATTGGTTGAACCAGGAATTGAAAGAACTTTCACATTAGAATTGCAAGATATTATTCAAAGTCAAACCAATTTAAATCTTGTTTCTCAAGGTGGCGAATTGATTTATGAAGGTGAAATCGTTGATTATCGTATAACTCCTATGACTGCTACAGCAGATCAAAGAGCGGCGCAAAACCGCTTGACAATAACTGTAATGGTACGATTTACTAACAGAAATAAAGAAGATGATAATTTTGAAAAACGCTTTTCGCATTTTGATGATTTTGATGCCAATCAACAATTGGTTGGTTCACAACTCAACAAATCATTAGATGTAATTTTTGAACGAATAACACAAGATATTTTTAACGAATCATTAGCTAAATGGTAATTTTAAATAGTTTTAAATTTTGAACTTGAAGTGTAATTAATATTAAAATGAACCTATCTGATTTAACCTATCTTTTAAATAAGCCCGAAACTATAAACGAAAAGCAAACCATAGCTTTAGAGAATGTAGTTTTGCTGTTTCCTTATTTTCAAGCGGCAAGAGCTTTACATTTAAAAGGATTGTTCAATCAGGAGAGTTTTAGATACAATTACGAATTAAAAAAAACAGCAGCTTATACTACGGATAGAACCATTTTATTTGAATTTATAACTTCTGATAATTTCACAGCGATTCAACAGGAAAAGATAGATGAAATTCAAAGATCATTGTTAGATATTGAAGTACATCAAATGGAAGAAGTAATAGTTTTAGCTGAGATTGAAACTACATCAACTTCTGAAGAAACAGAAATAACAGAACCAACTTCTGAAGAAAAACTAGAACTTGGCAAACCATTTCTTTTTACTCAAAATGAAAGACATTCCTTTCAAGAATGGTTACAATTGACAAAAATTTCTCCAATTGCTCGAGAAAATGAGGAGATAACATCTCAAATTGACCCCGAAAAACAAAAAAAATTAGAGATAATAGATAAATTTATTGAAGCTAATCCGAAAATTGCTCCAGTAAAGGAAAACACAAAAACACCTGCAAACATTAGTAAAAGCGTTGAAGAACCTACACATCTAATGACAGAAACTCTAGCAAAAGTATATTTGGAACAAAAAAAATACACAAAAGCGATTCAAGCTTATGAAATTTTAATTTTGAAATATCCAGAAAAAAGTAGTTTCTTTGCAGACCGAATAAATGAAATCAAAAATTTACAACAAAATAATAATTAATTATGGGATTCACAGGTTTTTTAATTGCGATAACAATTGTTTGTTTTTTATTAATATTAGCTATTATGGTTCAAAACCCTAAAGGAGGAGGTTTATCTTCTTCATTTGGTGGTTCACAACAATTAGGTGGAGTTCAAAAAACAACCGATTTCTTGGATAAAAGTACTTGGACATTAGGAGGAATTTTAATTGCATTAATTTTACTTTCTAGTTTAAGTTTTAATGGTACTGCATCAGGTTCTAAAGTTTTAGGTGATGATGAGTCAGTTGTTCCTACAACTACAATTCCAACAACTCCAGAAGCTGCAAAACAAGCTGCTCCTGCTGCTACACCAGCACCAGTGACAACAGATTCTACAAAATAAGAATTGATAAAATATATAAAATGCCAGCATGTCAGTGCTGGCATTTTTTTTACCGAAAAATTGTCAGAAAAATGATTTGGCATAATTTCTGAAATATTGCAAGCAACAATTTAATCATAACATTAAAATATAAAAACTATGTCATTAAACATTAAACCAATTTCAGATCGAGTAGTTATTGAGCCATTAGCAGCCGAAACTACAACCGCTTCAGGAATAATTATTCCAGACACTGCAAAAGAAAAACCTCAAAAAGGAACTGTAGTTGCCGTAGGAAATGGTAAAAAAGATCATACCATGACTGTTAAAGTTGGCGATGTAGTTCTTTATGGGAAATACTCTGGAACAGAGTTTAAATACGAAGGTAAAGATTACCTAATCATGCGTGAAGACGAAATTTACGCAGTTCTTTAATCGTATAACAACAACTTTTAAACATTTAAACGTTAAACATTTAAACAAAAAATTAAAATGGCAAAAGATATAAAATTCGACATTGAAGCACGCGATGGTTTAAAACGTGGAGTTGATGCATTAGCAAATGCAGTTAAAGTAACTTTAGGTCCAAAAGGAAGAAATGTAATTATTTCAAAATCATTTGGTGGACCTACAGTAACTAAAGATGGTGTTTCTGTTGCAAAAGAGATCGAATTACAAGATCCATTAGAAAACATGGGAGCTCAAATGGTGAAAGAAGTAGCTTCCAAAACCAATGATTTAGCTGGTGACGGAACAACTACTGCAACCGTTTTAGCTCAAGCAATCGTGAAAGAAGGTTTGAAAAACGTTGCTGCTGGAGCAAATCCAATGGATTTAAAAAGAGGAATTGACAAAGCCGTAGAAACTATTGTTGCTGAATTAGGCAAACAATCAGTAGCTGTTGGTGACTCTTCTGAAAAAATCAAACAAGTAGCTTCTATTTCAGCAAATAATGATGAAACTATTGGTGATTTAATCGCAGTAGCTTTTTCAAAAGTTGGAAAAGAAGGTGTTATCACTGTAGAAGAAGCAAAAGGAACAGATACTTATGTAGATGTTGTAGAAGGAATGCAATTCGACAGAGGTTATTTATCGCCTTACTTTGTAACGGATGCTGACAAAATGGTGGCGGAATTAAGCAATCCATATGTTTTACTTTACGACAAAAAAATATCTAACTTACAAGAATTATTACCAGTTTTAGAACCAGTAGCTCAATCAGGAAGACCATTGTTGATTATTGCTGAAGATGTTGACGGACAAGCATTAGCAACATTAGTAGTAAACAAATTACGTGGTGGATTAAAAATTGCTGCAGTTAAAGCTCCAGGTTTTGGAGACAGAAGAAAAGCTATGTTAGAAGACATCGCCATCTTAACTGGAGGAACCGTAATTGCTGAAGAAAGTGGATATTCATTAGAAAATGCTACTTTAGATATGTTAGGAACTGCAGAAAACATTACAATTGATAAAGACAATACTACAATTGTAAACGGTTCTGGTGATGCTGAAAACATCAAAGCAAGAGTAAACCAAATTAAATCGCAAATCGAAACAACCACTTCTGATTACGATAGAGAAAAATTGCAAGAGCGTTTAGCTAAATTAGCTGGTGGTGTTGCCGTTTTATATGTTGGAGCAGCTTCTGAAGTAGAAATGAAAGAGAAAAAAGACCGTGTAGATGATGCTTTACACGCAACTCGTGCAGCAGTTGAAGAAGGAATTGTTGCTGGTGGTGGTGTTGCTTTAGTAAGAGCAAAAGCTGCATTAGCAAACTTAAAAGCAGAAAATGCAGACGAAGCAACAGGAATTCAAATCATTAACAAAGCAGTAGAAGCACCTTTAAGAACTATTGTTGAAAATGCTGGTGGTGAAGGTTCAGTTGTAATTGCAAAAATTACTGAAGGAAAAGACGATTTCGGATTTAATGCAAAAACAGGAGAATACGTTCAAATGTTAGCCGCTGGAATTATCGACCCTAAGAAAGTAACTCGTGTAGCTTTAGAAAATGCTGCTTCTGTAGCAGGAATGATTTTAACTACTGAATGTGCTTTAATTGACATCAAAGAAGACAGTCCTGCATTGCCAATGGGCGGAGGAATGCCAGGCATGATGTAAAATTCACAATACTCAAATACATAAAACCCGATTAGAACTTTCTAATCGGGTTTTATTTTTAAAACTAACTTAAAACAAAAAATAAAACTATCTAATTGAAGAAAACTTGATATTGTGCTATTACAGAACCATTTCTTGAAACTTGGTCCCCGGCAGTATTATAAATTGGTCTATCTTGATAAGAAACGGTAAACTTCGAAGTGTGATTTGCCAATAACCAGTTTACACCAATATCATAAAAATTCATTTGATCGTTTAATCGATTAAAATTAGAACTCTGAATCGATGCGTAAGGCATAAGAGTGGTTTTTCCAATTAAATTCTCTTTAAATTTATATCCAATCTGACCATATAAAGTTGTTCCTGTTCCATACATTGGAAATGCATTTCCAGCGCCATTTAAAATTGTAGCATTGTTATTTCCATTTGCTGGATTCATCACACCTAAATTACGCGTGTAATTATCTCCAAAATCATATTTTGTAACACTTGCATAAGCACTAATAGCTTGTCCTTTTGTCCCAACTGGAGCATCGTAATAAATATCAGCAGATAAATGCAACATATTGTGATTAATAGTATCACCAACTGTATTTAATTTCCACATGGCATCTTTTTGATAAATAAATCCAGCACCAATATTAAATACTTTTTTCTTACCTAAATAAGTTCCTGTCATGTAAGGCATCAAATTACTTTCTTGGTCTTTAAATTGGTATTGAAAGTAACCGTTCCATTGCATTTTTGGAGAAGCAGCTGAAAAATTCCAATTGGTATTTATGGTTGGATTATAGTTGGCTGATTTTTGAATTGCCATTGGTTGCGCCATTGCAATTCTATAATCTAACTTACCTAATTTCCCTTTTGCGAAAACTGATAATTTTCTCAAAAACTGGTCTGTAACATCATTTGTAGTTTGTTGAAACAGTGGCGCATCAACTCCTAAAATAGAACCTGTTGATGGAGAGGAAAAACGAGCTAAACCACTCCAACCAGACAATCCCATTCCTAAAGACAATTTTGTTTTATCGATTGCATATTCCCCCATGGCATCATGCAAAAAGAAACCTTGCTTTCTATCAGAAATATTATTTAAGTTGTTTTGTCCAAATTGCGAATAAATAAAAACTCTATCCGTTAATTGCCCATACATCTGTATTCTAAAACGACGAATTCCTATATCGGTTCCGCTACTTTTTTCAATTCCAAAAATTGTTGTTCCTGGATTATATTCTTGGCTACGAAGCCAAAGCTGAGCTAACATCGTAAACTTTACATAGTTACTTCCATCTTCATTTAAATTGAATTTACGATCTTTAAAAAAACTATTGGATTCGGACTTTTTTTCATCTTGAGCATTAGCATTTATAGTGACAAATACTAATGCAAAAACTCCTAAAAATTTAAAAATATTTTTCATTTTTTGATATAAAGATTTAGGAAACCCATTTGATTATGGGTTTCCAATTATTGTTTTACTGCTAAAAAACTAAGCTAGTTTTGCTTTTCTTGAAGACAATGGATGAGCAGAAAGTGGTTTATGATTATCCAAACCTTTAATTTTGACAGTTCCACCGTTTGCCTCATAATCATGTTTAAAGTGCTCCAAGTTTTCCATTACAGAATGATCAACTAATTTTGTTTTCTTTAAGTCGATAGTTACATCAAAACCATAAGGAATCGCTTCTAATTTACTTTTTACTCCTAAGTAATTCGTAAAAACAGCTGCTTTACTAATTTCAACTAAATAATTATTCCCTTCAAAAGAAACTAAAGTTGGTGCTTTAAATAATGAAGAAATTGGTGTTCCATTAATTAAATGGATGATGATTTTTAAAACCATACCCGCAGCAATACCAATAAGTAAATCTTCGAATAATGTAAAGAAAATCGTTACTAAAAAGATTGCCAATTGTTCTTTACCAATTTGAAACGTATGAATAAACTCTTTTGGATGGGCTAATTTAATCCCTACCGTAATCAACATTGCTGCTAAAGCTGCATTAGGAATCATCTCTAAAATTGGGGTTGCTAACAACACAAACATTAAAATAAAGAATCCGTGGAAAAAATTAGCCCATCTTGTTTTTGCACCATTATTTACATTTGAAGAAGAACGCGCCACTTCAGAAATCATTGGCAAACCTCCTAAGAAAGCAGCAATTGTATTTCCAATTCCAACAGCAATTAAATCTTTATTCATATTTGACTTTCTTTTGAAAGGATCTAACAAATCGATTGCTTTTACTGTTAACAATGATTCTAAAGTTCCTACTAAGGCAAACATAATTACATATTTAATAAACAATCCTGTTTGAGAAAAACCTTCAAAACTTGCATTGAAATTCAAATTATCAACAAAACTTCCAATTTTCACTAAAGCATAAGCAGGTTCTGTTTCTTTAAAATGCATGAATAACTCACAAGGTATAGCAAACAACAATACCACAAGCGGAGCTGGAATCATTTTAATAGTTTTGTTTTTGATATACGGCCATCCCATCATAATTGACAAACTCACAATACCAATAATAGAAGCTTTAGGATCTAAATTAGCAATGAAGTTTGGAATATTTGCCAATAATTCCAATGGCCCTTTACCTTTTGCTAACGTTGGATTATCATTCAATAAAACGGGAATTTGTTTTGCTATAATGATAATTCCAATCGCTGCTAACATTCCGTGAATAGCAGAAAGCGGAAAGAAATCGGCCAATTTCCCTAATTTTAAAACTCCGAAAAGAATTTGAATTACTCCAGCAACCACCATTGCTCCAAGGGCTAATTTCCAACCTAATTCGTTATCTCCTTTTCCAAATTCGGCAACAGCACCAGCAACAATAACAATTAAACCAGCAGCTGGCCCTTTAATTGTTAAACGAGAACCCATGAAAAACGAAACAACAATTCCACCAATAATAGCCGTGATTAATCCCATAATTGGAGGGAAATCTGAAGCTTTTGCGATTCCTAAACTTAATGGTAATGCTAATAAAAACACGATGAAACCAGAAATGGCATCGGTTTTAAAATTTTCTTTTAAACCTGCTAATCCATCAGCAGGAATGTATTTTTTTATATTTGCGTTCATATATTTTCGAATAAATTAAGATGATTTGTAAGGTAACTCATGATACGTTTTAACATGAGGACCTAAGAAAAGACGAGCATAAATTCGGATTCCAGCAATACCTGAAACCACAAAACTTGATGCTACAAAAAAGGCTAAGAAAAGTTGATTACTATCGATATGACTAAAAATCAAATCTTCTCCAATGAAAGTTGTTGTAATTGGAAAACCTGTAATTCCCAAAGTAGCTAACAAGAAAAAGAAAGCAAATTTAGGATGCTCGTAAACATGACCTAAATACTGATTAATCAGAATTTTTCTCTCTAATTTTCTAAGTTGTAATAAAGCTACATACCCTATTATTCCAGCCACAATAATTCCTGCTAGATAATAAGCAATTTCACTTACACTTACTTTATCATTAAACACAATGGCTAATGCAATCCAAAAGTGATTCATAACTATTAAAATCCATGCTAAAAAAGGACTTCTTCGTTCTGAAAACGATTTGAAAACGAATACCAATCCGATAAAGGCAAACAATTCTGGAAGAATATTGGTAATTTGATAAGGCAAATGCAACTTGAATTTATAGGTTATGAATCCTAATAAATAGATTGGAATGAAGAAGAAATAAATTCTCTTAATATTCAAGAAATCTAGTGATTTACCTATCATTTTCAAGGGTCTCCACAATACCATATTTAAGAATCCCTCCAAATTGAATTCTTTAAGAGCTAAAATGTAAAGTGTGTATTCTAGTTTCTTTGGATACGAATCTTCGATAGCTTTTTCTCTTGGTTTGAAATTGTAAAATTGGTCGCGAATTAAATAACTCACTACTGAAGGCGATACCAATAATTGATATGTTCTCAAAAATGCATTTCCAGCAAAGTGAATTAAGGCTAATGTTTCAAAACCTAAAGCAATTTCAATAAATATAATTCCAATTTGAGAAATTGAACTGTAGGCAACTTGACTCTTTACAGAAGATTGAACTCTTGCCATAACCGATGCCGCCAAACTCGTGGTTAATCCCATTAATCCAATGGCAATTCGTATAGTGGTTTGATGTTCCCAAAAAGGAAACGTTCTCAACATTAAGAAAACTCCTAAATGCACTGATAAGGAACCATAGAAAATAGCGCTCGAAGGTGTTGGTCCTTCCATAGCTCTTGGCAACCAAGACGAAAAAGGAATCTGAGCCGATTTTGCCGCAGCCGCACAAGCCAAACAAAGCGCAATGAATATTCCGATAATGGAATGATTTTGCAGATGCTCGTTGACCAATTCGTAATTATTTAACTTCATGAAGGTAATATTTTCATGAAATAAATGGTGACTTGCCCACATGGCTAATAGCAATCCAACATCGCCAATTCTGTAAATTGAGAATACTTTGAATGCATTTTTAACAGGTAAATAACGTTCTCTATAAAAAGCAATTAAAAGGAAAGATGAAATTCCAATGATTTCCCAACCAATGAATAAGGTTTCAAAATTTCCTGATAAAATAGCTAAGTTATATCCGAAAAAGAAAAACAAAACCGTATTAAAAAAACGCTTGTATCCTTTTTCTCTATGTAAATAATAACGACTATAAGTAGTTATCATCGAAGTTAATAAAGCTCCAATGAACAAATAAACAGCTGAGATTTGGTCAAAATAGAAAGCGATATAAAACTCGTAATGAGCTGTTTTTAATACCGACAATTCTAATAAATTTAAATCTTTAGCTCCGTCAATTATCCAAAAAATGATAAAAGCTGCTAATCCTATTAATTGTAAAAAAACCGTTCCAAAAGCCGTCCATGAGATGGCTTTTTCTTTAGATTCAGGCAAAAACAAACTAATGATAAAGCCTAAAAACGGTAACAGTATAAAATATTGCAATAACTCGTTCATGACTTAAATGGTATTAGTGATTATTCCTACTGGAAGATTTTCTTTTGTAGTTTCAACCAACTGCATTTCATCTTTAATGAAATTTACAGTTTGAATAGGTTGATAGGGAACAAACTTTTCGTCTTCAAAAACAAAAAGCTCTTTAGTTTCAGGTTGAACTGCCACTAATTTCACCCAATCATTTTTAAACCATTCGTAAGTAGCTGGATTTTTAGAAATTGCGTATAATACTTTCTCTGGGAAATGTTCTGCAATAACCAACAAACGAACTGGGTCATGCACCTCAATCATTTGACTAGGTAAACCTGGACGTAAATCACCATCGATTCCGTTGGCAACTCCAATTAATCCCATTACGTTATGAGGTAATTTAGAACCTGCTCCTAATTTTTGATTATCAACTCTTGAAAAATAATATTCTAAATTAATTCCACCACCCACTGGAGCAACTGCACCTAAGATAATCGCTAAATAATCTCCCGCAGGATCAACTTCGTAGTCATATGAATTCAAGAAGGAACGTCGGTCTAAAAACAATTGTTTTGACAAACTTCTCCTTCCTACGATACACATAGCATTAGTAGCGTGATTTAATTCAGGACGCGGCTCAAATAAAGATAACGAACGACGTTTTACTTTTTCGTGAACTTTTTCTAAAGTATCTGAAGTATCAATAGTATCAAAACGTCTTGAACGCTCTTTTGCATTGTTATCTAAGGCTTTTGTAAATGTGATTACATTTTGTTGATGCAAAGTTTTATTATTTTCTGACAAAGTATCTTCATCATAAAAAGCAATTTCATCACGAGTTGTATCGTGTAAAGCTGGTAAAAATTGGGTAGAAGTTGGAATATCAATTCCTCTTTGTCTCAAAACGGCTCTAACTTCTGGATGATTCGCTGCAAACGAAGCTACTTTTGCGTTTACCGAACTTGGTCTACCACAACAAGCACCACAATCATAACCTGCATAATGCGTATTATTGATACTAGTTGCTCCGTGTCCAACTACGTAAACTATTGGAGAAAAATTTGAAACTAATCCAATACTTTTCAATAATCCTTCTACTCTATTGGCCATTTCTTCTACCGAAAAACCAATTTGCAAATCATTTTCTTTTTGATTGGCGTCTTTGTTTTCGATAACCAATTTCGATTTTTTATGCAAATGCTTGAATGAAGCCGTTGTAGCTGGCGACATCGAAGGTTTAAAAATATTCAAAAACAATTTTAAAGCCGAAGAAAACCCTAAGGTTTGACTAATTATCCAACCAAAAAACAACGAGTGTGATTGCTTGTGATAATGCAAATCTTTAGCATGCTTTTTCTTTCTGTGCTCTTCCTTGATTAAGAATTTCGGCGTTACCGGAGCTGGACATAATTTGGTATAAAATTTTCCATTTACTGGTTGATAGAAAAATTCGAAGTTAAAGAAAGCGGCCGTTCCATAAGTGGAAACATTTTTATCAATGTGTTCAATATGTCTTCTAAACGAACATTCTCTGTCGTCCATACAAAACATCCCTTGAAAACTTGGTATTTGTTCTGCCTTTTCTTCATTAACATTTTGAACATTTGATAATACAGCATCGTAGAAATTCCATTCAAATGCTTGTTGCCATAACGACAACACATCAAAAAGTTCATTATATTCTACTTTTTCAAAAAGTAAAAACGATTCGTTTTCAATTTTAAAACCAAGTGGCGCCCAAATATCATTAAACTTATTATCTAATGTGTCAATTTCAAGAAGTAATTCAAACTTGATTAGTTCTTCAAAGGTAATATTTTTTGAATCTAAAAGTGAACTAGGGTTATTTTCGATAGTCGCAATCATGCCACTCCAACCTGGATGCCCAAATTGTTGGTCAAATAAATATTGTTCGAATAATTCTTCTTTTCCTACAATTATTTCTAATAACTGTGTGATTGAAGCATTTTCTTGTAATAGTTTTTTTGCTCTATCAGAAGTAAAAATCCCTTTAAAGGTATTCTTTTCTAACTCTCTAATAGAAGCTAAAAATCCTTTATCATGTACAGGAAAATTCCAAATAGCAATCCCTTGATCTAAATAACTACACAACACTCTAAATAATAAACTATGTGTTGATTTTTCTAGATTTATAGCGTAGTATTTTTTCCAATTAGAACGTAAACTTCCAATTCTTGGAAAAATGGATTCGTCGTAATTGATTTTTAGCAACTTCTCTTTCCAAGTTTGAAGATTTTCAGCTCCTTTTGCTTTTATGATAATGGCATCTAAAACTGTCTCGTTAATTTCTTTATTAACAAAACGTTGTCTAAAATCGGCTATTGACAAATAGGTTTTATAACCAAAAATAGTAGAAGCTTCTAATAGTGCGTCGTGAAATTTTTTACTTTGAAAAGCATGTAAAGTATTGTGGTGCACAAAGTCTTTCAACGGATTTTGTGCAGGTAAATAATGGGTTAAGTGATGAAGAACTTCATGTTCGTCAAAACCAACGGTATGTGTTTTCATTGATTAATGAAATAAATTAATACACAGTGAACATTCACAATCAAAACAATGATGTGAAAAAAAATAAAGGTGTATTAAGAAAGATGAAACTTCCAATTACAATATAAATCGTAAAGTGGAATCGTTTCTTTTGAAGAAAAGAATTGGGATAAATATGAACTTGAATTCTTCTCTAAAGAAGATTTAATAATAATAAATGATTTTGTTGGAATTAAAAGTATATCCAACTCAATTTTCAATTCAGGTTCTATTTCAACAGTAACGTATTCTCCTTCTTCTATATCAACAGTTTGAAAATGAGAAAAGTCAGCAGGAGAGTATTTTTTTTGAAATTCAGTTTGAGATTTAAATTTTTCCGTAATCGTTGTGTTTGAAGAAACACCAATAGCCCACATGAAAAATGTGAGCATAAAAAACGGAAATAATTTTATTAATCTTTTCAAATTGAATTTACTTTCTACCTAAAAGCGATACAAATGTATAGCATATTTTGATTCAAAGAATTAAATTACACATAATTTTAACAAAAAATCCGATTAGAGTTTCTAATCGGATTTTTTACTATTTCATTCGCTCATAGTTACAACAGCCGTGAAGCTTGTCATAAACCGCATCTTCAGCTTTTATAAAACCTGTGTCATGCCCTACAGCAGCAATTGCTTTTGCCACATCTTCTACTGAACATTTTGTTTCATCTATAATTAAATGAATATCGCCATGATCTGCATGCCATTCAGCGCTTTTCACTCCTTTTACAGAATAAGCTGCTTTCTCAATACGCTTTTCACACATTTCACAATTTCCTGCTACTTTAAATTCTACTTTTTTGTTTTTGCTTTTCTTCTCCTGAGCTATCATAGTTAGTGAAAAAAGGCAGGCTAACACTAATAAAACTATTCTTTTCATTTTCCTATTATTTAGTGGTTATGAGTTTCCTCCTCAGCTGGAGTTAACTCTTCAATTTTATGACTCTCTTTTTTATCTCTAATTTTAAATCGTAATCCAGCATAATACATAGCACCAAAAGTGGGTCCGTATATCATACTACTATCAAAATAAGTACCAAAAGGATTTTCATTTTGAACAATTCCATTCATTTGTTTGTAATTCGTCATGTTTTCACCTCCCACATACACTTCAAAAGTACTTGAAAATGTTCTTGTAATTTGAGCATTCAATGTGCCAAAAGCTTTTGCATATTCATCTAAACGATATTGTACTGGATTTGATTGTGTATATGGCAAACGTTGTTCACCTAACCAATTATACGTTACATCAAATTTCCATTGTTGTCCTTTATCTTTTATATGCGTTTCGTATGCTAAATTACCAAAAACTCTATGTTTTGCTTGAAGCGCTCTTTGCATTTGACCTGTTACAAATTGCGTTTGTACATCGTAATACTTGTAAGCCGTTTTAAACGTCAAATGCGTCATTAAATCAACAGAAAATTCAGCTTGAAATGAATTCGCAAAACTATTCCCTTTTAAATTGTAAAATAAAACATCTTGTGGAGAAGCATCAATATCAACCACCGCTTGATTTTGAAAATCAGTACGATAATAATCTAAAATTACCTCAACATCTTTTCCTACTAATTTGAATTTTTGGATAAAACTCAAACCATAATTCCATGCAATTTCTGGATTTAATCCGTACAATTTCCCATCCGTATTCAAAATTGAGAAATTTCTGTTGGATGCAAATAATTGTTGGTTTTCAGCAAAAATATTAGCCGCACGTTTTCCTCTTCCGGCTGAAGCTCTAATAACAGCTTCTTTCCATGGATTGTAACGAATGTGAAGTCTTGGCGTAACAAAAGTTCCTAAACGATTGTGATTATCAACTCTTGCTCCAGCCACTAAACTAAAATTATCAGAATTGTCATAAGTGTATTCAAAAAAAGCACCAACTGAGTTATCAATTCTTGAGAAATCGCGACTGAAATTCACCGCTACGAATTCGTTATAATCATCGTAAGTGAAGTTTAAACCAGTAGTGAATTTATTCTTTGTGTTATTGATAATCGAATTGAATAATAAATTTGAATAAAAGCTTTTTTGATGAATATCATATTGACTCAAACCAAAATAGGAATCTTGTTTGTGGGATTGAAAGGAATTTTGAAATCCAAAACTTTGATACGGCATATCAGGAAAAACATAGCCTGTCTTGTTTGAAATTTCAATTTTCTCGGTGTTGATTTCACTTCCCCAAGCGTTCATTGTCAATCTATCTGTGTCAGGATTGAAGTCCATTTCTCCAGCTTGTTTTTCATCGTTCATGTAGCGAACATTTAAAAAACTTACGATTCCATTTTCAGCATCGTTATATTGCCAACGGTTTAAAATATTGACTTGCTTACCGATTGGACCATCTAAAAATCCGTCGTTGTTTATATCGTTTTTTCCTACACGAGTATTTCCGTGTAAAAACAAAGTCGAGCTTAATTTATCAGTAAATTTATTATTGAAATGTGTATTGATTTCGTAACGTTCATCTTGAGAAGCGTAAGCATTTAAGAAAAATGGAATATCATTAGCCGGTTTTAAAACTTCATAATTGATTTGGCCCGAAATACTTTCGTAACCATTAATAACGCTTCCTGCTCCTTTGGTAATTTGAATACTTTCTACCCAAGTTCCAGGCACAAACGACAATCCATAAGCTTGTGAAGCACCACGAACAGAAGGAATATTTTCTTCCGCAATTAAAATATACGGACTTGTTAAACCCAACATTTTAATTTGACGATTTCCTGTTACAGCATCGGAAAAATTCACATCAATAGAAGGATTCGTGCTAAAACTTTCCGACAAGTTACAACAAGCGGCTTTTAGCAACTCTTTTTGTCCCATGACTTGAACATTTTGAACTTTGTATAAAGAATGTTCTGTTCCTTTTTTAGTTTTCGAAACCACCACTTCTTTTAGGGTATTTACCTCTTTTAACACAACAGATATCGTGTTTGAAGTAACTTCAATTTTCTTGGTTTCAAATCCAATGTAACTCACTACTAAAAAAGTAGTTTCGGGCGATTTTTTTATGGAAAAATTTCCATTTTCATCTGTGGTGGTTCCAATTGCGGTATTGAACCAAAACACATTGACACCTAATAAAGGTTGATTATTTTCGTCTTTTACTGATCCTTTTATGGTTTCTTGAGAATAAATAAATTGAGAAACAAAGAATAGCAAAAACGCTATATTTTTAAACATAATAAAGTTATTTATTGTTATTAATTCTTTGATTTACAGAATAAAAAACAATAAACTTATGCGTAAAAAACCAATTGACAGTAGAGTTTATAGAGCGGCGGCGCGTGAGAATCGCAATAAAAAGCCACTTCATTTGAAACGATATTTTCTGATTCAAATGCAACGAAATTGGGCTTCCATTCCGTAGTAAAAACAGCTGGTTCTAAATCTAATTGAAGCGTTTTAACCAATATATCATCGGTCTTTTTTTCAACTTTGATTAGTTTGTTAGAGCAACAAGAATCGTGAGAATCTTCTTTTGCACAACAAGATTTCACCTCCTCAACACAAGGTTCGTCTTCTTGATATTGAAAAGAAACCGATGCAATTTCATCTTTACAATAATGCACAGCAAAACTCAACCCTAAATTGGCAAGCAATACTAAGGAAGCTAAAACGACACTTATGTGTTTTCTGAAATTCATCGGAACAAAAGTAGGAAATTGGATTTTAATTTGCGTTAACTTTATTCTAAATTTCAATAACTTGTCCTAAAAATGGCACTTGAGCATCAAAACCATATTGTTCTTGCACTTTTAATCGCAATTCATCAGCTGCTTGATTTTCACCGTGGACTAAGAATACTTTTTTTGGCTTGGTTTCCAATTCAGATAACCAATTTAGTAAATTTTTTTGATCGCCATGAGCGGATAAACTTTCAATTAAAAGAATATTAGCTACAACGGGATAATAATTTCCGTAAATTTTGATTTCTTGAGCGCCTTCTAATAATTTTCTTCCGCGCGTTCCTTCGGCTTGATAGCCTACTAATACAACTGTCGTTTCAGGTTTATCGATTAATCGTTCTAAATATGACAGCACTCTTCCGCCTGTAATCATGCCACTTGCTGCGATGACTACTTTTGGTTTTTTATCGTAAACGGCGTTCATGCTGTCTTTGTAATCGGAAATTAAGGTGAAAACCTTGCACATTTCGTCGCAATCTTCAAAGGAAAGTTTGTGCCAAGTGCTATTGTCTTTAAAAACATCTAAAACACTAATTCCCATTGGTGTATCAATGACAAAAGGAATATCTGGAATGCGTTCTTCTTTTTTCAATTGCCAAATCAAATACATCATGGTTTGCACACGTTCCACTGCAAAACTTGGAATTACAACGGTTCCGCCTTTATTGAACGTATTGTTGATAATGGTTTCCAATTCAAGTAAAGCATCGGTTTGTGGATGAAGTCGATTTCCATATGTACTTTCTAAGAAAACATAATCTGCTTTTTTCGGTTTTTGAGGCGGAAACATTAGCACGTCATCGTCTTGACCAATATCACCTGAAAACACCAAAACTTTTCCATCAATCGTTAATTTAATTGAGCAAGCGCCTAAAATATGACTTGCATAAAAGAATTTGAATGAAATATCATCATCTAATTTCACATCTAAATCTTTATCCACCACTCGAAACTTCGGAATTACAGCGTCTACTTCGGATACTGTATACAAAGGTTCGGCTGGATCGTGTTTTGAGAAATGCTCTTCATTGGCTTTTTTAGCTTCTTCCTCCTGAATTTTTGCACTATCATATAAAATCAATCGCGAAATTTCTTTCGTTGGTCGGGTACAGAAAATTTTTCCGTTAAAACCTTCGTTAACCAATTTTGGCAACCAACCACAATGATCTAAATGGCCATGAGTAAGAATAACAAAATCAATCGTTTCGGGCAAAATAGAAAGCGGTTCACGATTTAATTCGCGCAATGATTTTATTCCTTGAAACATACCACAATCAATCAAAATTCGGAGATTATTGTGTTCGATTAACGTTTTTGAACCTGTTACAGTTCCGGCGCCGCCTAAAAAATGAATTTTCATGATTTTTGCTTTTAATAGGTTAATTGATTGGCTTCTTTCAGTACGTTTTTAATTCGATTGTGACTTAACTCGATAGTTTTTAAATAATCGGGATGCAGAATTAAATCTTTGATGGTAATACAATCTAAAATGAGCAATTGATCTTTTTCTGCCTTGGTTAAAGTCGTCAAACAAGTTACAGGATACACTCGGTATTTATCTACCAATTCTTTGATGCCATTTTTTTGAGGATAATCCCAACTCAACATATTTAAACCTGAACATTCTCCAAATTGAATTGCATCAGTGGTAAACCTGTTATTGGTTACAATAATACATTTTGAAATATTTCGTTTTGCCGAAAAAAAGTCGTATTTTCTATCTTTCACATCATTAAATCGAGACAAAATATACATCGGTACTTTTACATCACTTTTTGCATCTTGACCAGAATGGAATTTGCATTCAATCATAGAAAGCACATCGTTTTTGAGAAGCAAAATATCGATTTCATGTGATATACATTTTCCGTTTAATGTAACACTAACTTTTGCCTTAAAACCTTGTTCTTGCATTACTTTTGCGATGAACTTTTCAAAGAAAAATCCGGCCGGACCAAGTCCTAACAAAGCGGTTCTCAGATTGTATCGCGCCGCATGAACATTAGAAATATTTTTTAATAATTGGTAAGCACGCTTGTAGATTTTTTTTGAAGAAATCCCTTCATACATTTCGCTTTCAATTTCTTTAACGATAGTTTCCGCCATAGCTTGGTCGGCTCCCGATTTTCGGAGAGAATTGATTAGTTTTTGTTCATCATAATGGACTAGCTCACCGGAATATTTAGTAACTTTCATTTCGCTGTAAATAATACCTAAAGGTACGAAAATTTAGCGAGAAATTTGCTGATAATAAAAAGCCGGTATAAAAAGTACTAAAACCAAAGGTTGAATTAAAAATCGTCGGATGTAGAATAAAACCAAATAATCGGGTTGTTCAGAAAAATGAAGTAATCCAAAGAAAGAGATAAATAAAACCACAAACAAGACAAAAAACAGATAGCCAGAAAAAAGCATTAAATTCCTATCATTAAAGAGCAATCGAATAATAATTAGAGAGAAAAATGTGTTTATTGCATATCGTAAAAGCAAATTCCAAAACAATAAATAATCATTCAAATCGGGTAATGGTTTGTTTTGATAATCTGATTTAAAAAAGGTCAAAAAAGGATCATAAAACAATTCATCTTCAAAAGCTCTTACTAAAATCAAACCTAGTAAAGCGAATCCTATTAAGAAAAATCTTTTTTTATTTTGCAGCAGTTTTCTTAACATAGCCCGAAAATTTGGTTATCCATAAAATCCACAAAATAAAAACAACACCATATATAAATAATGGAAAAATGGTACCGTGTAATAACTCTTCTTGATTAGGATAATAATATAAAGCATAGGTTAACAATGCTATCCTAGTTACATTTAATAAGTGTATTAAAAGCATACCTAAAAAAATGTACAAAACCGTTTTATACCATCGGTTTGAAAAAGCAAAAATAAATGCCGAAAACAATATCATAATGCTAATGGCATTACAACCTTCAACCACTCTTGCTAAATATTTATGTTTGAAAAAAATTTTTATGGAAGCTTCTGAAGCATGTGGTTTGTGATAGGCTTCACCGTTAAATAAGTTTAATAAATTAACTGTTTGATTTGCTACTACTTCAGTAAAATAATCTACTTCCTTTTTTTCTAAATTATATTGATTTAAATAAGTCTTATAAACAAATGCAAAAACCACATAAAAAAGTAAAAACTTAATTAAAAAAGTAAAAAAGGGTTTATATTGACTTATTAAATTTTTCAAAATATAGATTTTTAACAAAAATATAGATTTTTTTATACTAAGGAATAAATACTTTTGCAAAAAAAATACAACTATGACGTTTGAAGAATTAAAACCGATTATTTCGAGCATTATTGAAAAGGAAAATGCTAATCGCGATGAAAAGCTACAAGAAATTTGCCAAGTATTAAGTGATAACGTAAGCTATTATGATTGGGTTGGATTTTATTTTGCTAATCACGAAGCTAAAACTTTACATTTAGGTCCATATGTCGGAGCTGAAACCGATCATACTGTAATTCCGTTTGGAAAAGGAATTTGCGGTCAAGTAGCGGAATCGAATGCTAATTTTGTAGTTCCAGATGTGAAAGCTCAAGATAATTATATTGCATGCAGTTTTACTGTTAAATCAGAAATCGTAATTCCATTATTTATAAACGGAGTTAATATTGGACAGATTGATATCGATTCACACGTATTAGACCCATTTACAGAAGCAGACGAACGTTTTTTAGAATTTGTTAACGAGCAGGTTTCAAAATTATTTTAAGCAACATATATTCTTTAACTCTTTTTTATACATTTGTCGCGATTATAATCAACACGACACTGACTAATTATGGAATTTAACGTCCCAAGTTTAGAACTTCCTTTCTTTGCTAATTTATTGCTATTATTAGTTTTAGCACGATTTTTTGGCGAAATTATGGAGCGTTTTAAACAACCGGCTATGATTGGAGAAATTTTAGCTGGTGTATTATTAGGACCTACGATTTTAAATTTCATTCATCGTACCGAAGAATTAAAAGTAATTTCTGAGTTAGGAGTTTTCTTATTGGTAATTATTGCAGGATTGGAAATAAATTTGGATGAAATCGTAAAATCGATGAAAGGGCGAAATATTATCATCTCAATTTTAGCCTTTTTTGTTCCTATAATTTCAGGTTTCTTTGTGGGAAGATATTTTGAATTAGATGTAATGTCAACGATATTCATAGGATTATGTGTTGCCATTACCGCTTTACCAGTTAGTATTCGAATTTTGATGGATTTAGGCAAACTAAATTCTCCAGTAGGACAAAAAATCATTTCAGTAGCTATTTTTGATGATGTAATTGCGTTAACTATTTTAGGGATATTATTAGACATTAAAGATGTTGAGCAATCGTTTTCTAATATAACACATGCAACTTTATTAACACTATTAAAATTAAGTTGTTTCTTAATCTTAGTAATTGCAACTTATCGAGTAATTAGAAATTTATCAAGAGAAGAAAATTTTATTGAAAATAAACTAAATAAAATTCTTTCTTTATTAAAAGGCAAAGAGTCACTTTTTGCTGTTTTCTTTGTATTCATATTAATTTTCGCAACAATAACAGAGAGTATTGGACTACATTTTATCATTGGAGCCTTTTTTGCTTCGATGCTAATTTCAAAAGAATTAGTTGGTGAAAAACATTTAAACACGTTTCACAACACTACAAATAGTATGGCAATGGGGTTCTTAGCTCCTATCTTCTTTGCTGGAATTGGATTAGAGTTTCAATTTTCATCCATTCAAAATTATCCGTTGTTATTTGCCATCATTGCCGTTTCATTTCTTTCAAAAATAATAGGCGGATATGTTGGTGGTCGTTTTGCGCGATTAGATCATAAAATTTCACTTGCGTTAGGTTTTGGATTAAATGCCAGAGGCATTATGGAATTAGTAATTGCAAATATTGCCTACAAAGCAGGAATTATCAATACCGAAATTTTCTCGATGTTAGTAATTATGGGGCTTATTACTACTTTAGCTACTCCACTTTTATTAAAAAAAGCTTTCAAATCGATTGATTAAATTGCTTAAGTTTTGAATTTGGAAAAAATAATTCCTGATTTATAATTCATAATTCACAATTATTTCTATCTTTGCACCCGAATTGCAATCATACAATTCATACATAAAAATCATTTAAAATAATATTGGCATGTACTTGACAAAAGAAACTAAAGCTGAAATCTTCGCTAAACACGGAGGAAAAGCTGAAAACACTGGATCTGCTGAAGGGCAAATCGCATTATTTACATTTAGAATTTCTCACTTAACTGAGCACTTGAAAAAAAATCGTCATGATTTTAACACTGAGCGTTCGTTAGTACTTTTAGTAGGTAAAAGAAGAAGTCTTCTTGACTACTTGAAAAAGAAAGATATCAACAGATATCGTGAAATTATTAAAGAATTGAATATTAGAAAATAATCAACTAAAGGGGCTTCGTGCCCCTTTTTGTTTTATTTATATTGACAGAAAAAGTTTGGTTTTTCATTGGGTTACAAACAACTACACACAACAACAACACAACTACCCATTGTTTAATTAAGAATTAAAAATTTATGATTCCAAAAGTATTCCAAGAAGTTATCGATTTAGGTGACGGAAGAAGCATCACAATCGAAACTGGAAAATTGGCCAAACAAGCAGATGGATCTGTTGTTGTTCGTATGGGCGATGCCATGTTATTAGCAACAGCAGTTTCTGCAAGAACATCAAATCCTGGTGTTGATTTTTTACCTTTAACGGTTGATTATCGTGAAAAATTTGCAGCAGCAGGTCGTTTCCCTGGTGGTTTCTTCAAAAGAGAAGCGCGTCCAAGCGACAGCGAAGTATTAACAATGAGATTAGTAGACCGTGTATTGCGTCCACTTTTCCCAGACGATTACCATGCTGAAACACAAGTTATGATTCAATTAATGAGTCACGACGAAAATGTGATGCCAGATGCATTAGCTGGATTAGCTGCTTCTGCAGCATTAGCAGTTTCAGACATTCCTTTTTATAACTTAATTTCCGAGGTTCGTGTTGCACGTATCGACGGAAAATTCGTTATCAACCCAAGCAGAGAAGAATTAGAGCAATCTGACATCGACATGATGATTGGAGCTTCTATGGATTCTGTTGCTATGGTAGAAGGAGAAATGAAAGAAATTTCAGAAGCAGAAATGGTAGAAGCTATCAAATTTGCTCACGAAGCTATCAAAATTCAAATTCAAGCACAAGAGCGTTTAAGAGCCGCTATAGGTTCTCCTGCTTACAGAGAATATGAAGGTGAAAAAGAAGACGAAGCTATTTATGCTAAAGTAAAAGCAGCTGCTTATGACAAATGTTATGCAATTGCTCAAGAAGCTTCTGGTAAAAGCGAAAGAAGCGAAAAATTCGCAGCTGTGAAAGAAGAAGTAAAAGCTTTATTTACAGAAGAAGAATTAGCTGAAAATGGAGATTTAGTAGGGAAATATTTCTACAAAACAAATAAAGAAGCAGTTCGTAATGTAATCTTAGAAAAAGGTTTACGTTTAGACGGAAGAAAAACAACTGAAATCAGACCAATTTGGTGTGAAACAGATTATTTACCTTCTGTTCATGGTTCATCTTTATTTACACGTGGAGAAACGCAAGCTTTAGCTACGGTAACTTTAGGAACTTCAAGAGAAGCTAACCAAATAGATTCTCCATCAGAACAAGGTGAAGAAAAATTCTATTTACACTATAACTTCCCTCCTTTCTCAACAGGTGAAGCAAAACCTTTAAGAGGAACTTCAAGAAGAGAAGTAGGTCATGGAAACTTAGCTCAAAGAGCGTTAAAAAACATGATTCCTGCAGATTGTCCTTATACAATTCGTATCGTTTCTGAAGTATTAGAATCTAATGGTTCTTCTTCAATGGCAACGGTTTGTGCAGGTACAATGGCATTAATGGATGCTGGAATTCAAATGGTAAAACCAGTTTCTGGTATTGCAATGGGATTAATTACTGACGGAGAAAAATTCGCAGTATTATCAGATATCTTAGGAGATGAAGATCACTTAGGAGATATGGACTTCAAAGTAACAGGAACTGCAGATGGTATTACTGCTTGTCAAATGGATATCAAAATTGATGGTTTACGTTACGATATTATGGAGCAAGCTTTAGGTCAAGCAAGAGATGGTCGTATGCATATTTTAGGGAAAATCACTGAAACTATTGCAACTCCAAGAGCTGAAGTAAAACCAAAAGCACCAAAAATCATTACAAGAACAATTCCTGGAGCTTTCATTGGAGCCTTAATTGGACCTGGTGGAAAAGTAATTCAAGAATTACAAAAAGCTACTGGAACTACAATCGTAATTAATGAAGTAGATGAGCAAGGTGTAGTTGAAATCTTAGGAACAAGTCCAGAAGGAATTGCAACTGTTTTAGCTAAAATTGACTCGATCATTTTCAAACCTGTAGTAGGAGAAGCTTACGAGGTAAAAGTAATTAAAATGTTAGATTTTGGAGCTGTTGTAGAATATACACAAGCGCCAGGAAACGAAGTTTTATTACACGTATCGGAGTTGGCTTGGGAAAGAACTGAAAATGTTACTGATGTTGTAAACATGGGCGATGTTTTCATGGTAAAATACTTAGGTGTTGACCCTAAAACACGTAAAGAAAAAGTGTCAAGAAAGGCACTTTTACCTCGACCTCCTAGAGAAGAGAAACCAATTGAAAAAAAGGATAAACCACAAGGTTAATACTTTATTATTAGTTCGTATAAAACCCTAATTCAATTTGAATTAGGGTTTTTTTTTACATCTTCACACAACCTTTTTATTTTTTTGAGACTATTAGTTATAACTCAAAAAAAAAAAAGATGAAAAAATTTAATTTACTATTTATTTCAGTTTTATTTATTTCAACAATTTCTTGTAGTAATGACGAGGGAAACAACCCTAGTAAACTTAAGATAATTAACGAATCTTCATCAAACAATAACGAAGCCACTTTTACATCTATAACAATCAAGGGAAGTATAATTGAAACCAACTCAAACTCAATTTCCTCACGCGGCATCTGTTGGAGTAAAACCCCTAATCCAACTATCAACAACAACATCTTAACACTTGAGTCAAATATTATAAACAATGAAATTTCAAATTTATCCGTCAATACAATGTATTATTTTAGAATATTTGCCATTGTAAACAACAAAATTATCTATGGAGAAAATATTAGCTCATCAACACTGTCACTAGAAAATTCTAAATGGAGATTTGCAACCTATTACCCTGAAGGAGCATTTTCATCTGGAACAACTATTGAGTCAACGGTAAATTTTTATGCTGACAGGACAACAAAATTTGATGAAATTGGCATTGGTCAAGGTGTATTTATTACTTATGGAAGTTGGTCTTTGAATGACAATTTTTTAACTTATATTTGGGAAGGAAACAACCCTAATACGTCGACTTATGTCTATACAGGCACTATTAATGGTATGACAATCCAAGGAACTTTTACACATCCAAGTACTCCAGGAACATGGACTGCTACACTAACAGACTAAAATAAATAAAACACACGTATACAGTAGTATAAATTGGATATAGAAAATCTTATAAAATCCTGCATTAAGCAAAATAGACAAGCACAAGAGGAATTATACCATTTGTATAAAAAAACTCTTTTTGTGTTGAGTTTAAAGTATTGTGCAAATGAGTCTGAAGCAGAAGATAATCTTCATAATTCATTTATAGAAATTTTTACACATATTAAAAACTTTGACAACAAAGGCTCTTTTGAAGGCTGGATGAAACGTATTACTATTAATAAAGCAATTGACAGCTATAAAAAGAAATATCAGCTTATCCCTATAAAAGATGAATTCATCCAAGAAACAAGTATTGATGAAGACGATCTTGAATTTTCATTAGATTATATTTTATCTTTAATACAAGAACTGCCTCATCAATATCGATTGGTTTTTAGTTTGTATGAATTAGATGATTATTCTCATAAAGAAATTGCAAAAATGTTATCAATTTCAGAAAATACTTCAAAATCAAACCTACACAGAGCAAAAGTTATTTTGAAAGAAAAAATAAAATCAAAAAATTCATTCCATAATAATTTCGTAAAAAATGGGAAATAAAAAAGACATAGGGCTTGCAATTAAAGAAAAACTAATCCATTTAGACAAATCTCCAAAAGATAATGTTTGGGAAGCTATACAATCAGATTTAGATAAAAAGAAAAAAAGAAGAATGATACCTTTTTGGTTTTCATATATTGGGATTTTTTCTGTAGGAATTTTAGCTTCGTACATAATTTTTAACAAATCATTTAAACAAAACAATCTTATTATTTTGAAAGAAAATTCAATAACTATTAATAAAAAGAAAAATCTAAATCTAAATAATACTGAAAATATTAACAAAAAACTGAATTCAAATGATTCCGTCTTAAACTTTAAAAACACTAATATTCGTAAAAAAGAAAAATTAATTTCTAATTATAAAGTGATTGAATCTAAATTGATTACAAAAACCAACTCAAAAAGTAATTCTAGAAAAAAAGTAGCCACTAAAAATTCAAGTTTTACACACGGAAAAAAAATATTTTCAAAAACAAAAAAACTATACTCCTTTAAAGGCATAGTAATATCAACAAATGAAAAAAAATCAAACAATACGTTTGATATTAATTTTTTAAGTAAAGAATTTACATCTACTGACAACAAAAACAGTATCGAAAACATCACAATTTCATCCAAAACAAATAGTAAGGACAGTATAGTAAAGAAAAAAACAATTAATGGAGTAACAAAAAAAGATTCACTTACAAAAGCTATTGATAAAGTAAAATCATTTACAATTTTCATATATGGTGGTCCAACAAAATCATTGTTTTTAAATAAAAATTCAAGTCTTGATAATCGATTAAACTCAAATTGTAAAAAATCAGAAATATCATTTAATTATGGCGCCTATTTATGTTATTACGGATCTAAAAATCTAAGTCTAAGAATTGGAATTGAAAAAAATAGCTCGAAAATTATTACTCAAAACGCTTTTGTAAACACTCTAAATTATTCAAACATAGAGTATTCAAATAATTATTCTAATACTGAAATATATAATCAATCTAACAATTCAGAATACATGAATATTACTCAAGACATTTCATATATTGAAATTCCACTTGAAGCAAAATACAAATTTTTAGATACCAAAATTGGGATAAACGCTATACTCGGAATCAATTATCTTCTTCTTGACAAAAATGAAGTTTCAGTTAATACAGAAAATGGTTTTAACGCACTAATTGGAAAAACATCAAATCTATTAAGCTATAGTTTTGGGGCAAATATCGGTTTTGGTTTTGATTATCAAATTTCAAAAAATATCAAATTCAATTTTGAACCGATGTTCAAATATCAACTAAAAAACAATCAAGAAAACATTAATACTAATCTTCTAAACTTTACTATTCTCACAGGAATTGAAATCATTCTTTTTAATAGGTAGATATTAATAATCTTAACCTCTATTCTTTAACTTGAATGCGACTTTTTAATTTTATTTTATTTTTTTGTAACTTTTTTGAAACCTCTTACGTATAACAATAAGAACTTTTAAAAAAGTAAGGAAAAATTTAGATGAGACAACTTAAAATTACCAAGCAGGTTACCAATCGTGAAACTGCTTCCTTAGACAAGTACCTACAAGAAATTGGAAAAGTTGACCTTATTACTGCTGACGAAGAAGTAGAATTAGCACAAAGAATTAAAGCCGGAGATCAACGCGCTTTAGAGAAATTAACAAAAGCTAATTTACGTTTCGTAGTTTCAGTAGCAAAACAATATCAAAATCAAGGACTTACCCTTCCTGATTTAATTAACGAAGGAAATTTAGGATTAATTAAAGCTGCGCAACGTTTCGATGAAACGCGTGGTTTCAAATTTATTTCATATGCGGTTTGGTGGATTCGTCAATCGATTCTTCAAGCTTTAGCAGAGCAATCACGAATTGTACGTTTACCGTTGAATAAAATTGGTTCTATCAATAAAATTAACAAAATGTATGCCTTGTTAGAGCAATCTAATGAGCGTGCTCCTTCTGCAGAAGAAATTGCAAAAGAATTAGACATGACGGTAAATGACGTAAAAGAGTCAATGAAAAACTCGGGTCGTCACTTATCAATGGATGCTCCTTTAGTAGAAGGAGAAGATTCTAACTTATACGACGTTTTACGTTCAGGTGAATCTCCAAATCCAGATAGAGAATTAATTCACGAATCGTTACAAACGGAGATTGAAAGAGCATTAGAAACCTTAACTCCTAGAGAAGCTGATGTGGTTCGTTTATACTTCGGTTTAGGTGACCAACACCCGATGACATTAGAAGAAATTGGAGAAACTTTCGATTTAACTCGTGAGCGTGTGCGTCAGATTAAAGAAAAAGCCATCAGAAGATTAAAACATACTTCTAGAAGCAAAATATTAAAAACATATTTAGGATAACACTTCGACATTCCGAAAATTCGGGACAGTGTTATACTATAAAGATAACAACAGTCTAAGACTGTTCGTTTTTTGATTGATGATTGAAACTCCGGCTGATTACCGGAGTTTTGTTTTTTAGCCACAACCTTAATAGAGTTAAATCTTTTAATCTGCAAAACTTTTAAACTTTTAAACTAAAAACTATCTTTGCACTCAACAACACACTTTACAAGTTTATGAAAAACACACTTATTGCTCCTTCAGTACTTGCTGCTGATTTTGCTAATTTACAACGCGACATCGAAATGATTAATACAAGTGAGGCCGATTGGTTTCACATTGATATTATGGATGGCGTTTTTGTTCCGAATATTTCTTTTGGAATGCCTGTTTTAGATGCCATCAATAAGCATGCAAAAAAAACAATTGATGTTCACTTGATGATTGTTGATCCTGACCGATACATTGCAACATTCAAAAAATTAGGTGCTGATGTTTTAACGGTTCATTACGAAGCTTGTACGCATTTACACCGAACACTTCAAGCTATTAAAGCAGAAGGAATGAAAGCAGGAGTTGCATTAAATCCACACACAAATGTAGATTTATTAGAAGATGTGATTCAAGATATTGATTTGGTTTGTATCATGAGTGTAAATCCAGGGTTTGGAGGGCAATCATTCATTGAAAATACGTATTCAAAAGTTGAAAAACTAAAAGCATTAATCAATAGAAAAAATGCTTCAACTTTAATTGAGATTGATGGCGGTGTCACAAATAAAAACGCAAAACAATTAGCTGATGCAGGTGCTGATGTGTTAGTTGCAGGAAGCTATGTTTTTGGAGCGCAAGACCCAATAGCAACTATTGCGGATTTAAGAAAGATCACTATCACATAAAAAAAGCAGCTTGAAAGCTGCTTTTTTATTTAACTTGAATCTGTTTTATTCTTTAATTAATTTTGTCTTAACAATTTCATTATTTAAAGCATCAAACGCTTTAACTAAATAAACTCCTCTATTTAAAGATTCAATATTTACCTGATAATTATCAAAATCCATTAGATTCAATTTCTGATTTAATACTTTAACTCCTTTCAAATCATAAATTTCAACATAGCTAGGTGTAGACTGAGTAGTATTATAGTTTACCTTGATATTTAAAACACTTGCAGCAGGATTAGGATATAATGAAATCTTATTATTATCAGACATAAAACTTTCTGTTCCTAAAAAAGCCTGATAATTAATTATAAAAGGCATATCCATAGGTAAGCTAGATCCAGCATCAACAATTCCTGCCCATGCTGTACCACTATACTGTTTTGAATTCCAACTTGCTAATGATAAAGATCCAGGAATGGTAACTGCTGGAAAAAATATAGAACCATCATTTGTGGCATGAACTTGAAATTCAACCCAATAAGTTCCTGGAGCAAGTGTAGCAGTCAAATTACCACTAACACGCCACACTTTTCGTGTTGTTCCTGGTGAATTATTACCAATACGATAAACGCTTGCTTCTCCACTAGCAGTAGCATTATATATGTTAGTGGTCATATTTCCAGCAACAACTGTAGAGGTACCTAAAGAAGGGTCTCCATTCCAAATTTGAACGCGCATCTGATCAATCGGAGGTGTTGTTCCAGCATAGCCTGTTTGATAACAGAAAAAATCAATTGCAGTAACATTCATTGTTGAAGTAACTGTAAAATCATCTGCTATCCGAAGATTTGTTGTTGCAGCATTATTAAAAATTGCACCAAAACCAAGATTAGTATTTGTTACACTTCCTACAGATTGTAATTCGCTCCAACTGTAACCAGCTGGAGAAGTAGTTGTGCCATTTGAAGTAGTTGTACCAGTAATGAATCCTCCATTAGTGTAAAACGATTGACCAACCGCAGTTAATCCAATTAAAGCCATTGATAATGTGGCTAATACATTTTTTCGAGTAGTTTTTTTCATAATATTAAAAATAATTATTATACCATATAAAAATAATAATTATTTCTAATATTACTATATTTATTACAAAATTAGTATTGATTTATCAAATATTTAATTAAATCTGTTGTCGTAATTATCCCTACCAATAACTCACCTTCACAAACAGGAAGTGCATGAAATTCTTTTTTAGCTAAAATCTCGGCTGCTTCTTTAATTGTTGTTTCAGGAGAGATAGAAACTATTTTTTTAGCCATAACTTGTTCTACGGTAAACATATTATAAACTGTTGTATCTACATCATCCTCGTCATCAATTGCATCAGCAAAAGAGATTCGTAAAAGATCGGTATAACTTAACATCCCTACAATTTTGTTACTATAAACAACAGGAATGTGTCGTATGTGATGCTTTTTAAATAGCATTTCGGCTTTAGTTAAATCATCTGATAAATTTAACTTTACTACGTTTTTTGTCATTATTGTTGACACAGGAACCTTTTGTTTCATAAGTGTAAGTTTTAAATGTTAATGTCACTTATGTTATCGCTTTTCTGTAAAAGAATTTAAAAATTAAAATTGATTATGAAGCGACTTCATGACCTTGAGTTTATACTGACATAAAGTTACTCAATAATTAAGCATCAAAACATGATATATGTCAGAAAACAAAAGACTATTCTGAAATGAAATATTTTTCATTAAAATTAATCATATGCTTCACTTTCAAAAAGATAGAAGGAAATTTTTGTTTAAATTCTTCTGGAGATTCAAAGAAATATTCTAACAATACTGCTACAAATTCAAATTGGTTTTCGTAAGCATAATCACGTAAAAAACCAGATTCAATTAGACGCTGTTTTACTTCCGGTTTTGAAACTACTCGGAATAAATTTTGAAGTGATTCATTAAATAATACAAAAGTTGCTTTATCACTTTTTAAGGCATAAATATGAAAAGCGTGTGTAAACTCATGCAATCCTAAATTCAGATTATCATTTGTAATATCAATTCCTTCTTTAAAATGTTTCCACGAAAAAACAATACATTCCATTCTTGGATTGAATTCACCTTTATGGTAATTATCATTTTGAGACGAATAGTAAATATCTGGATAAATGACAATTCTTTTAAAAAGCGGATTCAAATATTCACGCATTCCAAAGGTTAACATCACATAAGTTGCAGAAATAGTTACTTTCATTTCTTCTGTAACTTCAATATCTCTTCCTTCAAAATTGTAATGAAAAATTAACTTAGCTACTCGGTGTTCAAAATAACGCTTGTATTTAGGCTTTAATCTATTATAAAAATGAAAATTAGAAGTTAAAATATGCTTTCTAGAATCGCTTAACTTTAAAAAATTCAAATTAGCAAATACAACTAATGGCTTTTTGTAATTTCGCAAATACACAATCTCTGTAACATAAAATGCAAAAACAAAAAATATTGTTGCAAAAGGCGCTACCACTATAAACATTCCAATGTAATCAGCTAAAAATAATTCGTGTTCTACAGGTGGAGGATTCATTTGTTTGAGACTATCTTACAAATAACGTAAAAATAATGTGTTTAAAAAAAATAAACGTCAAGAAATCTTGACGTTTATTTGTGACCTCGGCAGGATTCGAACCTGCAACCCTCAGAGCCGAAATCTGATATTCTATCCAGTTGAACTACGAAGCCTTTTTTAAGAGAATAGAGCAATGAAGAAAAAATAAAGACCTCAATCTTTGCTCTTTTATCTTTGTTCTTTCTTCTTATTTAAACCAATAATTTCTTTACAATTCCAGAAATTAATTTTCCTTCTGCTTGTCCTCCAATTTGAGCTGTTGCTAATCCCATGACTTTACCCATTGAAGCAATCCCTGAAGCACCAGTTTCTGCAATGATTTTAG
>JACCDZ011908750.1_pt1 | contig 37547 bp, 32 predicted proteins | sample 7449551 | NCBI WGS metagenome assembly JACCDZ01 (sample SAMN15323452, study PRJNA562643) | freshwater metagenome | isolation source: river surface water | place: USA:Blue River Watershed | collected 2017-08-18
ATCTTGACGTGGCCGAACTGGGCCCAGCCTTGCGGGTCCACGCTCACAGCCGTGCGCAGGTACACGTCAAAGTTCTGCGAGCCGTCCGGGCCCATGTCTTGCCACCATTGCAGGTAGTTGGGTTGCCAGTGTTCGAGCGCACGTTGCAGCGTGCGGTCTTCGGACAAGTTGACGTTGTTTGGGATTTTTTCGCTGTAGTTGATACCAGTCATGATCGTCTCCTAAAAAATTAAACGCGGTTCATGTCGAAGGCGGCTTTTTCGCCTTTGCCGTACACCTTCAGGGCACCTTTTTCGCCAACGGCGTTGGGGCGGTTGAAGATCCAGTTTTGCCATGCAGACAAGCGGCCAAAAATGCGTGTTTCCATGCTTTCTTTTTGGGCGAAGCGCAAGTTGGCTTCCAAACCTGTGAGGCTGTCGGGCGACATGGCCGCACGCTCTTCCACGGCCAAACGAATTTCGTCAGCCCAGTCGATGTCGTCTGGTGCAGCGGTGACCAAGCCCAAAGCCAAGGCTTGCTTGGCGTCCAAGGTCTTGCCCACGGCGGCGCGTGCACCTTCCATAGGGCCGACTTCTTCGTAGAAACGGCGTTGCAAACGCGATTGGTGGTTGACCATGGGGAAGTAACCAAAGTTCATCTCGCTCAAGGTGAGGTGTGGGGTTTTCTCAGGTGTGTCGGGCAAGTCGAGCATGTAAGCGCGGTCAGCCGCAAAGGCCAACTCGGCCAAGGTGCCTGCAAAGCAAGAGCCCTCTTCGATCAACGCAAACAGCGAGCGTGAAGACACGTCCACACGTGCCAGGGTGCGGCGCAGCAAGCCGATGGTTTCGTTGACGAACCAATGATCTTGGTGCTTGGCCAACACGGCGTCGCTTTGCAAGGCCAACTTCGCGTCGCCCGCAGTTTTGAGCAACCAAGTGCCAATGTCGAGTTCGTTGGTGCGCAAGTTCAAGATGGCGTCATCCAACTCGCGGGCCATTTGCAAGGGGTACCAGTGGGCACCGGCGGCCACAATCGCGTCCACGCTGTCTTGCACGGGGGCTTTGGGTGCATGCACGGTCAAGGTGGCAGTGCGCTTGGCGCGGTCAATGCTCACTTGCACGTATTCGTAAGACAAACTGTCAGCAGTTTCTTTGCGTTGCACCGGCGTCAAGCTCACACCCTTGCCAGCAGCAGCTGCACCTGGGCGCTTGCAGTTGGAAGCAAAGTTGTGGGCACGGGTTTGCACGGCTTCGCCAAATTGGGCAGGTTTGGCAATGGCATCCACCAAACGCCAGTCCACGGCGCGTTGGCCGCGCACACCTTCGACGCTGGTGCAGAAAATGTCCGCATGATCGTGGCGCACTTTACGCTTGTCGGTCACTCGGGTCAGGCCACCTGTGCCGGGCAACACGCCAAGCAAAGGCACTTCAGGCAAAGACACCGAAGAAGAACGGTCATCCACCAACACGATTTCGTCGCACGCCAAAGCCAACTCGTAGCCACCGCCTGCACAAGCACCGTTCACAGCGGCCACAAACTTCATGCCGCTGTTGCGGCTGGTATCTTCCAAGCCATTGCGAGTTTCGTTGGTGAACTTACAGAAGTTCACTTTCCATGCGTGGGTGGACACACCCAACATAAAGATGTTGGCACCCGAGCAGAAAATGCGGTCTTTGAGCGATGTCACCACCACGCTCTTGACTTCTGGGTGCTCAAAACGGATGCGGTTGACCGCGTCATGCAACTCGATGTCCACACCGAGGTCGTAGCTGTTGAGCTTCAATTTGTAGCCGGGGCGGATGCCCGCGTCTTCATTGATGTTGAGTTGCAAAGTCGCCACTTCGCCGTCGTATTTAACGGACCAGTGCTTGTACTGGCTGGGCTCAATGCGATAGTCGACGCGGGGTGTCTGGCTCATGTGTCTGTCTCCAAGTAAAAAGTGGCGGGTTTGCGGTTGGGTACACGGAGGCTCCTCACCTCATGATGTGCAGTATATTGCAAACTTCCAAAGAAAAGTTGCATTTTTATGCACACAAGGGAAAACACTTAAACGCGAAGATGCAGCTTGCATCAAACCCGACCTCACACCGGCAACTTCAACACACCTCTGATTTGGGCACGCAAATGCTCAAAGCTGTCTTGCAGCGCGTGGTCACTCGTGTCAAAACACAGATCAGCCTTGGCGTAGAAAGGGGCGCGCCCTTCTAGGATGAGCTTGAGGTCTTCCAGTGCTTCGGCGCTGCCCGCCATGGGTCGCATGTCGCCTTGCGCAGCCACGCGAGCCAAGTGATCTTCAGGCTTGGCTTGCAACCACACGGTGTAGCAGTGCGAGAGCATTTCGTTGAACGTAGCCGAGTCCGACACCAAGCCACCGGGCGTGGCAATCACCACCTCAGGATAGATTTGGATAGCCTCTTCCAGAGCACGACGCTCGTAGCGGCGGTAGGCGTTGGTGCCGTATAAGTTATGAATTTCACTGATGCTGCAACCCGCGAACTTTTCGATTTCGCGGCTAAGCTCAATGAAGGCGTAACCCAAGTCTTTGGCCAAACGCTCGCCCAACGTGGTTTTTCCTGCGCCTCGCAAACCAATAAGGGCAATGCGATTGGTGCGTGCGGCTTCGTGCGTGACACCAAACAACTCCGACACTTGCAAGCGCACTTGGCGCAAATCTGCTTCACTACGGGCGCTGAGCATCTCGCGCAACAGCAACCACTCGGGCGACGAGGTGGTCACATCACCCAGCAATTCGGCCAACGAACACTGCAAAGCACCGGCAACTTGCAGCAAAACCAAGATGGAGGCATTGCCCTCGCCGTATTCCAAATTGGCTAAGTGACGCTCCGACACCTCAGCAGCCAAGGCCACGGCTTTGCGGGTGAGCCCGCGGCGCGCGCGCAGGGCACGCACTCGCTCACCTAACGCCGTCAAAAAGGGGTTCTTTGTCTCGACCGCTTCAGCCATGTCTCGCCTTTTGTGTTTCTCAGCCCATGCCTAGGACTAACCCTAAACATGCAATATATTGCTAGACATGCGCTTTATCGCATGCTAGCCTTCGTATAAGCATAATAATTCATGTTTCACCCCATGACAACCCAGAACAGCCCTCACACATCCCCTGCTGACATTGATCAAGCGCAAACTCGCTTCAAAAATCGCTTGGCAGCCGTGACTTCACAGATTCACAACCGTCCCTTGAACAGCGCCTTGGACGAATGGCTCAATGCTCATCTGGGCGCCAACACCCTCACCTACCGCGAACTCAAAGAGAGTTGCGAAGAAGGCGTGGCCCAAGGCTGGCTATGTGACCGCGAACATGGCGGTTTGCGCTATGGCCGCATCTTCAAACCGTCCGACGCATTGCACGGTTTCTCGGTCGATGTGGTGGACATGCACAACATCGCCGGACCCCACCATGTACACCCGCAAGGCGAAATTGATCTCATCATGCCCATCGAAGGCGACGCCTTGTTTGATGGCCGCCCTGCGGGTTGGTATGTGTGCCCACCCGGCAGTGCCCACCGTCCCACGGTGAGCCAAGGCCGCGCCTTGGTGCTGTACCTCTTACCCAACGGCGAAATCGAATTCACCAAATAAAAATTTTCGACATCAAGAAAGCTCCGAATGACAGAACTTCTCTCTAACTACGTCAGCGGCCAATGGGTCAGCGGCAAAGGTGCAGGCACCGCCCTGCACGACCCCGTGCTGGGTACCGAACTGGTGCGTGTGGACGCCTCTGGCCTTGACCTGGCTGCCGCGTTTGCCTTTGCCCGCCACAACGGCGGCAACGCCTTGCGCGCCCTTACCTACGCACAACGCGCCGCCATGCTGGGCGCTGCAGCCAAAGTGCTGCAAGCCAACCGCGATGCGTATTACGACATCTCCACCGCCAACAGCGGTACCGTGAAAAACGACTCTGCCGTCGACGTGGACGGTGGCATTTACACCTTGGGCACTTACGCCAAGATGGGCGAGAGCTTGGGCGATGTGCACTTCATGCACGACGGCGAGCCTGCACGCTTGGCCAAAGACCCACTGTTTCAATCGCAACATGTGCTCACGCCGACACGCGGCGTGGCCTTGTTCATCAACGCGTTCAACTTTCCCTCGTGGGGTTTGTGGGAAAAGGCAGCACCCGCTCTGTTGTCGGGCGTGCCCGTCATCGTCAAGCCCGCCACCACCACCGCTTGGCTGACGCAGCGCATGGTCAAAGACGTGGTCGATGCCGGCATCTTCCCCGCAGGCGCCATCTCGGTGATTTGCGGCAGCTCTGCAGGCTTGATGGACCAACTCGAACCTTTTGACGTGGTGTCTTTCACCGGCTCGGCCGACACCGCTGCCATCATCCGTTCACACCCTGCAGTGACCAAAAAATCAGTGCGCGTGAACATCGAAGCCGACAGCGTGAACTCTGCTTTGCTCATGCCCGGTGAAGCCGTGGGCAGCGAAGCCATTGATTTGTTGGTGAAAGAAGTCGCGCGCGAAATGACCGTCAAGTCTGGCCAAAAGTGCACCGCCATTCGTCGTGTGCTGGTGCCCGAAGCTTTGTACGACACCGTGGCCCAAGCCATCAGCGCCCGTTTGGCCAAAACCACTGTGGGCAACCCACGCAACGAATCTGTACGCATGGGCGCCGTGGTGAACCGCGAACAGTTCAACGCCGTGCGCGACGGTTTGGCCTATTTGAAAGCCCAAGCCAATGTGCTGCACGACGGCAGCACCCACGCCTTGGTCGATGCAGATGCAGCCGTCGCCTGCTGCGTCGGCCCCACGCTCTTGGGCACGGGCAATGCCGCAGGCAGCGATGCAGCAGACCGCATTCACGACACCGAGGTGTTTGGCCCCGTGGCCACCTTGGTGCCCTACCGTGGCCACAACTTGGACCACGCCCTGCAACTCATCCGTCGCGGTCAAGGTTCGCTGGTGGCATCGGTCTATGGCTGCGATGCGACAGCATTGGCCAAGGCCATGCCCGAGCTCACCGACAGCCACGGCCGCGTGCACGTCATCTCGCCCGATGTGGCGGCCATGCACACCGGCCACGGCAACGTGATGCCCCAATCGCTCCACGGCGGCCCCGGTCGCGCCGGAGGCGGCGAAGAGCTAGGCGGTTTGAGGGCTTTGAACTTCTACCACCGCCGAGCCGCGATACAAGCCAGCACCGCCGTCTTAAACCAACTCAAATAAAACACCACAAGACGGGACGAGGAGACAAAAATGACAGACACAACAACCGTAGCAGCCCCACCCGAGCATTTCAATTTCGCGCAGTGGTTGCTTGAGCGTAACGCTTCTCACCCCGAACGCTCTGCGTTTGTAGACGACCACGGCACACTCACCTACGGTGAGCTGTCGCAACGCGTGCGCAGCTTGGCTGCAGGTTTGCGCAGCTTAGGTCTGCGTCGCGAAGAACGCGTGCTCTTGCTCATGCAAGACTGCAACGATTGGCCGGTCAGCTTCTTAGGCACTATGTACGCAGGCCTCGTGCCCGTGGCTGTGAACACCTTGCTCACTCCCGACGACTATGCCTACATGCTGGAACACTCGCGTGCACAAGCGGTGTTGGTCTCGGGCGCACTGCTGCCCACGCTCACTGCAGCCATGATCAAATCGGACCACGAGGTGAGCAAAGTCATCGTCTCCAAACCCGACGCGCCATTGCACCCTTCTGAGGTGGAGATGGACGCCTTTTTGCAAGCGCACGCGCCTTTGACCAAAGCCGCCCTCACCCGTGCTGATGACCCCGGTTTTTGGCTGTATTCATCAGGTTCCACCGGCCGCCCCAAAGGGACGGTGCATTCGCATGCAAACCCTTATTGGACATCGCTGTTATATGGCCGTGATGTGCTGAAGCTGACCGAACATGATGTGTGCTTCTCTGCCGCCAAATTGTTCTTTGCCTATGGCTTAGGCAATGGCTTGACCTTCCCTATGGCGGTCGGCGCTTGCGCCATCCTCATGGCCGAGCGCCCCACACCCGATGCCACCTTCAAGCGCATGACCGGTGGCGTGGGCGGAGCCAACCCCACCGTATTCTTTGGTGCCCCCACCGGCTTTGCGGGCATGTTGGTGCACCCCAATTTACCTAAGAAGTCAGATGTCTCCCTGCGCTTGGTGTCATCCGCAGGCGAGGCATTGCCCGCTGAATTGGGTGAGCGCTTCACCGAACACTTTGGCGTGCACATCGTCGACGGCATTGGCTCGACAGAAATGCTGCACATCTTTTTGTCCAACAAACCCGACGACGTGCGCTACGGCACCACCGGCTGGCCCGTGCCCGGCTACGACATTGAACTGCGCGGCGACGATGGCAAAGACGTGTCAGACGGTGAACCCGGTGACCTCTACATCAAAGGCCCTTCTGCCGCGCTCATGTACTGGGGCAACCGTGAGAAAAGCAGAGAGACTTTCCAAGGCGGCTGGACCAAGAGCGGCGACAAATACATTCGCAACGCTGATGGCACGTACACCTACGGCGGTCGCAGTGACGACATGCTCAAAGTCAGCGGCATTTATGTCAGCCCGTTTGAAGTCGAGGCCACGCTCATTCAACATGCGGGCGTATTGGAAGCGGCGGTGATTGGCATCAACGACCACGACGGTCTAACCAAAACCAAAGCCTTTGTGGTGCGCAAAGAAGGCTCCGCAGTGACCGACGAAGAACTCAAAGCTTTTGTGAAAGACAAGCTCGCACCCTACAAATACCCCCGCATCATCGAGTTCGTGAGCGAGTTGCCCAAAACCGCCACAGGCAAGATTCAGCGCTTCAAGTTGCGCGCTCAAGAAGCACAAGGCTGAGACCTTCTATGCCCCAAACAACAGCCTTCGTCGACATAGACTGGCAAGGCCGTGCCGTGCGCATTGAACATCAGTGGGTCAACGCGCAGTTGCACGATGCCCCGCTGTTGGTGTTTTTACACGAGGGCTTGGGCTCAGTCGCCATGTGGCGCGACTACCCGCAACAACTGTGCGATGCACTTGGCGTACGCGGCTTGGTGTATTCACGCCCAGGCTATGGCCAATCGACCCCACGCGATACGGATGAACACTGGACCCCCAACTTCATGCACCGCCAAGCGCATGAGGTGTTGCCTGCGCTGCTGCAAGCATTGCAAGTTGATGAAGCCCCTTGGCTCTTTGGTCACAGCGATGGCGGCTCGATTGCCTTGCTCTACGCCACACGCCACGCCTGTGCCGGCGTGATCGTCCTGGCCCCACACATCATGGTCGAAGACGTGTCGGTCAAAAGCATTGCCATGGCCAAAGAAGCCTATGAAAACACCGCATTGCGCGAGCGTCTCGCCCGCTACCACGACGATGTGGATTCTGCGTTTTGGGGTTGGAACAACATCTGGCTCGCCCCCGAGTTCCGTCACTGGTTCATCGGTGACGAACTGACCACCATCACCTGCCCTGTACTCGCCGTTCAGGGCATCAACGACGAATACGGCACCTTGGCACAGATTCGAGACATTCAACGCCACGTCCCGCACACCGAATTGCTTGAACTCAACCACTGCGGCCACTCGCCCCACCGCGATCAACCGACAGCACTCACGCAAGCCTGTGTGAAATTCTTTCAAGCTCAACTTTCCCCAACCGCGCAACCTTAATTAAAACCAGGAGACAACCATGCAAAAAAGAACCGTTCTACTATCCGCCGCTGCGTTTGCCGTGATCGCTGCAACCAGCAACACGTGGGCGCAAGCACAACCCAAACTGAAGGTCGGCTTCATGCTGCCCGCCACAGGCACCTTTGCCTCGTTGGGCACCGCGATTGACAACGGTTTTCGCATGTACGTGACCGAGCAAGGCGGAAAAATTGCAGGCCGCGAAGTGGAATACGTGCGCGTGGACGATGAGAGCGATCCATCCAAAGCCACCGACAACGTCAACAAACTCATCAAGCGTGACAACGTCGATGTGATCGTGGGTACCGTGCACAGCGGTGTGGCCATGGCCATGGCCAAAGCTGCCAAAGAATCTGGCACTTTGTTGATCGTGCCCAATGCGGGCGCAGCAGCCATCACGGGCCCCATGTGCGCGCCGAACATCTTCCGCTCAAGCTTCACGATGTGGCAGTCAGGTTATGCGATGGGCGAAGTAGCCGCCAAAAAGGGCCACAAGAAAGTCGTCACCATCACTTGGAAATATGCAGCGGGTGACGAAAACATCAAAGGCTTCAAAGAGAGCTTTGAGAAAAACGGTGGCACCGTGGTGAAAGAACTCAGCCTCCCCTTCCCCAACGTCGAGTTCCAAGCACTGCTGACTGAAATTGCAGCCACCAAACCCGATGCCGTGTTCACCTTCTTCGCGGGTGGTGGCGCTGTGAAATTTGTCAAAGACTACTCAGCCGCTGGCTTGAAGAAGACCATTCCGCTGTATGGCTCTGGCTTCTTAACCGATGGCACCTTGGATGCCCAAGGTGCCGATGCCGATGGGTTGTTCACCACGCTCCATTACGCCGACAACCTCAACAACAAGCGAGATCAAAATTTCCGTTTGGCCTATGCCAAAACCTACAAATTGCAACCCGACGTCTATGCCGTGCAAGGCTATGACGCAGGTCAGATTTTGGGCATTGGTTTGAACGCCACCAAAGGTGATGCGAAAAACATCCAAGGTTTTGCACAAGCGGTGCGTGCCGCCAAGATTGACAGCCCACGCGGCGCATTCACGATGTCCAAGAGCCACAACCCTGTGCAAGACATTTACTTACGCAAAGTGGTGGGCAAAGAAAACGTGCTCGACAGCATCGCCTCTAAGGCTTTGACTGACCCAGGTCTCGGCTGCAAGATGTAATTGAGCCTCTCACCACCGCTTTGATGGGCGGTGGTGACGTGTGCTTGTCTTAACCCCTATCGGCAGAAACTCGATGGACTTTGCGACTTTTTTAATTCAGTGCCTTAACGCTGTGCAATACGGGCTGCTGTTGTTTTTGGTGGCATCGGGCCTGACGCTGATTTTCGGCATCATGGGCGTCATCAACTTAGCCCACGGCAGTTTCTACATGATTGGGGCCTACATGGCCTACGCCTTGGCGCCTGTGGTGGGCGCTGCATTTGGTGGCGAGTTTTTCAGCACCATGGTGGCAGGCTTAGTGCTCTCGGTCATTCTGGGCTACGTGCTCGAGTGGGCATTTTTCAGCTATCTGTATGAGCGCGAGCACTTGCAACAAGTGCTCATGACTTACGGCTTGATTTTGGTGTTTGAAGAGTTACGCAGCTTGTTGGTGGGTGACGATGTGCACGGCGTCACTGTGCCAGAGTTTCTGAACGGCACCTTGCCACTCAACGATGTGATGACGTATCCCGTCTACCGACTCTTCATCAGCGGCGTGTGCCTGTTGTTAGCTGTGGCTATGTGGTTTGTGTTCACCCGCACACGCTTAGGCATGATGATTCGTGCCGGCACCAACAACCGAGAGATGGTGCAAAGCTTAGGCATTGACATTACCTTCTTGTACCGCGTAGTGTTTGCCATTGGCGTGGCATTGGCCGTGTTTGCCGGCATGATCGCCGCGCCGGTGTCAAGCGTCTACCCCAATATGGGCAATGCCGTGCTCATCATTTGTTTTGTGGTGGTGGTCATTGGTGGCATTGGCTCCATCAAAGGGGCACTCGTCGCTGCGCTGCTGATTGGCATCGTCGACACCTTTGGCAAAGTGCTCGTGCCGCAAGCAGCGGGTGTGTTGGTTTATGTACTGATGGCGCTCATTCTTTTGTGGCGTCCCAACGGTTTGTTCAAGGACTGAGTCATGCGTCATCCTTCTTCTTTTGTGGTGACCGTGTTTGGTCTGCTGGCCTTGTGGCCCGCCGTCGCCAGTTCGTATGGTGTGGATTTGGTGGCCAAGATCATGATCTACGCCCTACTTGCATTGAGCCTTGAGCTGCTGGTCGGCAGCACGGGTTTGGTGTGTTTTGGTCAGGCCGCTTTTTTTGGCATTGGTGCGTATGCGGCTTTGCTACTCGCACCCGCTGACGGCAGTGCACCTTCGCTCCTGTTGTCCTTACTGTCTGCCGTGGTGTTGGCAGGTGTTTATGCATTGGCCGTAGGGGCTCTGTCCCTGCGCACCCAAGGCGTGTACTTCATCATGGTGACCTTGGCGTTTTCGCAAATGGCCTACTACGTGGTACATGACACTCCTCTGGGTGGTGGCACCGATGGCATCTACATGTACGTCAAGCCTGCACTGGGCTGGATTGACCTTGACCAACCCATGCACTTGTATGGGTTCATTTGGTTCAGCTTGTTGCTGGGCTATGTGTTCCTCACGCAGTTGCTGCGTTCGCCGTTTGGTCGGGCGTTGGCAGGTATTCGTGTCAACGAGCAACGCATGAAAGCGACCGGTTTTTCGACCTACCCCTACAAGCTGGCAGCCTTCACACTGTCAGGCTCAATTGCGGGCTGGGCGGGCTATTTATTTGCCATCAAAGACGGCTTTGTGAACCCCGAACTGCTCAGTTGGCACTTGAGCGGTTCAGTGTTGGTAATGATCATTTTGGGTGGACTCGGCCATATGCGCGGAGCACTGATTGGTGCATTTGCATTTGCTTTGCTGCAAGAGTTGTTTCAATCGGAAGCGGTGTTTGGCAGCTACGCCAAGCATTGGCACTTAGGTCTAGGCATGGCGATCATCGCGTGCGTGGCTTTCATGCCTCACGGCCTAGTGGCCTTACCCAAGCAGTTCCGAGAACGCTTGAGCGGACACACCCCGCCTCCTCACACGCTCACCATCGAGGAGGAAAACGCATGAGTACCCAGATCCTCTTGCGAGGCAAAAATCTGACCCGCCGCTGGGGTGGCTTAGTGGCGGTCAACAACGTTTCACTTGATTTAGAGCGTGGCATTGTGCATGCCGTCATTGGCACCAATGGCGCTGGCAAGTCCACCCTCATCAATTTGCTCTCGGGCGAATTTCCCCCTTCATCGGGGCAAGTCGAGTTGCTGGGTGAAGACGTATCACAATGGCCGCAATCTCGCCGTGCACGTGCAGGCTTGGGCCGTAGCTACCAACGCAATACCATCTACCCCAGCTTCACCGTGTTGGAAAACTGTCGCCTCTCTGCCCAGGCCCAGCATCAGCAAGCCTGGTCGGTTTGGCGCAACGCTGACACCGACACCACCACGCGCACCGTCGCTCGCGATGTGGCCCATCGCGTGGGCTTAGAGGATGCACTCGACCGTCAAGCCGGGTTTTTAAGCCACGGCCAAAAACGCCAACTTGAAATTGCCATGTGCTTGGCCACCGCACCACAAGTGCTATTGCTTGACGAACCACTTGCCGGCATGGGCGCGGAAGAAACCGAGCGCATGCTCACACTACTGCAAGAACTCAAGCAAGACCACGCCATTTTGTTGGTGGAGCACGACATGGATGCGGTGTTTCGCATCGCCGACTGCATCACCGTCATGGTCAATGGCAACGTGATTGCCTCGGGTACGCCCGATGAAGTGCGCCACAACCCCGATGTGCGCAGCGCCTATTTGGGAGACCACTGATGTCCGTCAGTTCTGAAGTCATTTTGCAAGCCCAAGATGTGCATGCGTGGTACGACAGCAGCCATGTGCTGCATGGCGTGAGCCTCGATATTCGCAAAGGCGAAACCGTGGGCTTGTTAGGTCGTAACGGTATGGGCAAAAGCACACTCATTCGCAGCTTGCTTGGCCATGTGCATCAGCGTGATGGCCATATCCATTTGTTTGGTCACAACATTTCCAACGCACGCCCACACGAAGTGGCGCGCATGGGCGTCGCCTATGTGCCAGAAGGTCGCGGCGTGTTTGGCAACTTGACTGTGCGCGAGAACTTGGTCATGGCAGCACGCTCCGGCCGAGATGACCGCAACGACTGGACACTGGAGCGTGTGCTGCACACCTTCCCTCGCCTGGCCGAACGCTTGAGCAACTTGGGCAGTCAGCTCTCAGGCGGCGAACAGCAAATGCTCTCTATTGGTCGCGCGTTGATGACGCACCCCGATCTCATCATCTTGGATGAAGCCACCGAAGGCTTGGCCCCGCTCATCGTGGCTGACATTTGGCGCGTGATTGACGAGATCAAAGCCAGCGGCTTGGCGGTGCTCATCGTCGACCGCGATTGGCACAAAGTACTGTCTCGTAGCAACCGCGCGTTAGTGCTGCAAAAAGGGTTAGTGGTCATGCACGGCAATGCGCAAGACATGCTGCACAACCCTGACCTGCCAAATTACTTAGGTGTGTGATTAGACATGAAGGCTATCTACATCAACGGCCACGGTGGCAATGAAGTCGTGCATGTGGGCGATCGCCCCACACCCCAAAGACAAGCTGGCGAAGTGCTGGTGCGCATGCAGGCCAGCACACTGAACCAAGTCGACCTGTACATGCGCAACAGCGGTGCGGGCATCACCCACCAACTGCCGCAAACCATGGGCATTGAAGGCTTTGGCCGTGTGGCCGAGTGCGACCCCGACAGTGGTTTCAAAGTAGGCGATACGGTGCTGATTCATCCCGGCATCAGCTGCGGAGAATGCGAGTTTTGCCAACGCGGTGACGATGTGCTGTGCACCCGAATTGCTTTGGTGGGCGAACACCGCGATGGCGCTTGGTCTGAATACATGGTTGTTCCCACCCAAAACGTGCTGACCGCACCGAGTTATCTCTCACCATTCGAAGCAGCCGCTTTGGCCGTCACGCATCTCACCGCATGGCGCATGCTCGTCACACAGGGACAACTCAAGGCGGGGCAAACGGTTTTGATATTCGGTATTGGGGGTGGCGTATCTGTGGCTGCGTTACAAATTGCCAAGGCATTGGGTGCGCGCGTCATCGTCACCTCGCGCCACGCACACAAGCTCGAACGCGCGCAAGCACTAGGCGCTGACTTAGGGGTTCACACACACCAAGACGATGTGGTGAAAAGCGTCATGGCATTCACGGTCAAACGCGGCGTGGATGTGGTGATTGAAAACGTGGGCGAAGCCGTGTGGGGCGACGCCATGAAGTCACTGGTGCGCGGTGGTCGTTTGATCACCTGCGGGGCTACCAGTGGCGATCAACCACCGGCTGATTTGCGCCGCATCTTCATTCGACAACTGCAAATCATTGGCTCGACTTTGGGCAACCTGCAAGAGTTCAAAGACTTGCTGGCCTTTTGCGAACAGCACCAAATTCGCCCAGTGATTGATCGCATCTACCGAACGGACCAAGTGCACGAAGCATTGGATGTGATGTCACGCGCCGAGCAATTTGGCAAGCTGGCTTTGGACTTAGCGCATTAAGCCGCTTGATCCAAACCCAACAAGCGCACCGCGTTATCTTTCAAAATCCCGGGCATCACCTCGGGCTTGAAGCCTGCCACCTCAAAGTCTTTCATCCAACGCTCAGGCGTGATGAGCGGATAGTCGCTGCCAAACAGCACACGGTCTTTCAACAGTGTGTTGGCATATTGAATGAGCTGCTTGGGAAAGTACTTAGGACTCCAGCCTGAGAGGTCAATCCACACGTTGGGTTTGTGCGTGGCCACGCTCAGCGCTTCGTCTTGCCACGGAAAGCTCGGGTGCGCCATCACGATTTGCATGTCGGGCCAATCAATGGCCACATCGTCCAAGTGCATGGGGTTGCTATAAGCCAATCGCAGGCCGCCCCCGCATCGCATGCCGCTGCCAATGCCACTGTGACCGGTGTGAAAGATCGCGGGCAACTTGTAGTGGTTAATGACTTCATAAATCGGCCACGCCATCTTGTCGTAAGGGTGGTAGCCCTGCACCGTGGGGTGGAACTTAAAGCCCTTGATGCCTTCTTCGGTGATGAGGCGCTCAGCCTCGCGTGCCCCCATCTTGCCCTTGTGCGGGTCGATGCTGGCAAAGGCCACCATCATGTCGCTGTTGTCGCGTGCGGCCTTGGCAATTTCTTCGTTCGGTATGCGGCGGCGACCCAGTTGTGATTCGCTATCCACTGTGAACATGACCAAACCGATCTTGCGCTCGCGGTAATAAGCCACTGTTTCGTCAATGGTTGGGCGGCGGTTGCTGCCAAAGAACTTGTCTGCGGCGCGGTCGTATTCCTCGCCGTAGTTGTCAAACGGGTTCCAGCAACTCACTTCGGCGTGGGTATGAATGTCAATCGCTATCAGGTCTTGGTGTTTCATGACCATCATTATGTGCAGTTTAAATCTAGGGAAAGTCCCATGTTTTTTAGTTCTAGTCAGTTCCACAATAACGTTATAAAAAATAACTTTACTGCCTCACTGAAAGATCGACATGACCACCACCTTTCACCCTTCGATTGAACGTGCCCGTAGCAATGGCGTCGCACTGGAGATGCACGGCGCAGTTGCTGTGGTGCGCTTGTGCCGCCCTGCCAAACGCAACGCCTTGAGCGACACACTGATCGAAGCGCTACGCGATATTTTTCAAAACCTCCCCACCGAAGCACGCGCCGCAGTGGTACACGGCGAAGGCGACCACTTTTGTGCTGGTCTCGATTTATCCGAACTCAAAGAACGCGATGCCGGCGAAGGTGTGCACCACTCGCGCAGCTGGCACGCCGCACTCGAAGCCGTACAGTTTGGCCGCGTGCCTGTGATCACAGCCTTGCATGGTGCGGTGGTGGGCGGCGGCTTGGAATTGGCCTCTGCCTCGCACATCCGTGTGGCAGATGACAGCACGTTTTACGCCTTGCCCGAAGGCACACGCGGCATCTTTGTGGGTGGCGGTGGTTCGGTGCGCATTCCCAAACTCATTGGCGTAGCCCGCATGACCGACATGATGATGACCGGTCGCGTCTACAACGCCCAAGACGGCGAGCGTTTGGGTTTTGCCCAATACCTCGTACCCTCAGGCGAGTCCTTAGCCAAAGCCATTGAGCTGGCCACCCGCATTGCCACCAACGCGCCCCTCACCAACTACGCACTCATGCACGCACTGCCCCGCATTGCCGAACAGCCCGCCGACCACGGCTTCATGACCGAAGCGCTCATGTCTTCCATCGCACAAGCCGCGCCCGAAGCCAAAGCCCGCGTGCGCGCTTTCCTCGAAGGTAAAGCCCCGAAGGTAAGCAAAGACTGATTTTTGTTGCGCAGACAAGCGGTCTCACCCAAACCACTACAGATGGTACGGAGCCGCAGGGACAGCCTGCTACACAAACCCCATGGAGACAAACATGACACCCGTTAAATTTCGTCCATTGCAATTTGGTGTGACTCGCGTCGAGGTGCGTGACGGTGCCACCAGTGGCATCCACTACCTCAAAGCTGAGCAAGCACTGCAAGACTATCCCGAGCGCATGACTGACCGTCTGCGCCATTGGGCACAAGCCGCACCTGATCGCACCTTGTTCGCACGCCGCACCAAACTTGCCGATGGCAGCACAGGCGACTGGCGCCATGTGAGCTACCAAGAAGCATGGGCCACCGCCCGCAACATTGCACAAGGTTTGATTGACCGTGGTTTGAATGCTGAGCGCCCTGTCGCCATCTTGAGCGAGAACAGCTTAGAGCACGCATTGTTGGCGTTGGGTTGCATGTTGGCGGGCGTGCCGTTTGTACCCACGTCACCTCCATATTCGCTGGTGAGTGTGGACTACGACAAACTCAAACACGTGCTGAAAACCGTGACCCCCGGTTTGGTGTTTGCACAAGACGAGCGCTATGCCAAAGCCATCGCTGCCACAGTAGGTGACGACATTGAAGTGGTCATGAACAGTGGCCAAGTCGCGGGCCGAAAAGTCACCCACTTTGCACAGCTGTGCGCTATTCCTGCGACCGATGCTGTGGACCAAGCCATGGCAGCCACTGGCTCTGACACCATCGTGAAATTTTTGTTCACTAGTGGCTCAACCAAGTTGCCAAAGGCGGTGATCAATACCAACCGCATGTGCTGCGCCAACCAACAGCAAATGAGCCAGTCCATGCCGGTGCTTCTAGAACAACCGTTGGTTTTGGTCGACTGGCTGCCATGGAACCACACCTTTGGTGGCAACCACAACTTTGGGATGGTGATCTACCACGGTGGCACGCTCTACATTGACGATGGCAAACCCACCCCAGCTTTGATTGGCGAGACCTTGCGCAACTTACGCGAGATCGCGCCCACCGTGTACTTCAACGTGCCCACAGGCTACGAAGCGATTGCAAATGCGATGAAGACCGATGACGCGCTGCGCAAAAACTTTTTGTCACGCGTCAAGATGTTCTTCTACGCCGGTGCCGCTTTGGCTCAACCCATTTGGGACAGCTTGTATGAAAGCGAAGAGCGCGAGATTGGCGAACGCATTGTGATGACCTCGGGCCTAGGCATGACCGAGTCTGGCCCTTTTGGTTTGTTTGTCACCAACCCGAATGTCCGCGCTGGCGATCTAGGCCTACCCACCCCTGGCCTAGAGCTCAAACTCGTGGACACCGATGGCAAAACCGAGGTACGCTATCGCGGCCCCAACATCACGCCCGGTTACTGGCGTGCGCACAACGAAACCACCGAGGCATTTGACGAAGAAGGCTTCTTCAAAACCGGCGATGCCGTGAAGTGGATTGACGAAACCGATGTGCACTTGGGCCTGAAATTTGATGGTCGCATTGCCGAAGACTTCAAACTCGCCACGGGCACCTTTGTGAGCGTGGGCCCTTTGCGCGGCAAGATCATTGCCGCTGGTGCACCCTACATCCAAGATGTAGTACTCACCGGTTTAAACATGAAAGAAGTGGGCGCCATGGTGTTCCCAACACCACGTGCGCGAGAACTTTCAGGCTTGCCTGACACCGCCCCCTTGGCCGATGTGTTGGCCGAACCAGCCGTGCTAGCGCACATGCAAAAAGTGCTCAACGAATTAGCTGCCACCAGCACCGGCAGCGCCAACCGCATTGCCCGCATGTGCTTGCTGAGCGAGCCGCCCACCATCGACAAAGGTGAGATCACCGACAAAGGCTCGATCAACCAACGCTCTGTGCTTCACCACCGCGCTGACACCGTGGCCGCGCTGCACGACGACCGTTTGCACTACATCCTTAAACCACAAGCTTGAAAGAACATATGTCCAAAGGATTTTTCAATTCATTCCAAGACGTGTGGATGCACGAAGGCGTGCGCACCCCCATGGTCGACTACTGTGGCGCACTCGGCCACATTTCGCCCACGGACCTCGGCATCAAAGCCGCACGCGAAGCCTTGAAGCGCGCAGGCATTGCTCCGACAGACATTGGCTCAGTCATCACGGGGAACATGGCCCCTGGCGACTTTGACCAATTCTTCTTGCCGCGCCACATTGGCTTGTACGCAGGTGTTCCCCAAGAAGTGCCTGCCATCATGACGCAGCGTATTTGCGGTACAGGTTTTGAGTTGTTCCGCCAAGCAGGCGAGCAAATTGAGGCGGGCGCGTGCGACGCCGCCTTGGTCGTGGGCACCGAGAGCATGACACGCAACCCCATCGCAGCCTTTGACCACCGCACCGGCTTCAAGCTCGGTGCACCTGTGGGCTTCAAAGACTATATGTGGGAAGCCCTCAAAGACCCAGCCGCTGGCATCAACATGATCCAAACTGCTGAGAACTTGGCCAAGAAATACAACATCACCCGCGAAGAAGTGGACCAATTCGCATCTAATTCATTTGCCAAAGCCGTGGCTGCGCAAGAAGCAGGTTTCCACGCAGGCGAAATCGTGCCCGTGATCACCGAAAAATTTGAAGTCGAAGGCTTGAAGCCACGCGGCATCAAACTTCAAGGCAAGATCACCGAAGTAGCCACCGACACGCACGCTCGCATTTCACCCGTGGAGGTATTGGCCAAGTTGCGCCCCGTCTACGAAGGCGGTGTGCAAACCGGTGGCAACAGCTCTGCTTTGGTCGATGCGGCTGCGGCTTGCGTGGTGACGTCTGGCGCATATGCCAAAGCCCACAACAAAAAGCCATTGGCTCGCGTGGTCGCGGCAGCCGCTGTGGGTGTGCCCCCCGACATCATGGGCATTGGCCCTGCGCCAGCGATTCGTTTGCTGCTTGAGCGCACTGGCCTGACGCTGAACCAGATTGACCGCTTTGAAATCAACGAAGCCCAAGGCGCACAAACCTTGGCCGTGGGCAAAGAACTGGGCTTGGACATGTCCAAGCTCAACGTCAACGGTGGTGCCATTGCATTGGGTCACCCACTCGCTTGCACGGGTGTGCGCCTGACCATCACCTTGGCACGCGAACTCCAACGCGCTGGCAAACGCTACGGCATCTCAAGCGCTTGCGTGGGTGGCGGGCAAGGCATTGCCTTGCTCATCGAAAACCCCGAGGCTGCTTGAAGCCAGCGGCCAACACAATCATTCAAAGAGAGATTTATGAATATTCAAGGACAAGCAGCATTGGTCACAGGTGGGGGCTCCGGCCTCGGTGAAGCCACCGCACGCGAGCTGGCCCGTCTGGGTGCCAAAGTCGCCGTGCTGGACCTCAACATGGACAACGCACAACGCGTGGCCAAAGACATTGGTGAGCAATATGGAAACGGCTCCGCCGTGGCAGTGTCGTGCAATGTGTCAGACCCAGACAGCATGGCCAAGGCAATTGAGACCGCTGCAGCCGCGCACGGCCCTGCGCGTATCTTGATGCAAATTGCAGGCATCGGCACCGCCAAGCGTGTGGTGGGCAAAGATGGTAACGCCGCCCCGCTCGAAGACTTCATGAAAGTGGTCAACGTCAACTTGGTCGGCACCTACAACGCAGCCCGTTTGTTTGCCGCCGCAGCCAGCAAGCTCGACCCACTCGAAGATGGCGAACGTGGCGTCATGGTGTGGACCGCTTCAGTGGCAGCGTTTGACGGCCAAGTGGGCCAACAAGCCTACAGCGCCTCCAAAGCCGGTGTGGCCGGCATGACCCTTCCCATGGCCCGCGACTTGGCACAACACGGCATCCGCGTGTGCACCATCGCTCCTGGCCTCTTTGCCACGCCACTCATGAAGACATTGCCCGAGCCAGTGCAAGAGTCGCTCGCCGCGAGCATCCCCTTCCCCTCTCGCTTGGGCAAGCCGGAAGAGTTTGCGCAACTGGCCTCACACATTGTGAGCAACACGCACCTCAATGGCGAAGTCATTCGCTTGGATGGCGCACTGCGCATGGCACCACGCTAATTAGAAAAACAAAATGAGTAAAACCGTTGTTTACGAAGTAGAGATCATGTTCGGTGACTGCGACCCCGCAGGCATCGTGTTCTTCCCCAACTACTCCAAGTGGATGGACGCCTCGTCATTGAACTTCTTTGTCAAGTGCGGCGTGCCCACTTGGCGAGAATTGGTCAAGACCACCGGCATCATTGGCACGCCGCTATTGGAGATCAACACCAAGTTCATGCGCCCAGCCACCTATGGCGAGCGCATTCAAGTGCACACCAGCATCCACGAGTGGCGCGAAAAAGTTGTCATTCAAAAACACGTCGTCATGCGTGGCGACACAGTGCTGTGTGAAGGCTTTGAAACCCGTGCGTTTTGTATCAAGCACCCAGAAGACCCAGATCGCATCAAAGCCATCCCCGTGCCTGCCGATATCAAGGCTTTGTGTTCTTAACCCCTTTTCATAACCCCAACCAGGAGACAACCATGAACTTCAAGAAGACCCTTCTCACCATGACCGCCACTGTGGCGTGCTCAGCCGCTTTGGCAGACATCAACATCGGCGTGAGCTTGGCGCTCACCGGCCCCGGCTCTGGCTTGGGCATCCCCATGCAAAACCAGCTCAAGTTGTTCCCCAAAACCATTGGCGGTGAAAAAGTCAACTTGATCGTGTTGGACGACGCCACTGACCCCGGCAAAGGTTCAGCCAACGCTCGCCGCTTTGTGACCGAAGACAAAGTCGACGTGATCTTTGGCTCATGTATCACTGCCGTGGCTGCTGCCATGACCGACATCGCTGCTGAAGCTGGCACCGTGCAAGTGGCTGGCTCACCTGTGGGCGTACCCGCTGGCAAAGACAAGTGGTTGTTCCGCTTGCCCCAATCCAACACCGTGATGGGCCATGCCGTGGTCGAGCACATGAAAAAGCAAGGTGTGAAAACCATTGGCTTCTTGGGCTACACCGACGCTTATGGCGAGCAATGGCTCAAAGAAATCACCCCGCAGTTGGACAAAGCTGGCATCAAGATCGTTGCCACCGAGCGCTTTGCACGCACTGACACCAGCGTGACCCCACAAGCCTTGAAAATCAACGCTGCCAACCCAGATGCCGTGTTGATCGTGGCTTCAGGTTCTGGCGCTGCCATGCCCCAACTCGGCATGGTCGAGCGCGGCTACAAAGGCAAGATTTACCAAACGCACGCAGCCGCGACACAAGACTTGATGCGCGTGGGCGGCAAGGCTGTGGAAGGCACCTTCGTGGTGTCTGGCCCCGCTGTGATTGCCGAGCAACTGCCTGACAGCCACCCATCCAAGAAAGTGTCGATGGACTTCGTCAACAAGTTCGAAGCGGCCAACGGTCCTAAGTCACGCAACCAGTTCGCTGGCCATGCTTACGACTTCCAAGTGACCATGGAAAAAGTGTTGCCCGCTGCGCTGAAAAAAGCCAAGCCCGGCACGCCTGAGTTCCGCGCTGCCATCCGTGATGGCATCGAAGGCATGGGCCGCACCGTGTTTGCACACGGCGTGATGAACTGGACCAAAGACGACCACTGGGGTTACACCATGGAAACCGGTGTGATGCTCAAAGTGGTGGACGGCCAATTCGCGGTTGAACGTTAATTCGCTGAAGTAACCCACACACCCAGCAGGCTGGTCCTGCTGGGTGTTTTTAAGAGAAATAACATGGACTTTTCTATCGCCAGCATTCTGATGCTCGACGGTGCCACCAACGGTGCAGTCTATGCCCTCTTAGGGCTTGCCACTGTTTTGGTTTTCACCGTCACGCGCGTCATCTTTATTCCTCAAGGCGAGTTTGTGGCTTATGGCGCTTTGACCATGGCCATGCTGCAAGCAGGCAAAGTACCGGGCACCGTGTGGTTGCTCATGATGCTCGCCGTGCTCGCTGCGCTGATGGAGTGCTGGAGTCGTTGGCACCATGACCGCAATTTGATGCATGGCATCAAATCAGGCGTCGTCATGGCCATTCCCCCTTTGCTGATTGCATCAATCACCTTGTGGGCCGTACCTCAAAATTTCCCCATGCCCGTGCAAGCACTCTTGAGCATTGCCGTGGTCGCCACCTTTGGACCACTGGTGTATCGCATTGCGTACCAGTCACTTGAATCAGCCACGCCTTTGGTCTTGCTCATCGTTTCGGTGGGTGTGCATTTCGCCATGACTGGTTTGGGCCTGCTGTTCTTCGGTGCTGAAGGTTTTCGCAACCCCAGTTTCTTGACCGAGAGCTGGCGCGTTGGACCTTTGAATATCACGGGCCAAGTGGTCATCATCTTTACCACCGCCTTGTTGCTCATTGCCGCACTGTGGCTATTTTTTGAACGCACCTTGTTTGGTAAGGCTTTGCGTGCCACCGCTGTTAACCGCACGGGCGCGCGTTTGATGGGCATTTCCACCCATGCCGCAGGCCAGTTCACATTTTTGTTGGCAGCTGGCATTGGTGCCGTGTCGGGCTTGTTGATTGGACCCACCACTACCGTGTTTTATGACTCTGGTTTCCTGATCGGCCTCAAAGGCTTTGTGGCCGCTGTCGTGGCTGGTTTGTCAAGCTACCCCGGCGCGATGGTCGGCGCTTTGTTTGTGGGGGTGGTCGAATCGTTTGGCTCGTTCTGGGCCAGCGCTTTCAAAGAGGTGATTGTGTTCACCATGATTTTGCCGATTTTGCTGTGGCGTTCGCTCAGCAGTGGCCACACGGATGAGGAGCATTGAGATGGCCCGCTGGTTACTTTTATTCGCTGCAGTACCTTTGATCGCTGTACTGCCATTGCCCGATTTTTGGATTTTCCAACTCAACTACATCGGTTTGTACGCCATGACCTGCATGGGTTTGGTGTTGCTCACCGGCGTGTCGGGCCTGACCTCGTTTGGTCAGGCGGCGTTCGTGGGCATTGGCGCCTACACCACCGCTTGGATGACGCTCAACTTAGGTTGGTCGCCTTGGCTCACGCTTTGGGTGGGCTTGGGCCTCACATTTGTGAGCGCGCTCCTCGTGGGTTTGATCACCTTGCGCATGTCGGGCCACTACTTACCTTTGGCGACCATTGCATGGGGTTTGTCACTGTACTACCTCATGGGCAATATGGACGCGTTGGGTAAATACGACGGTTTGCTCGGTTTGCAAAGCCTCAATGTGTTTGGCTTTGACATTGGCCAAGGCCGTCCCTTCTTTATGTTGACCTGGTTCATTCTGTTTGCCTCTGCACTGTGCATCACACAACTGCTCGACTCACGTGCAGGCCGTGCCATTCGCTCGCTGAAAAACGGCACACAAATGGCCGAGGCCATGGGCATCAACACGTTCCGCTACAAAGTCACCGCGTTTGTCATGGCCGCTTTGTTGGCTTCTGTGGCGGGCTGGTTGTTGGCGCACTTTCAGCGCACGGTCAACCCTTCGGCCTTTGGCCTGAAGATGGGCATTGAATACATGTTCATGGCCGTGGTCGGTGGTGTGGGCTACATCTGGGGTGCGGTGGTCGGCGCTGGCCTCATCAAACTGATGGACGACCACTTACAAGTGCTGTTGCCCAAACTCATTGGCACCAGCGGCAGCTACGAAGTCATTGTGTTTGGTGTGTTGCTCGTGCTCGTACTCAAGTACTTGCCCGATGGCATTTGGTCTTTGGTGGCGCGCTACATGCCGCGTCGCGACCGCGAGGTGAACTGGGTTGATGCCGGTGACTTGCCCGAAACACACAAGCCCCAACGCGGTGAGTTGTTGCTCGACGTGCAAGACATTCGCAAACAGTTTGGCGGCTTGGTGGCGGTGAACGACATTCGCTTTCAAATTCATGCGGGGCAAATCGTCGGCCTCATTGGACCCAACGGCGCAGGCAAGTCAACCACCTTCAACCTCATTACCGGCGTGTTGCCTTTGACCTCAGGTGCGGTGAAGTTCCGTGGCGAAACCATCAGCGGTTTGCCCTCGCGTGACATTTTGCGCAGCGGCATGGCGCGCACCTTCCAGCACGTGAAGATGATTCCAGACATGACCGTGCTCGAAAACGTGGCGATTGGTGGCTACAGCCGTGGCCACACCGGTGTGCTCTCGGGCATGTTGGGCGCTAACCACGAAGAAGAAAAACGCCTCTTCAAACTGGCGCAGCAGCAGCTCGAACGCGTGGGCATTGGCCACACCATGCATGAAACCGCAGGCAACTTGGCCATGGGCCAACAACGCCTGATGGAAATCGCCCGCGCGTTGTGCGCCGACCCTGCATTGTTGTTGCTCGACGAGCCTGCTGCCGGTTTGCGTCACAAGGAAAAGAAAGCCTTGGCTGATGTGCTGCGTCAGCTGCAAGGCGAAGGCGTCAGCATCTTGCTGGTGGAACACGACATGGACTTGGTGATGGAAGTCTGTGACAAATTGGTGGTGATGGAATTCGGCACGCTGTTGCTCGAAGGCACACCCAAAGAAATTCAAGAAAGCCCCGTGGTGCGTGCCGCCTACTTGGGCACCGAACACTAAGGACCGGCCATGACAATGCCTCTTCTCGACATCCGAGACCTCCACGCAGGCTACGGCAAAGCCGAAGTGCTGCACGGCATCAACCTGCGCGCTGAAAAAGGCCAAGTGATCACAGTCATTGGCCCCAACGGCGCAGGCAAAACCACCCTGCTCAACACCCTCATGGGCTTACTACCCACACGCGGACAGATGTTTTATCGTGGCGAAGACATCAGCGCTTTCACCCTGGAAGAGCGCGTGATGATGGGCATCGCCTTGGTGCCTGAAAAGCGTGAGCTGTTTGGCACCATGACGGTGGAAGACAACTTAGAACTCGGCGGCTTTCGCCAAATGCGCTTAGGCAACCGCCAATGGCGCAGCCGCATCGACGATGTGTACGCGCTGTTTCCACGTTTGAAAGAGCGCCGCACACAACCGTCGGGCACGCTCTCTGGTGGTGAACGACAAATGCTGGCCGTAGGCCGCTCACTCATGTCCAATCCTGATGTGCTGATGCTGGACGAGCCAAGCCTTGGCTTGGCACCGCTGATCGTGAAAGAAATTTTCTCCATCATCGAAACACTGCGCAAAACAGGTGTAACCATTGTGTTGGTCGAACAAAATGCACGCGCCGCACTGGCTGTGGCTGATTACGGCTATGTACTGGAAATGGGCGAAGTCAGCTTGCACGGCCCTGCGGCCGAGCTGGCACAAGACAGCCGCGTGATTGACACCTACCTAGGCGCCGCGCGCAAAGACTAACCATGAACTACCAACCTAAATTAGACGATGTTCAGTTTGTGCTGCACAACGTGCTGCAAGCCCCTAAGCGTATTGCCGCACTCGCACCCTACAGCGAAGTGGATGCCGACTTGATGAACCAAATCTTGGAAGAGGGCGGCAAGTTCATTGGCGAACAAATTGCCCCCTTGAATCAAGTGGGCGATCATGTGGGCGCACAGTGGAAAAATGGTCACGTGACCATGCCTCCTGGCTTCAAAGACGCGTACCAAGCGTTTTGGCAGGCGGGCTGGGCATCGCTCTCCACAGCCACCGACGATGGTGGTCAAGGCTTGCCAGCAGTATTGGAAAGCGTGTTGTACGAATGGCTGTCTGCCGCCAATCACGGCTGGACTATGGCACCCGGTTTGTTGCATGGCGCGTACGAATGCATCAAACACCACGCCAGCGACGAACTCAAAGCGCAATATCTAAGCAAAGTGGGTACCGGCGAGTGGCTGGCCACCATGTGCTTGACCGAACCCCATGCAGGCAGTGACTTGGGACTGGCATCGACCAAAGCCGTGCCGCAAGTCGATGGCGCGTATTTGATTTCGGGTACCAAAATTTTCATCAGCGGTGGCGAACACGACATGACGGACAACATTGTCCATCTGGTGTTAGCCCGTTTGCCCGACGCACCGACGGGACCCAAAGGTTTGTCGCTCTTCCTCGTACCGAAGTTTTATGCCGACGGTGCACGTAGCGCCGTTCACTGCGAGCGCATTGAAGAAAAAATGGGCATCCACGGCAGCCCAACATGCGTGATGCGTTTTGACGAAGCACGCGCTTGGTTGGTGGGTGACATTGGTCGTGGCCTCAACGCCATGTTTGTGATGATGAATGCTGCCCGTTTGCACGTCGCCTTGCAAGGCGTAGGTTTGCTTGATGCCGCTTGGCAAAAAGCTGATGCCTATGCACACGAGCGCCGCCAAATGCGCGCACCCCGCGCTGCGGGCGAAAAAGGAACATCCCCCGCCGACCTCATCATCGAACACCCCGCCATGCGTCGCATTTTGGACACGCAACGCGCTTGGGTCGATGGCGCACGCGTGCTGGCCTACGAAACAGGTTTGGCACTGGACGAAGCCAAGTACCACCCCGATGCTGCGCAGCGTGAAGCCGCGCAGCGTTGGTGTGCGCTCATCACGCCCATCCTTAAAGCCTCGTGCACTGACCAAGGCTTTCATGGGGCGAGCGAGTGCTTGCAAGTGTTTGGTGGCCACGGCTATGTGAGCGAATGGGGCATTGAACAAAACGTGCGCGATGCCCGAATTGCCATGATTTACGAAGGCACCAACGAAATCCAAGCCATCGACTTGCTCATGCGAAAAGTGGTGAGCGACGGCGGTGCAGCCATGAACGCCATGTTGGACGCACTGGGCAACGGTTTGCATGCCGGCAAAGCCCACGAAGTCTATGTGTTGCAACTGTTTGCGCAACTTAAAGCTATCACACACACCTGTTTGCAAGCCGCACAACAACCAGATGGCCAAGTGCGCCTGAGCTGGATTGCAGGTGACTACCTGCGCATGGCGACCCTAGCCTTGCTCGCTTGGGGCTGGACGCGCATTGAAGCGGCCCAAGGCAGCGATGTACCGCGTTGGCAAGCCCCTGCTGCGGCAATGCGTGCATGGGTGCTGCCTGAGTTTGGCATGCGCTCTGGCATCATTGAGGCTCAGCTCAAAGCCTCAAAATGACAGCCACACGCCTCAGCACCACCCCACGCAAAACATCAAAGAAGACCACCACAGCCGCCGTCGAGGCTGTGGTATTTGGCAGCGGTACTGCGTATTTGGAAACGCTGATGGGCTACAACGCAAGCCGTGCGTCGCACACCATGGTGTCGCACTTCATACGCGGGGTACGTGCGTTTAATTTGCGCACGGTCGATTTTTCGGTGCTCTCAGTCATGGCGCATCAACCGGGGGTGACATCGCGCCAACTTTGCCAACTGCTCAATGTGCTGCCGCCCAACATGGTGGTACTGTTGCGCGACTTGGACAAGCGTGGTTTGATTGAGCGTACACCCCACCCCACTGATGGTCGCGCCATGGGCTTGTCGCTCAGCACGAGTGGCAAAGCCTTGATGAAGAAGGCCGAAAAAGCAGCGAGTGATGCCGATGCGCAAGGCACCGCACACCTGAGTTCTGCGGAACGCAAAACTCTGGCGCGCTTGCTGCAAAAGATCTACCTCAAAACCAAGTGATCAACACTGCGTGATGAGTACGCCGGCAAAAAAGGCAGACAGCTCGTCATAGCCATCGAGTGGCAACACATGCGCCACGTACTGATCGGGGCGCACCACGATCATGCAGCCCTTGTCGCGATTGATGCCACGCATATCAAAAATGTCGCCCACACCCTTGTGATCCACGCAGAACACTTTTTCGTGGTCTTGCAAACCCAGTTTGCCTGTTTTCGGCTTCAGCAAAGAAGGCATGTGTTCGTAAGCCAGTTCCTCAAAGGTTTGTTGGAACACCGCGCGGAAATCAATCACCGCATCAATGTCTTCACCCTGGCGTGTGTGTTTGACGATGGGCGATTTGGGATTGGTTTCCAACCAATCCGACAGCGTGTGAATGGCGCCACCTTGCGACCCATCGGCCTTGCCCGCAAACGCATAGATGCGCCAGCGCGCATCGGCCTCGGCCACATGGCCCAGTTGCATTTGCTTGGCATCCGACACGCGCACCACGGGGGCTGAATGGAAACGACGGCCAATCTCTTCACCTTTGGCCAGTGTTTGGTGTGCGCTGGCGGCAAACAAATACGAGCTGTCGTATTTCACCGCCGTACCGCCTGTGAACTCTAAGTTGTCTTTGAACTGTCGGATGATGCGTGGTTCTTCGGTGCCATCGCGCTCGGCCTGTGTGGTGGGGGCAGACATGACGCGTGCCCACTTGTGATCGGTCTCGACCAGTCGCTTGGCCTCGGTCAAACGCTCTTTGGAATAGCTGCGCAGCAAGCTGGGGTTGGCACGGCCTTGCAACACATGCACCAGCTTCCAGCCGAGGTTGAAGGTGTCTTGCATCGACACGTTCATACCCTGCCCTGCTTTGGGCGAATGGGTGTGGCACGCATCGCCCGCGGTGAACACGCGAGGGTTGCGATCCTCGCCCTCGGGCACATCGTCAAAACGATCGGTGATGCTGTGGCCAATGTCATAGATCGACCACCACACCACCTCTTTCACATCAATCGAATATGGTTTGATGATGCGATTGGCCGCTGCAATCATGTCGTCTTGCGTGAGCTTGCGCTGCGCCGCTTTTTCGCCCACGTTGAGTTTGTCCAACTCCACATACATGCGGAACACATAGCCGCCTTCGCGCGGCAAGATGAGCACGTTGCCCTCTTTGGCCGAAGAGATCAAACACTTCTGGCGCACGTCCGGAAAATCAGTGTTAGCCAAAATGTCCATCACACCCCAGGCTTGGTGCGCGGCGTCACCGTGCAGTTCACCGCCAATGGATTTACGCACTTTGGAGTGGGCACCGTCGCAGCCCACCACATAGTTGGCGCGCACCGTGCGCGTGGCCCACCAGTTGATGCCTGTGGCATCTTTGAGTGTCACGGTCACGGGGTGGTCGTCAGTGGTCGGGTCGATGATGAGGCTTTCGACTTCCCAGCCGTAGTCAGGCTCTAGGCGCGAAGGCGAGTTTTTCATCACCTCCAAGAACAACTCATGCAAGCGCGCTTGGTTGATCAGGATGTGGGGCATTTCCGAGCTGTCGTCGGCCACGTCTTGCACGCGGCCCACGCGTTTGATGTGATCGGGGTTCTTGGGGTCGGGCATCCAAAACGCGGTTTGGTTGACCCAATACGTTTCGCGCTTGACCTTGTCGGCAAAGCCAAAGGCTTGGAACATTTCCATGGTGCGCGTGTTGATGCCGTCGGCCTTGCCCTTGATGATGTTGCTGGGCATGCGCTCGATGATCATCGTTTCGATCTCGGGAAATTGCGACAACTGAGCTGCCAAACACAAACCCGCTGGGCCAGTGCCCGCAATCAGCACATCGACTTTTTCAGGCAAGGGCTCATTGGTGCCACGGTTGCGTCGGTTGGGTGCGGCTTGTTTGATATCGGGGTTACCGCCGCGAAAGCCATCTTTGTAAAACTGCATGTCTTGTCTCCGTTGTTGAATGCCACTGAAACCTCAGCACGGACAAATGATAACTACACTTACTATTATCCGTCAAGATGGTATGTATGATTACCAAATTGGTATTTCTACGGAGACACAGCATGGCAATGCACGACATGGCGGGACACTTGATACGCCGCCTGCAACAGCAATCCACCCAAATCTTTGCGCAGCGCACCCAAGCCGCAGGCTATGACCTGACTTCGGTGCAATACGCTGCGCTAGACGCCATCGCCAACAACCCACACGTCGACCAAGCCACCGTGGCTGAAATGATTGGCTACGACCGTGCCACCATTGGCGGTGTGATTGAGCGTTTAGATACCAAGGGATGGGTCCGCCGCGTGGTGAGCGAGCAAGACCGCAGATCGCGTGAGCTATCGCTCACAGCCAAAGGCAACAAAATTTACTTGGCCCTGCAGCCCATTGTGCGCGAGTTGCAAGCTGATATTCTTCATCCTTTAAGCGTGACCGAGCAAGAACGTTTTATCAAGCTGGCCCGCCAAGTGGTGTGGCACGACAAATCGGCCGACGACGCCTAAGAGATCAAAATTAAGCGAGCGCCAAGGCCGCAAAAAATAAGACCGGCCAAACGGTCAAACCACAACGCTACCAGCGGCCAGCGCGCAAACCACTGCCCCACCGTGCCCGCAAAGTAGCCCAGCAAACCAAACAGCAAGGCCGCTTGCACAGTAAACGCTACACCCAGTTGTGCCAACTGCCAAGGCACATCACCACGAGACGATGCCACAAACTGCGGCAAGAAGGCCAAGAAAAACAACATCACTTTGGGGTTGATGGCATTGGCAAATACACCGCGCCACAGCAGCCGCATGGCTGACTGTTCGAGCGCATCGGCGGCATGGGCGGGCACAGTGGCCCCACCACGGCTGCGCAAAGCCTGCACACCCAGCCAAAATAAATACGCACCGCCGCCAATACGCAGTGCCGCAAACGCTACAGGCGACGCCACCAACAACGAGCTCACCCCCACCACTGCCAACAGCGTGTGGCTTAAACAACCCAACGCACACCCCAAACCAAACGCCATGCCCTGCTTGCGGCCACGCGACATACCAAGGCTGAGCACCATCAGGTTGTCGGGGCCGGGCGACATCGTGATGAGGCTGGCAGCTAGCAAGAAGGCGAGTAACTGGTCGAGGGAGAGCATGTTAAGGCTCATTTTATGAAACCCGAACTTAAACCTTCCTCCGCCTAAGCACCTAAAAATCAGTTGACATTTCAAACCCATCTGTAACTTATAATTCACAAAAGTGTACGAAGTTCAAACTTATTGCACTGACGCTGGTGTTGAGCCTTATGTTGATTGGCTTAGCTCATTGTCTAATCGACAAGCCAAAGCTCGGATCGTGGTTCGCGTCAACCGAATGTCGGGCGGCAATTTGGGCGACGTCAAACCCGTGGGAGAAGGCGTATGGGAAGCGCGCATTGACTATGGACCGGGCTATCGTCTGTACTACGCGCAAGCAGGCCGTCGTTTGATCTTGCTGCTCATAGGCGGGGACAAACGTACACAACAATCAGACATTGCAAAAGCGCATGGCTACTGGAACAACTGGCAAACGCAGAGGAAATTGAAATGACCGCAAAAGCTGGACGCTCACATGACGACGTTGTGGTTGAAATGCTTCGCACCGACCCCGAGTTTGCAGATGCTTACTTGGCCGCTGCACTTGAAGAGACCGACCAGCCCGGCGGTCACCAAGCCATGCTAACCGCGCTGCGCCACATTGCCGAAGCACAAGGCATGGCCAACGTGGCTGAGAAAGCAGGCATGCCACGCGAGTCGCTGTACCGTGCGCTCGGGCCCCGAGGCAACCCCACCATCAAAACTTTGCTGGCCGTTTTAAACGCGTCGGGACTTCACTTGTCTGTGGCTAAACAGCATTGAAGATTCCTATGACAAATACTAAGAAGCCAGACCGCATCACAAGCGAATGCTGGAAACCGCGCTTGCACTGAGCAAACACAATGTGCTGTCGACTCAGGAGCTATGCCAAGTCAAAGCCTTGTGCACCACGCACCCTATATACACGGCGAAGAAAGTGGCACTCCTGACCTGCCACACCCATGTGTGCCCGTAGCACATGTGCAAGACATGCGCGACTGATTCACAACATGCTGAGCGGATATCGACTGATGTGGATGCTGGTGATGTTTGATTTACCCGTGGTGACCAAGCCCGAACGCAAAGCAGCCAATGAGTTTCGGCTCAATTTACTAGACATGGGTTTTCTGCGCAGCCAGCTGAGTGTGTACATGCGCTTTTGCACCAGTCATACGCAAGTGCAAACCTATTGCCAACGCGTAGAACAGGCCCTGCCGCTGGGCGGACAAGTGAACATTTTGCAAATGACCGATAAACAGTACGAACGGATCATTAGCTTTCAAGGTCGCAAAACAATGCCCGCTAAAAAAACGTCAGATCAGTTTGATTTGTTTTGAATCAGCCGGTTTTTTGAGCGCTAAAAGGCAAATAATCCCTTGTAAAACAAGAGGTTATTTGCTGTCTAGTCTAGACGATTGGGATATGCGCTCTAGCCGGAACGCTGGCGGCTTCGGGGTCCATGCGTCCGTGAATACAGGATAGTTCAAGGTCAATCAATGCGCCTCATCCCAATTCGCCCCCACCCCCACCTCTGCCAACAAAGGCACTTTGAGTTGCGCCACCTCAGCCATGAGGCGCGGCACTTCGGTGCGAACCCATTCCACTTCTGACGCGGGCACTTCAAATACCAGTTCGTCGTGCACTTGCATGATGACTTTGGTTTGGCGTTGCTGTTGGTCAATGGCTTGTTGCACTTTCACCATGCTCATCTTGATGAGGTCAGCAGCTGTGCCTTGCATGGGCGCGTTAATCGCAGCGCGCTCTGCGCCTGCACGGCGTGGACCGTTGGGACTGTTGATTTCGGGCAAGTACAAGCGGCGGCCAAACACGGTTTGCACAAAGCCTTGGGCTTTGGCTTGTTCGCGTGTGTCGTCCATGTAGCGCTTCACACCCGCGAAGCGTTCAAAGTAACGAGTGATGTAGTTCTTGGCAGCGGTGTTGTCGATGCCCAGCGCTTTGGCTAAACCAAAGGCGCTCATGCCATAGATGAGGCCAAAGTTAATGACCTTGGCATAGCGGCGCTGCTCGGTACTCACTGTATCCACACCCACGCCAAACACTTCTGCGGCGGTGGCGCGGTGCACGTCTAAGCCATCATGGAATGCTTTGACCAAAGCCTCATCACCACTGATGTGCGCCATGATGCGCAGCTCAATCTGGCTGTAGTCGGCACTGGCAATCACGCAACCCGCTGGGGCCACGAAGGCTTCGCGCACTTTGCGACCCTCGGCGGTGCGAATTGGGATGTTTTGCAGGTTGGGGTCGTTACTCGATAAGCGGCCCGTCACGGCTACGGCTTGCGCATAGTGCGTGTGCACGCGGCCTGTGCGGGGCACGGCCATTTGTGCCAGTTTGTCGGTGTAGGTGCCTTTGAGTTTGCTTAAGGACCGGTGCTCCAAAATTTTGGCAGGCAGTGGGTAGTCTTCGGCCAATTTCTCCAGCACTTCTTCGTCGGTACTGCGCGCGCCGGTGGCAGTTTTTTTGATGACGGGCAAGCCCAGTTTGTCAAAGAAGATTTCGCCCAGTTGCTTAGGGCTGGCCAAGTTAAACGGTTGGCCTGCAATGTCATACGCTTCTGTTTCTAACTGCACGATGCGCTGACCCAACGCATGGCTTTGTGCGGCCAGTGTAGGTGCGTCAATCAACACACCGTTGCGCTCAATGCGGTACAGCGCCTCGCTGCTGTCAATTTCCAGTTGGTAGATGAAGCGCAGTTTGTCGTCGGCTTGCAAACGTGGCCATAGCACTTGGTGCACGTCCAGCGTCATGTCGGAGTCTTCGCACGAGTATTCGGTGGCACGCGCCACGTCCACTTGCGAGAACGGAATTTGGTGCGCGCCTTTGCCGCACAGGTCTTCGTAGTTCAACCCTTTGCGACCCACATGGCGCTCGGCCAAACTGGCTAGACCGTGGGGCTTGTGCACTTCCAACACATAGCTTTGCAGCATGGTGTCGTGCGCGTAGCCCTTCACCTCAATGCCTTGGTTGGCCATGACATGGCGGTCGTATTTGATGTGTTGGCCCAGCTTTTTGATGTCAGCGTTTTCAAACCAAGCCTTGAGTTTGTCCAGCACTTCATTCATGGGTAACTGTGTGGGTGCATCGCCGTAGCTGTGCGCCAGCGGGATGTAACAAGCCTCGCCCGGTTTGACCGAAAAACTAAGACCCACAATCTCGGCGCGCATGGCGTCTAGCGACGTGGTCTCGGTGTCAAACGCCACCAACTCGGCAGCGTTGAGTTTGGCCAGCCATGTATCAAACATGGCCCAGTCCAACACGCAGTCGTACTTCTTGTCGGTCACGGTAGATGCTATGGGTTCGGGTTCGTCGAACAGGCCAGGGTTGGGTTCAAACTTCGGCTTAGCTTCGGTGGCTCCAGCTGAATCGCCACCTTCGCTGATGGCGCGGGCCAAACCTTTGAAACCATAGGTTTCGTAAAAGGTTTTGAGTGCAGGCTTATCAGGCTCGGCCAAGTGAAGCGCATCCAAAGCGGGGAGGCTCGGCACATAGGCCGACAAATCGCAGTCAGTTTTCATGGTCACGAGCTGGCGACCCGTGGGCAACCAATCCAGCGCTTGACGCAAGTTCTCGCCCGCCACGCCTTTGATGGCGCTGGCGTTTTGCAGCAAGTTGTCGAGCGAACCGTATTCCATCAGCCACTTGGCGGCGGTCTTGGGGCCAACCTTTTGCACACCGGGCACGTTGTCTACCGTGTCGCCCACCAAGGTTTGGTAGTCGATCATCAAATGCGGAGGCACACCAAACTCAGCGGTCACACCCGCCACGTCGCGTTTTTTGCCGTTCATGGTGTCCATGATGGTGATGTGCTCGTTCACCAATTGACTCAAATCTTTGTCACCACTCGACACCACCACCGTCACACCTTGCTGGGCAGCAGTCACAGCCAAGGTGGCAATCACGTCATCGGCCTCCACGCCCGGCACATCAAGCACCGTCCAGCCCAACATGCGAACCATGTGATGGATAGGTTCGATTTGTGAGCGCAAGTCATCCGGCATGGGCGAGCGGTTGGCTTTGTACGCGGGGTACATTTCGTCGCGAAAGGTCGGGCCTTTGGCGTCAAACACGCAAGCGGCGTAGTCAGTGGGCACCTCTTTGCGCAAGGCTTGCATCATGTTGATCATGCCGCGAATGGCCCCCGTGGCTGCGCTCGTTGGGTCACCTGGCACGGCGCGCAAATCGGGCATGGCATGGAAGGCACGGTAGAGGTAGCTGGAGCCGTCGACCAGCAGCAATGTTTTGGATTCACTCATGGGTTGTGATTGTGCCTTGTGTGTGTTTCGGCTGAGCTCACTGGACGCGACTGGTGGGCGTCGCTGCTTCATGCTGGAGTACCAGAAATCATGGCGACGCCCACCAGCCACGCCCAGTCTACGGCCTGCGTTAGTTCATGCCTGCATGCGTGGCTTGTGCCTTTGACACATTGCCACGCCTAGCGCGAACCAATGCTGCACGCGAAGTGATGTGGCAATCGCGACAGCGAAGCCACAACACTGCAGGCCGTAGTCTTGGGGGTTGAGGGATGAGCGGGTGACGATTTCTGGTAGCCCAGCAAAAGCAAACAGTCACGCAAACTACAATGTGCGAACTTTTTAATCCCTTGGTTGTCATGGCAGTTTTCACCGAAGTTTCAGAGTCCTCCGCGCAAGAACTGCTCACGCAACTCAAGCTTGGCGAGTTGGTCGAACTCAAAGGCATCCAAGGCGGCATTGAGAACACCAACTACTTTCTCACCAGCACCGAGGGCCAATACGTGCTCACGCTGTTTGAGCGCCTGACGCACGCGCAACTGCCGTTTTATTTGTACCTGATGAAACACTTGGCGCAAGGCGGTATTCCTGTGCCAGACCCCGTGTCTAACCAAGACGGTGACATCTTGCTCACGGTGGAAGGCAAGCCTGCTGCGGTGGTCAACCGTTTGCGTGGCAAAAGCGAACTCGCACCCACCGCTGCCCACTGCGCCGCTGTGGGCGACATGCTGGCCCGCATGCACTTGGCTGGCTGCGACTACAACCGCCAGCAACCCAACTTGCGCGGCCTGCCTTGGTGGAACGACACCGTGCCAGTGGTGCTGCCGTATTTGGACGCATCACAAGCCTCGCTCATTCAAACCGAGCTGGCTTATCAAAACCACACAGCCGCGTCATCGGCCTACGCCGCCCTGCCCCGTGGCCCTGTGCATGCTGATCTTTTCCGCGACAACGTGATGTTTGATGGCACAGCCGAAGCCCCTGAGCTAACAGGCTTCTTCGACTTTTACTTTGCAGGCGTGGACACCTGGCTGTTTGATGTGGCCGTGTGTTTGAACGACTGGTGCATCACCCATGCTGACGGCACGCACGATGCAGCCAAAACCAAGGCGTTCATTGATGCGTACCAAGCCGTGCGCCCCTTCACACCGGCTGAGCGTCAGATGCTCAACCCCATGTTGCGTGCAGGCGCTTTGCGTTTTTGGACCTCACGCCTGTGGGACTTCCACCTGCCGCGCGAAGCAAGCATGTTGCAACCCCACGATCCGACACACTTTGAGCGTGTGTTGCGCCAACGTGTGGCACACCCTGTCACACTCTGAGCTATGAAACTCAACGTCGTTCCCGCAAAAACTGGCTCGCTCTGGGTGCGCCAAGGCATCCGTGCTTTTTGGAAGCAACCGCTGGCACTCACAGGCTTGTTCTTCATGTTCATGGCGAGCATGTCCATCCTCTCCATCGTGCCAGTGCTGGGCGGCTTCTTGGCGTTGATGCTGTTGCCTGCCGCATCACTGGGCTTGATGGCCGCGACGCGTGAAGTGGAGCTGGGCAAGTTCCCCATGCCCTTCATCTTGGCCGCGGGGTTCAGGACCGGCGCAGATGGCAAACGCAACATGGTCGTGTTGGGCCTGATTTACGCACTTTGCTTTGTAGGCGTGATGGGCTTGTCCACCCTGATGGATGGTGGCGACTTTGCCAAGTTGTACTTGGTGGGCGGTTCGCTAGAAGTCGAAACCGTGATGGACCCCGATTTTCAGAATGCCATGTGGCTTTCGCTGCTGCTGTACTTGCCTTTGTCTTTGGTGTTTTGGCATGCACCTGCGCTCACGCATTGGCATGGTATCCAAGTGGCTAAAAGCCTGTTCTTCAGCACCGTGGCCTGCCTGAGCAACTGGCGTGCGTTTTTGGTGTTTGGCCTCATGTGGTCGTTCATCTTTTTGGGCACCACCTTGGCCATCACGCTCATTGGCAGCTTGATGGGTGACAGCGAGTTCGCCGCCATGGCACTGCTGCCCGCCATGCTGATGCTGGCCTCGATGTTCTTTTGCTCGACGTACTACAGCTTCAAAGACTGCTTCACGTCAGACACGCTTTACGCTTAAAGCAGCTGCGTGGTGCTACGCACCACGCTTGAATCACCTCAAACCTGCGTGAGCTTGGCCACACTCAGCGCCAGCCACTTGGTGCCGTGACGCGGGAAGTTCACTTGCGCACGGGCATCATCACCCACACCTTCAATGCTGATCACTGCTCCCTCGCCAAACTTGGCGTGGAACACTTGCACGCCACTGCGCACCCAGGCGTTAGGGCCACTGGTCACAGGGGCTGCACGTTGAGGAACAGGCTTGGGCGCAACCGCCGTAGCTGCACCACCACCCCATGCGTTGTTTTGCCAACCATTGTTGTTCTGCCAGGCATCACGGCGTGAGGGCATCGCATCTGCAAACGCTGAACGCGCAGGCGTGATCCACTTCATGGTGTGCTCTGGCAGCTCTTCGAAGAAACGGCTTTTCAGGTTGTAGCGCGTTTGGCCATGCAACATGCGGGTTTGTGAATGGCTCAGGTACAAACGTTTGCGCGCACGCGTGATGGCCACATACATGAGGCGACGTTCTTCTTCGAGGCCATCAAAGTCGTTCATCGAGTTTTCGTGGGGGAACAAGCCCTCCTCCATGCCAGTGATGAACACGCAGTCAAACTCCAAACCTTTGGATGCGTGCACCGTCATCAGCTGAATCGCGTCTTGACCCGCTTGCGCTTGGTTGTCGCCCGACTCCAACGCCGCGTGCGTGAGGAAGGCAGCCAAGGGAGACAGGGTTTCGCCGGTGTCAGCGTTGATCATGGTTTGCGGTGCTGCGGGTTCAGTGCCATCCGTCACCACGGGCTGACCGTGTTCATCGATCGGTAAGGCCACGGCATCGCGGCCAAAGCCTTCTTGTGTGACGAAACTCTCGGCAGCGTTCACCAATTCCTGCAAGTTTTCAATGCGGTCTTGGCCTTCGCGTTCGCCTTGGTAGTGCGTGATCAAGCCTGAGTGGTCGAGCAACAGCTCAATGATTTGGCGCAGGTTTTGGCCTTGTGTTTGCTCGCGCAACACATCAATTTTGGCCACAAAGGCACTGAGGTTGGCACCTGCTTTGCCAGCCACCGCAGTGACAGCATCGCTCATGGCGCAGCCCATGGCTCGCGAGGCGTCTTGCAACTGTTCGATGCTGCGCGCGCCAATGCCACGTGGCGGGAAGTTGACCACGCGCATGAAGCTGGTGTCGTCGCGTGGGTTTTCTAACAAGCGCAAATAGGCCAAAGCGTGTTTGATTTCAGCGCGCTCGAAGAAGCGCAAACCACCGTACACGCGGTACGGCATGGCGGCGTTGAACAGCGCGGTTTCAATCACGCGGCTTTGTGCGTTGCTGCGGTACAGCACGGCAATTTCGCTGCGGTGTTGCACACCATTGGCACCATCGCCATTTTGGCCATCGCGCAAGAGTTGCTTCATTTCTTCCACCATCCATTGCGCTTCGGCAAAGTCGGTGGGAGATTCATACACACGCACGGGCTCGCCTGCGCCCTGCGTGGTGTGCAGGTTTTTACCCAAGCGGCCTTTGTTGTGACTGATGAGATGGTTTGCGCTGTCCAAGATGTTGCTGAAGCTGCGGTAGTTTTGCTCTAGCTTGATTTGGTTGGTCACGTTGTACTCGCGTACAAAGTCGGCCATGTTGCCCACGCG
>JACCDZ011516901.1_pt1 | contig 37504 bp, 30 predicted proteins | sample 7449551 | NCBI WGS metagenome assembly JACCDZ01 (sample SAMN15323452, study PRJNA562643) | freshwater metagenome | isolation source: river surface water | place: USA:Blue River Watershed | collected 2017-08-18
GTGGTCATATCTATTCCTGTTATACAACGGCTGTAAGCCTAAACCGCGCAACATCGAAAGCCGTGCTGCTGTGTTGACTTCATTCGGAGTGCAAGTTTACCAGCCATCTTTGCAAGAAAGTAGTAGCTACAGCGATAAACCAACCAAGCTAGAGCCACATTTGTCGCGCATTTCAGATCTGGAAATTATTTAAATAACACAGGCTTATAGTACAACCTTCTGAGATGAAGAAAAACCGTTGGTGGCCCGACCACTTGGTTGGATCCGGCAAATTTCCGCAATCTGCAGAAAAAATCGGCAGATCAACCGCTTTGCCGTGGGCAAGCCACGCGGTTCATGTTAAAACATGGCTTCGTTTTTTTCTGGATCAATCGGCATGGACCGTAAAGGACTTCATCTAACTGTTGCTGCAGTTGTGCACTTTAATCAGCAGTTTTTATTCGTTGAAGAGCGCGATAAAGTGAGTGGCCAGCTGGTTTTCAACCAACCCGCGGGGCATGTCGAAGCCGGTGAAGATCTGGTGCAAGCGGTCTGCAGAGAACTTTTAGAAGAAACCGGGCTAAATCTTATGCCAACCGCTTGGTTGGGCATTTCACAATTACATGCGGCGAATGGCGAATTCTATTTTCGGGTTAATTTTGTGTTTGAATTGATTGAAGCGCCTGGCGCTCATCAGCCGCTGGACGCCGATATTCTGGCGCTGCATTGGCTGAACATTGAGGAGTTAGCGGCGAAACCGCTGCGCAGCCAATTAGTTGCCGATGCCATTCAAAACTATCAATCCGGACCTTTATTATCGCTAGACCTGATTCGCCCTTTAGTCAGTATGCTTAATCATCGCTAATACTTTTCTGCGCACTAAAACCAATGTTGTGAAAAGTTGCCGACTTCAAGCATGCAGGTTGACGGAAAGTCATGCTATAATCCGCGCTCAATTTTTTGCCTGAAGTGTAAGTAATGTCAGAAAACAGCACCAAAAAAGTCATTGTCGGTATGTCCGGCGGCGTTGATTCATCAGTCTCAGCCTACTTGCTGATCCAGCAAGGGTATCAGGTTGAAGGCCTGTTTATGAAAAACTGGGAAGAAGACGACAATGATGAATATTGTGCTGCGGCCGAAGATTTAAAAGACGCACAACAAGTTTGCGATACCTTGGGTATCAAGTTGCATAAAGTGAATTTTGCTGCTGAATATTGGGATAATGTCTTTGAATACTTCCTTGAGGAATACAAAGCAGGTCGGACACCAAACCCAGACATTATGTGCAATAAGGAAATCAAATTTAAGGCTTTTCTTGAATTTGCCGCCGAAGCCTTAGGTGCAGACTATATTGCCACTGGTCATTATGTACAGCGCCGAGAAGTCGAAGGACATTGGCAATTATTGCGTGGTTTAGATACCAACAAAGACCAAAGTTACTTCTTGTATACCATTGGCGAACAACATATTGCCCAAACGCTTTTCCCTGTAGGCCATTTAGAAAAGCCACTAGTGCGCGCAATCGCCGAGCAGCAAGGGTTGATTACCCACAATAAAAAAGACTCGACCGGCATCTGTTTTATCGGCGAGCGTAAATTTAAAGATTTCTTGCAAAAATATCTGCCAGCGCAACCTGGTGACATCGTTACCGTTGATGGCCAAACTATCGGCAGACATGAAGGTTTGATGTATCACACGCTTGGCCAGCGTAAAGGTTTAGGAATTGGCGGCTTAAAAGATGGTGGTGAAGATCCTTGGTATGTTGTCGCTAAGGATTTAGTAAACAATCACTTGATTGTGGCTCAAGGCCATGACCACCCTAGCCTGCTTTCACACGGCTTAATTGCAGACCAATTGCATTGGGTTGACCGCGTCGGTCCAACAGAGACGTTGCGCTGCACAGTGAAAACTCGCTATCGCCAACATGATATCAGTTGCACTTTGACGCTTCTAGACAAAGGTCGCGTCAAAGTCTGGTTCGATGAGCCGCAAAAAGCAGTCACGCCTGGTCAGTCTGCTGTGTTTTATCTGAATGAAGTTTGCCTTGGCGGCGGCATAATTGATGAGGCATTAAACTAATGCAGCAACAAATCGCAACACAGACGTTAGCACTTGCCGCGCTTTGCCAATGCATCAGACAAGTACAGATGCTGGCTCGGGGCGAAGAAAAATCTGAATTCAGCCAACAGGACTTGCGAGTTTGTCTGCAAAGTATCGCCGAACAAAACCCAACCGAGGCGTTAGATGTCTATGGCGGCCGGTTAAGCCATTTAAGCACTGGCTATCACATTTTGTTCGCGCAACTTGGTGATTCGCCAAAAAAAGACATGGAACTCATCCGCTATGAAATAGCGGTGTTGCGCCTTGAAAGACTATTAGCAAAATCGAGTGATACTTTGGCAACTGTGGGAAAGCGCATTGAGCGTCTGCAGCAACAACTGCTGCACTTTCAGATCACCGACGACAATATCATCGCCACCCTTGCCGACATCTATGTTGATAACATCAGTGGTCTTGGTAATCGCATTCAAATTGCCGGACAACCAGAACAGTTAAAACAACCGCTGGTGCAACAAAAGATCCGTGCGTTATTGCTCGCGGCCTTACGTGCAGCAGTATTGTGGCGCCAAGCCGGCGGCCATCGTTACCATTTTATCCTTAAGCGCAAAGCGCTGTTACAGGAAGCAAAATCCGTTTTACAACAATTAGCTTAACCTAGGAGTCTTCATGGAACTCAATGCATTAACCGCTATTTCGCCAGTTGATGGTCGATATGGTGCTCGTACCGTCGAATTGCGGGACATTTTCAGTGAATTTGGCCTGATCAAGTTTCGTGTTACGGTAGAAGTGCGTTGGCTGCAACAAATGGCTGGCATCGCAGGTATCGCCGAAGTCCCACCGTTAAGCGCTGAAGCGAATCAACTGTTAAACGAAATTGTCGACAATTTTAGTTTGGCAGATGCACAACGCGTCAAAGACATCGAAAAGACCACAAACCATGATGTCAAAGCAGTTGAGTACCTACTTAAAGAAAAAGTGGCAGGCAATGCTGAGTTAGCGGCCATGAGTGAGTTCATTCACTTCGCATGTACCTCTGAAGATATCAATAATTTATCGCACGGCTTAATGTTGAGCACCGCACGTGAACAAGTGCTGCTGCCACTTTGTGATCAATTATTATCAAACATCAAAGACTTAGCTATCCGCTACAAAACCATCCCAATGATGGCACGGACTCACGGCCAACCAGCGTCGCCAACGACGTTAGGTAAAGAAATGGCAAACGTATATATCCGCTTAAAACGTCAACGTGACCAAATTGCCAAAGTACCAATGCTCGGCAAGTTTAATGGTGCAGTGGGCAACTACAACGCGCATATTTCTGCATATCCACAACTGAATTGGCACCAAATTTCCGAAACTTTTGTGACTTCATTAGGTTTAGAGTGGAATGCCTTCACGACACAAATCGAACCGCATGATTACATTGCAGAGTTATTCGATGCAGTCGCCCGCTTTAATACAATTCTGCTGGATTTCGACCGCGACGTTTGGGGTTACATTGCGTTAGGACACTTCAAGCAAAAAACTATCGCTGGCGAAATTGGTTCATCCACAATGCCACATAAAGTAAACCCGATTGATTTTGAAAACTCTGAAGGGAACTTAGGTCTTGCCAATGCTATTTTCCATCACTTGGCGACCAAACTGCCAGTATCTCGGTGGCAACGTGATTTAACCGACTCAACAGTTTTGCGTAATTTAGGCATTGGTTTTGGTTACTGTTTGATTGCGTACCACGCTACGCTCAAAGGCATCAGTAAACTTGAAGTAAACGAGGCTAACTTGTTGACCGAACTTGACCAAAACTGGGAATTATTGGCAGAGCCAGTGCAAACAGTGATGCGTCGCTACGGTATTGAAAAACCGTACGAGAAGTTGAAAGAATTGACTCGCGGCAAACGCATCACTCCAGCGGATTTACATGTATTTATCGACAATCTCGATTTACCTGAATCGGTGAAAGCTGAAATGAAGCTGTTCCGTCCAGATAATTATCTCGGTGCAGCTATCGCTTTGGTCGATAGTCTAAACTAAGCTCAGGCTAATCAGGGCGGTTTCAACCGCCCTTTTTCATGCAGGACAATAAATATGTATCAGCTTCAACTCAACGAATTAACCATAGAGCAGTTTTTAGCCGAGTACTGGCAAAAAAAACCAGTATTATTAAAAGGCGGTTTTGCCAATTTCCAAGATCCTATCAGTCCAGATGAACTTGCCGGCCTTGCTGCTGAGGAAGAAATTGAATCAAGGATAGTTGCCCGTCAAGGCGAAGAATGGCTGTTAGAAACTGGGCCATTTGAAGACTATGCCCAATGGGGTGAACAAGATTGGACCTTATTGGTGCAAGCCGTTGACCACTGGCATCCTGAATCTGCTGCACTTATCGAACCATTTCGCTTTATTCCAAATTGGCGGATTGATGATTTGATGATCAGCTATTCCACGCCAGGTGGCGGTGTAGGCCCACACCTTGATCAATATGATGTGTTTATCATTCAAGGCCTTGGCAAACGCCATTGGCGTGTCGGCATGCCAGACGCCAGCTTAAAGTCACTGTGTCCACATCCACGTTTACTGCAAGTGAGTCCTTTTGTCGATTGCATCAACGTGATTACTGAACCTGGCGATATTCTATATATTCCGCCAGGCTGCCCACATGATGGGATTTCGGTGGATGCAAGCTTAAACTATTCAGTCGGCTTCCGAGCGCCGGCACAAAAAGATTTGTTAACTGGCCTTGCTGATTATTTGATTGAAAATGATCTACAAGGCATACGTTACACCGACCCGAACCGGCAGTTGAATAGCAATATCGGCAATATTACCAGCGAAGATTTACAGCAAGTCCGTAGTTTACTGCAGGGGTTGATTGACGATCCGAAGTTGCTGGCCAGTTATTTTGGCAGTTACATCACACACGCTAAGCATGATTTGGATGCGACGGAACCAGATCCACACTATAACGCCGACGAAATTGCCGAATATCTAGAAGAAGGCTCAGTGCTGGCGCGCCTTGGTGGTTTAAGAGTGTGTTATATCCAAGCGCATGAGGATAGCGATATCCAATTGTTTATTAACGGGATGACAATCGTATTGCCGGCATCGGCAAAACGAACGGTTGTGCAGTTGTCTGAACACACGGTACTCGATCAAGCAATGGCCGCCGAATTTGCCCATGATCCGGCAAAACTGCAGTTATTGACCCAGTTAATCAATCTTGGTTATTGGTATTTTATAGAATAAACCTTGAGTGATGTAGATAAGTGAAGGCTGTCCGGAAAACCGGACAGCCTTTTTTTATACTTTACCCTGCCACAAAGTTTCTGATTCAGCCAAATCGTAGAGCATGTTGGCGCGCCCCACTAAAAGTTGTACGTAATCTGCACTCGTTTGATCCGACACACCATTATCAATAATTTGTTGAGCTTTCATTTGCCAACGATAGGAAAAATGTCGGATCGCTTCGCGAGCATTTGCCGCTACCGCAAATGGCAAGTAATCCACCGGAACATCACCACTGATAGCCCACACCACTGTTTTATTCAAACCATGGATTTTCCAAATCGCGATTAATGGCGGTAAATAACGCGATTCCGCGACGGCAACTGACTCCATGACGATGCCTTGTTCAGCCAAATGTAAATTTGCCCGCTGGAATTGAAGCCTCACCCACTCTTGGGTTTCTTCTTCCGTCATTGGTTTTGCCGCGGTGTTTTTTTGCTGTTCCATGATCTCTAACCTTGCGAAAATTTAGCTGCAGGCACTTTATTCTAGCCCCCGAAAATTAGCAACTATCAAGTTAAATTGTCGACAATCAGCTGGGCAGACCAGTGACTATTTTTGCAGATTTCTGGCACTTGTGGGCACAAAATGGTAAATTGCGCCGCGAAAAAAGTCGGCCCTACACCGCAAAAACCATAACGGAGTACCACAAAGTGGCAGTATTTAACCACCCTGAATTTGACAACCACGAACAAGTCGTATTTTGCAGCGACAAAACCACTGGATTAAAAGCCATTATTGCCATTCACAGCACCAAATTAGGCCCTGCCGTCGGCGGTTGCCGGATGTGGGACTATGTCGCTGACGAAGATGCCTTAATTGACGTATTACGTCTGTCGCGCGGTATGACCTATAAAAACGCCATGGCCGGTTTACCACTGGGCGGCGGCAAATCTGTGATTATCGGCAATGCCAAAGAAATCAAATCAGAAGCGTTATTCCGCAAATTTGGCCAATACGTCCATTCACTGAGTGGCCGCTACGTCAGTGCTGAAGACGTAAACATCACTACTGCCGATATTTCTATCGTCAACAAAGAAACACCATTTGTTGCCGGCCTTGAAGGCAAAAGTGGCAACCCAGCACCATTCACGGCGTTAGGGACTTATAAAGGCGTAAAAGCTGCGGCAAAACACAAATTCGGGAATGATTCACTTGAAGGTAAAACCGTTGCCATTCAAGGCTTAGGTAGTGTTGGGTTTTACCTGTGCGAGTACTTACATAAAGAAGGCGCTCGTTTAATCGTTACTGATATCAACCAAGATGCAGTCAGCCGTGCTGTTGCCCAATTCGGTGCAACTGCGGTGGGTTTAGATGAGATTTATAGCCAAACTTGTGATATCTATGCGCCTTGCGCTTTAGGCGCAACCATCAATGACCAAACCATTGAACAATTCAAATGCCAAATCATTGCCGGTTGTGCAAACAACCAGCTGAAAGAGCAACGTCATGGTGAAATCCTACGGCAAAAAGGCATCCTGTATGCCCCAGACTATGTGATCAACGCTGGTGGTATCATCAACGTTTCTCTGGAAATGCGTGCGGAAGGCTACAATGCGGAAGAATCAACAGCAAAAGTGTTGGAAATCTACGACACCCTGCTAAATATCTTCCAACGTGCTGATGCACAGGGCAAACCGACCAATGAAGTTGCAGATTTAATGGCACAAGAAATCATTGAGCGTGGTGGTAAATAAGACTCGCCCCTTAAATAGATTTAAGGGTTGTTATACAGCTAAAAAAACCGCGAATTTCGCGGTTTTTTTTATCAAGACTAGAGCAAACTAGCCACCAGAGGGCTTTTTATACCAATCCGTCCAACCTCGAGTGAGGTCATACACATAAAAACTAGACATCTCGGCTGTCAATTTTGCGAACAAATCATAGTTCGACAAATTAACCGTTAAGAAACACCCCTTGCCACAATTAACCGGGCGGAAAGTCGAACTAGGCGCGGCAAAGACCGTCGCGGCAAATTGATATTGATTTGCCAACTTTTTCACACGAAACGCATGATAATCACTGCTCACAAATACAAGCGGCATCGTCGGATCTAGGCGTTCTGACAGCGTATAAAACTCATGATAAGTTGTTGCACCGCCATGAAAGCAATCTAAGGTTGCGTTAGCTTGGATGCGCGAGCGCAGATAATCCACATAAGGCAGACAATATAAGGTGGTCATATGCACCGTAAAATTGTCTTCGCGACCAAAACTCAATTTCACTAATTGGTCTAGGCGATTTTTTGCGCATTCCGGCAAAGTTTCGGCGTCGCCACCACAACCCAGCACAACATAATTGCCTTTAAAGTCACGACTGATCTCATCAGTACTGATCACAGTGCCATACCAATGACGAACCTGGTTTGCCAAATAGGTATTGCCAAAGGCATAAAACCAAACCAACAGCATCAGCAGGCCCAATTTTCGGTAACGGATCACCGCAAATAAGAACGCCCAAAGAAACAAATTGTGTGGATACAAAAAGGGTTCAATAAAATCTTTCACCGCCGACTCCAAACAGCATTTAATTTCACGCTATCATGACATTACCAAAGCACAAGAGCTAGATCACGTTCAGCTGGCAATCAGCAAAATAACGCATATTAGCCAAAAGCTGACTGCACCCACCAGAATAAGCTATGGTATTATGTCAGCAAAAGTAGCAAGCAATTGGAGTGACGCTATGTTAAAGACTGTTTCAGTCATTGGTTTAGGCTATATCGGGTTACCAACAGCAGCAATGCTGGCTTCGCGTAAAGTTCGTGTGTTAGGTGTTGACGTCAATCAACGTGCAGTAGACACCATCAATCAAGGTAAAATCCACATCGTCGAACCAGATTTAGATATGCTGGTCCATGCGGCAGTGACTGGTGGTTATTTGTCTGCACAAACCACGCCAGTCGCGGCTGACGCATTTATGATTGCGGTACCTACCCCATTTTTCGATGACCTTTCGCCAGATTTGTCTTATGTAGAATCTGCAGTGAAGGCCATCGCACCAGTGCTGCAAAAAGGCAATTTGGTGGTTTTGGAATCGACAAGCCCTGTGGGCACTACCGAATTAATGTGTAAGTGGATTGCAGAAGTTCGTCCAGACTTAACCTTACCGACAGATTCAAGCACACCTGATTTACATGTTGCTTATTGTCCTGAACGTGTATTACCAGGCAAAGTCGTCCAAGAACTGATTTCAAATGACCGCATTATTGGTGGTTTATCGCCTGCGTGTTCAGAAAAAGCCAAAGAGCTGTATTTGACCTTCGTCCAAGGCGAGTTGTTAGTTACTGATGCTCGTACTGCTGAAATGTCTAAATTGACGGAAAATGCCTTCCGTGATGTGAACATCGCTTTTGCCAACGAATTATCGTTGATTTGCGATAAATTAAACATCAACGTGTGGGAATTGATCCGGATGGCAAACCGTCACCCACGCGTGAATATCCTAACTCCAGGTGCTGGCGTTGGCGGGCATTGTATCGCGGTTGACCCATGGTTTATTGTTCATTCGGCGCCAGAGCAAGCACGGCTTATTCGTGCGGCGCGTGAAGTCAACGACTTCAAACCAGAGTGGGTATTGCAAAAGGTCATGACGACTGTCGCTAACCACACATTAAACAAACCATCTGTGGCTTGTTTTGGTTTGGCCTTTAAACCGGATATCGATGATTTGCGTGAAAGCCCTGCATTGCACATCGTCAACAAATTAGCGGACGTTTATCAAGGTAAAGTATTGGCGGTTGAACCGAATGTGGAAGAAACCAACAAATTGAATCCTAAAGCTGAGTTGGTATCCTTAGAAGCAGGCTTAGCCGCAGATATCATTGTGATATTGGTTAAACATAAAGCCTTCGCACAGTGCAACTTCGCTGGAAAAACAGTAATTAACGTAGTTGGTGAATACTAATAGCATCGCGGATTAAATGCGCGCGGCCATTACACTTAAGAAAAAACCACCGATAGCTTCGGTGGTTTTTTATTGTCTAAAAAATGGATTTTTAACATTAAACTGTTATTGAGCCGACCAAACTGCGTGCTTTAACACGAATGTTTACTTCGCGGAGCTGTGGCTCACTTCACGAAAATATGCGCGCACGCTCAACACTATTAAAAATAGCACTGCCAGGGCGTTTGAACCGACAAAGACCCAAGCCGCAGATTCTGGATCTAGCCCGCGATTAATCACGAGATACGCGCCAGAGCCTAATAATGCCACCAAGGTTACACTAATTGCTCGCCAATGGTTTAAGCCGAGCGCAGTGATCCAGACTTCAAAGTATGTTTTCAGCAAGGTTAGCCAAAGTGCAAGCACCACTAAGCTTGTTAATTTTGCGGTTTGCGGCGTCAAAGCCTCATCAAGCAACCAAGGATAGAGCCACGGACAGGTTAAAATGAGCACAAAATATGGCAACGACAATAAGGGTAGCGACCACAACATATTGCGTAAAAACAGACTTCGCTTGGCTAAAATAGCTGGCTGCGCGCTCAGTTTTGCCAGCAACACCTGTGAAAATACCACAGGTAATAATGTGACCGGCATAAACAGAATAAAGGCTTTTCTAAACTGACCGAGCTCAGTTAAAGTGCTAAACAGTGCTAAGAAAATAAATGGAATATTGGTCAGATAGATGGCAAACATATCATGCCATGCATAACTGATACGGGCACGCCAACTGCGCCAATGCCATAGATCAGTCACATTGTCTGCAATATGCCACCAACTTACAAACTCGGGCCATAGCTTACGGACCCCAAATGCCAGTGGCACCAAGCTAATTAAAAGTAATAACAACAACACTGTTGCGGTATCGTCGGTCCAACCGAACCAAATGAGTGCGACCAACAACAACATCGCCAAACCATTAAACAATTGGCTTTGAATTTCCGCAGTAAAATCCTGTCGGCCTTTGAGATAGCAAAAAAGCGCTTGATTCAAAGCCCAACTCGCACCAATCAGCAAGCTTAATAGATAAAGCTCGAACGGCAGCGGATCACCACTAAAATTGCTATAGCCAATGAGCCCCAGCAACAAAACAACACTCACTAACACGCTAATTATTAAGCTACTTAATAAATGACGGATATTCTGCTGACTAGCGGCATGGTGAATTAAATAGAAGTTCACACCAAATGCAATGGTCGGAAAGAACAGGTTGGCGAGCATATAAACAAAGCTAAAGATACCAAATTCGGTTTCCAACATATGTCGGGCCAAGGCCAAGTTTAATAGCCAACGAGAACCAAAATTTAGCCCTTGCGCAACACTATTACTCATCATTTTTCGCAAGAAATCACGCTTCATGATGAGACTCCTGCGGTTGTAAACTGAGGAATAACGCGCCGTTAAGCATGCCCCACGGGATCCAAAGCATACCGGATGTTAATACATGCCCAGCCATTGAAGCGACCAACAGCAACACTGCATTTATTGCCAGAATACCAGCAGCAAGGCCCATTGGTTGGATACGCCAACTCAGCCACGCCATCCGCAAATTCCCGAGAAAAAACCAACCAAACCAAAGTAACCCTGGGAGTCCAAACCATAAAGTTAAATCAGCTGGGTCAATTTCGGTCAATGGCTTACCACTATATAAATCCATCGCGGTATAACCAACCCCAAGCAACTGATGCCAATCACTAAAATACAATTCACTGAGTCGCCAATTTTCGATAACAAACAGGTCTCGAGACGACAAAACTAAGCCAATCAGACCTTGTTGTTGATAGGTAAAGCGCAACTTCTCCGACAAGGGTAAAACGTCTAATAACAACGGCAGCTGCCATAGCAGGACAATACCCGCCACAACACACACGGCCAAAACAATTTTAATCATGCGACTAAAACCTTGCCAATAGACCCTCGATTGCAAAAACGGGATCATCATTGCCAACAACAACACTCCCGCTAAGCCTGTTTTGGTCAATAAAGCTTTGCCGCAGAATACGCAGCAGATTAAAGCAACAACAAATTTGAGTTTGTGGCGTGGCCAATAATGAGCAAATAAATAGCCGCTCAACACCAGTAAGAGCGCTGATAACTCATTGGTAGCTTTGAAAAAACCTTTAGTACCCAGGTTTTGGTCCGGCAAATAATCATTCGGTTGATAAGCCGTGAAGCCATAACCAAATTGACCGATGAGCAAATTAGCGAAGACAATGATAAATGCCAAATGCAACACTTGATGCAATGCCTGCCAAGCATACTGCGGTGCGCGTAAACTCAAATGATAAAAGTACATCGCTGCAAGCACTGGCGAAAGCAACTTCAAGACCATGCTGACGTCATAATTAAAACCGGCAGTGGCGCCGGTCTGCACCAACGAATAAAAGGGCCCCAGTAACAGCAACAAAACGCTCAAGGGTATAAACCAAAGATTGGCTTGACGCTGCTGTAATAGACTAACCAACATCAACAACAAAAGCGTTGATTTATAAGCGATTGAAAGTGGCATCCCTTGCCCAAGCTGACTTAACATAAAGCCGTTTAGCGCATCGATCAGCAAGTACCACTTCGCCATAAAAATAATCGCATGATCAAGCAAGCCAGCCCTTTGTGCTGTTGCAAGATTTAGCGACAACGTCGGTGACGCGGACATTTGACTCATCGACGAACTACAACCGCAGCAACTAAGCTCGCCAGTAATGCCGAAAATAACCCAGCAAACACAGCGATAAATAGCGTCTTTTTACTAGGCTCGCTCACCAAAATCTCTGGAGTCCAAGCATGGGTAGGTCGATAGGCGCCCGCCTGCCATAAGTCTAGCTGCGCCTGATTTTTATCTAGCTGCGCGGCAAGCTCTGAGCGTTCACCTACCGTGCTAGATTTCGCTAAGGTTTGTTGCAAAATCGCGACCTGCTCGGTGAGCTGCACAACACCATGTTGCTGATAACGGGTTTCTGCGGCTCGCATTAGTGCAGCCAATAACGCTTTGGCTAATTCGGATTGTTCGGCACGAACTTGCACAAATAACATATTGCCGCGGCGACGGTGCTCGAACTGCATCCGTTTGCGCCATTGTTGATAGTTCGCCTTAGCATCCTGCTGGCAAATGGCGGCAAATGCATTGCAAAATTGTGCATCTTGCCAGATTAATTGCCAGACATCGGGTTGTTCCAACAGCATGCCAACACGTGCCAGCTCATCAATTTCCAGAGCGCCCAGTAACAGTTGATTACCAGGCTTTATTTGCTGGTAGTCAGTGGCCAGATGTTCTATTCGACTCTTTGCTAAGGTGTATTGCGCTTTGGCAACTGCAAGCGGTGTTTGCTGCTTCATATAGACCGCGGCCATCAGCGCGCCGGCGGCTGCCGCCACAAGCAGCCAAAGCCAGCTGCGTTTGACACAGAATAATAGATGGCTGGTCAGTTCTAGCTCTGGAGTTAACATTTCGGTTGTTTTCATTTTGATCTGAAGATCCCTTTCACACCTTTTGCCAACAATTCTTTGCGCAAACGGATAAACCACTGCAGACGGTGTTTTAGATAATAACGAACTTTACTTTCGACCAAACCAAATCGACATTGTTTTAATAATTCGGAAAAGGTCATTGGTGTTTGCAACATGGTTTGCCGGTAGAACGCTTGATTTTGTAAGTTGCGCTCATTCATCAGCGGCCGATGTTTTTCGACAAATTGCGCTTGGGCATTCAATCTTTTCGGCGAAGTGGTAATACGACCAAGTTCATGCCCAACATGCACAACATAACTTGCCTCTCCTAAGCGCAATGCAGGGCCATAGGCCGCAACCATCCGCAACCACATGTCATAATCTTGAAATGCGGCCAAGGTTTCATCAAAGCCCCCCTGCGCTATCATTCGGCTAGTGCGAACTAATGCTTGGTTCGACAAACAATGCACATCGAGCACTTCAGGTAGGCGCACCACCTTACCCACAGGATACAACTGCTTGCGCACTGAGCCGTAATCCCAGAAATAACTGGTGCAGACACAAGAATATTGATCGTCGTATGCCGCCATCATGCTGGAAAGGCGGTTAGGCAAAAATTCGTCGTCATCGTCAAGTCCTGTGACAAATTCACCAGCGGCGGCCTTAATGGCCATATTTCGAGCTGCGCAGGCGCCCCGCCCAACTTCTTGGCGGAAAAGTCTGATCCGCGGATGTTGGCCGTATAACTCATTGAGTACCTGCCAAGTATCATCCTGCGAGCAGTCGTCGACAATTAATAACTCAACATTTGGATAATCCTGCGCCAGCACCGAATTGACCGCACGTTGCATCATTTGGCTGCGATTATAAGTCGGCATATAGACGCTAATTAGCGGTTGCGATTGGGCCGAATTGGCTGTTAAAGGTGCTGTCACTGCAAAATTCTCATGTTCACTGCGTTATTACCCGTATTCCTTGGCGCTCTCGACAGATTAACTGCGTAGTATTGCTGGCATTAAAATCGTTTTGTCGGCGCTCAACCAAATCTGCGATGACTTTGGCTATCCGCTGATGTAAGTGCAGGAATTACAACTTACCACGTAAATACAACCACAGATACTCAACCAAACTCCATTGCCTTTTGATCCGGCTTGGTTGATCGACCAAGCGGTAAGCCCACTCTAAATTTAACCGACACCAAAGCTCTGGCGCGCGTTTAACATGGCCGGTAAACACATCATAGGTGCCACCAACTCCCATAAAATAAGCATCAGGAATTTGTTTTTTGGCTTGTTCGATAAACAATTCTTGTTTTGGCGACCCCATGGCAACAGTGATGACCTTGGCTCCGCTCGCTTTGACCGTCGCAATTAACGCGTCCGCGTCTTTAAAATAGCCATCTTGGGTGCCGATAACATTAACACCCGCGGCTTGCAATTTCGCTTTGGTCTGCGCCAAAACTTCCGGTTTTGCACCGATTAAAAATACTGGCACTTGCCGACTGACAGAGCGATACATGATAGCTTCCCAAGTTTCGCATCCAGGTACTCGCTGCACCGGTTTACCTAACTTTTTCTGCATCACTTTCACAACACCCATACCGTCAGCATATCGGAGTTCGGCATTATTAAGCATTTGCCGAAGTTCAGGATCTTGCTGAGATTTCATGACTTTTTCTGGATTGATGGCGATAGCAGAGCCTGCGAATACATCACCTTGGTCAGGAATAATAAACTCAGCTAATTGCTGCATACTGGCAAACGCCATCACATCAATACCGCCCACATTCACTACTTCCGGCTGCACTTTCTCTGTCATTCTGTTCTCACTTTGTAGTTGATTGCCCAGACTCACGGCTTAACTTCTGATATAACGCAGTCAGTTGCGTTGCGACTTTCTCGACAAAATATGGCGCCGCACTGGTCCGACATGCCTGCTGAATTTGTTGGTACTCTGCGGCTGAAAATCTTAATAATTGCTGAATCGCCGCAGTTAAGGCGCTTTCTAACTCAGCCTCACTGTGTTGGGCGAAACAAAAACCGTTCACGGTGTGCACCACCTGTGCTTTGCTGCCGTCGGTTTCAGTGGCTATAACTGGCGTAAAACAGGCCATGGCTTCGGTCATCACTAAACCAAATGACTCATTTCTCGACAAGCTCAGCAGACACTTACTCTGTTCAAAGTAACTTTTTAAGCCATCCGGTGATTGTGAGGATAATAGCTGCAAATTACTGCACTGTGCCGCAGCAACACTCAATTGTTGTTGCATAGGCCCATGTCCAACCACCGCAAACTTCACCTGAGGCAGAGTCGCCACCAGTTTTATGAGTCTATCGACGCCTTTATTTTGGTCCAGAGTACCGACAAATAACACGTCTATCGGTTTTTCCTCAAAACTCAATTGCCTACTGTTGGCAAAGGTTGGGTGAATACCCGCGGGTAAAACCATGCTTGGCACACTTTGATCAAAGAACTTTTCGCGAAGCGATTGGCTGGTGAAGACAAAAAAATCAACAGCCGAGGCGGCAAATTTATAGAGGCGCGATTCTGGTTTATACAAATAAATATCACTGCCATGGCAAGTGACGACAATTTTCACTTTGCGATTACGCAGCAACTTATAGGTCCATGCCAACCAAATTGTTGGATAGTAATAATGCACGTGCAAAATATCGAACCGCTGAAATGACAACACAAAGCGCCAGATAAACTGCAGCCAAAGCACCGGATATTTCAGCACTCTGTTTAGTTTTGAATCGTTGTGCCACGTCATGAAGAAATAAGCAGGCGCTAACGCCGACAACGCGTCAACCTGATTAGTGACAAATTGCCCCTGAAAGGGCGCACTGGCTTTGGGGCCCATGTTGGTAATAACCAATAACTTTTCAGACATCTAACCCAACAACCTTCCTATTGGCAGCACTATTTCCGATCATACTGCGAAATTGCCAAATGTCACAACACTAGTTACCTAGTAAACCCGGCATTGTTGTAGCTATCGGCAAATTCGACAGCTTGCTCAGGACTCACCAAACGCTTTTGGTAAAAAATTAACGCAAGATGCTGAATAAACCAGCAATTATCAACTGTGAACCATGCGCTCTAGATAGTAAGTCGTTCGAACATCACCTATAATCGCCAATCATCAAGAATAATAATCATCTTTACCAGCGGGTTCTTATGCGCGAACACATTGTGTTATTTGCTACAACATTTCTCCTAACGCTTGCCGCGATTTTCATCCTCATTCCTGTCGCCAATAAAATTGGCCTTGTGGATAAACCGCATGGCCGCAAACAGCATGTCGGCTCAATCCCATTAATTGGCGGCATTTCAATTTTTTCCGGCGTTGCACTAACTCTTTCTTGGTTTGGTCTGCCGATGGATACCCATTGGTACTATCTGCTTTGCGGTGGTGCTATCGTCATTTTAGGCGTGTTTGATGATTTCCTCGATTTGAGTGTAAAGCTGCGCTTATGCGCCCAAGTCATCATCGCTTTGGTCATGATGTATGGTCTGCAATTGTATGTCGGCAACCTTGGTAATTTAGTCGGTACTGGCGATCTGAAACTTGGTTATATTGGCATCCCATTCACTGTTGTCGCGGTGATTGCGGCCATCAATGCATTTAATATGATTGATGGTATCGACGGTCTCGCCGGGATGCTTAGCGGTGTGAGCTTTGTTTCTTTAACTTTGATGATGGGTGTCGGCGGCCAACTCGAGCACGCAGTACTGCCGATGGTTTTAGTGTTTGCCATCATTCCTTATTTACTGTTTAACCTCGATTTAGTGGGCAAAGGTAAAGGCAAAATTTTCATGGGCGATGCCGGCAGTATGCTAATTGGCCTCTCGGTCATTTGGTTGCTGATTGTCGGCTCACAAAGCGATAGTGCGAGCTTTCGTCCAGTCACTGCACTTTGGGTTATTGCGATCCCGTTGATGGACATGGTTGCCATCATGATTAGACGCATGCGCAAAGGTCAATCGCCATTTATGGCGGACCGCGAGCATCTTCATCATATTTTCTTACGTCTTGGCCTGAACTCGCGGCAATCTTTGGTCATCATCACTAGTCTTGCATCAATGCTCGCAACCATTGGCGTGGTTGGCGAATACATGATGGTGCCAGATGTGGTGATGTTGTTGCTGTTTTTATTGATGTTTGCCATTTACTCGCTGTCGTTGCAGTACATTTGGCGGATCACTCGTTTCATCAAGCGCTATAAAGCGAAACATCGTGTTAAATAAGCTGCGGAAACTGCTCGCGGCGAGAGCCGTGATAATGCTGGCCGAGCGATTTTTTCGACTTGGCGCTGGGGCAATCATTACCTTTATGGTGGCCCGAATGCTCGGCGACGAAGCCCTTGGGACTTATGGCATTGTCATGGTTTGGGCTGCTTTTTTAGCGCCGCTTAGCCACTTGGGTTTAAACAATTTGGTGCAAAAAATGGCGACCTCAACCGATGATGTTGAGCAAAGTCGTCGCTACCTGCAAACTGCTGTTTGGTTACGCTTACTGGCTGGTGTGTTTTTTGCGGCCGCCATGATCGCAGGCTTCATGCTATTTTACCCTCATTACTTTTCCCAAGGCCCATGGCAAATCGCCACCTTGTTTGTCCTGCAAAGTTTTACCGCGATGATAGTTTATGAATATGACCAGAACTACCGCGGCCATTTTCGTGCGGTCGCAATCAGCAAGGTCGTGTTAAGTTTCTTTACCCTACTCGCCCGAGTAATTTTGCTTATTCAAGGCGCCAACATCGACATGATGTTATTTATCGTTGGCATCGAGTTTGGTATTACCGGCCTTCTACAATATTATTGGGCGCGTCGCTATGCGCCAAATGAGCCGTCACTCAAATGGCATTACTTTGACTGGACCGCGGCGAAAGAAATGCTGCGACGCTCAAGTTGGTTGTGGACTTCGGCCATCGTATCAGTCATCTATTTAAAAATTGATAGTGTGATGATTGAAAGCATGATCGGCATTGCAGCGACCGGACAATACACTGCGGTCGCTCGGATTTCGGAGCTTTGGTACGTCATTCCGGTGACCTTGGCTGCGCGCTACTACCCTGATTTACTCAAGACCTTTAACCGAAGTTGGCCGGAATATTTGCTGATACTGCGTAAGCATTGTTTGCGGTTTCTGCTGATGGCAGTGGTGATTTCAATATTCATGACCATCACGGCAAAATGGATCATGCTGTACGCCTATGGCGAGCGTTTTGTCGGCTCCACGACTGTGCTACAAATTCATGTGTGGGCGGGTTGTTTTGTTTTCCTTCGCGCGTTAATCAGTCAGCACTTAATTATCACCGGCAATGAGCCTCTGAGTATGTTAAGTCATGGCGTCGGTGCCATCCTCAACGTCTTGCTGAATTGGTGGTGGATCCCAATTTATGGCATCGAAGGTGCAGCTTGGGCGACTTTGGTGTCTTATGCCTATGCTTCTGTGTTTTTTATCTTCTTCGCGGGAACCACTCGCCGGCATTTTGTCGAACTGATCAAGGTTCGCAAGTCGGCATAATGATGCCCGGCATCACACTGATCACAGAAATGGTGAAGAATGAAAAAACTTATCCTCAGTTTTTACGCATGGCTAGACCAACGACTGCTGCCGATTGCCGCGAAACATCGCTTGTTCGCGAGTTGCTATTACGCGTTTTTTAATCCGCATTTTCGTCGCGAACAATGGGCCACGGTAGCAGGACGCAATCATTACCGGGTTTATGAAGCCAGCTGTCAAATCGCCAGTGTTATTTTGCGCCGTAACCTACATCGCCTGGAGAAAGGCTTAAGCATGACAGTTCGTAAACCGCTGTTTGCCTTAGACTATATTGATGAAACACTGAGTGCATTGCAAAATTACCTGCAACACACGGACGCCATTGATCCAATTTTACTAACCTATTGTCATGATGTGTTACAGCAATATTTTGCAGTGACTCACTGGCCAGCAACGGCAACTCAACCGGCATTGTTCGAGCAATTGCAACAGTTGATGCTAGAGCGATTGCCCCGCCGAAATAACCCAAATACGGCCAAACAAGATAGTGCTGCGCCTAAGCCTTATGGTGCGAGAACTCGCGCGGATATCAGTTATCCAGAATTCTTAAAGTTATGCCAGCAGCGCTGTTCAACTCGAAACTTTCTCGCCAAACCCGTGGAGCAACAGATCCTTGAACAGGCTGTGCGCGCGGCTGCACAGGCACCTAGCGCCTGCAATCGTCAGCCGTTTCGTTACGTTGCGGCACTTTCACAACCCATGCTTGGAAAACTCGCGGCACTGCCAATGGGCACAGTCGGTTACGCCAGTAACATTCCTGCGATCTTGGCAGTCGTTGGCGATTTAAGTGCCTATCCATTAGAACGCGATCGACACGTGATTTATATCGACGCAAGTCTTGCCAATATGCAGCTAATGCTTGCACTCGAAACTTTAGGGCTCGCCTCCTGCGCCATTAATTGGCCAGACATTGAAAATTACGAACTAAAAATCAGTACCCTCTTACAACTCAAGCCATTTGAGCGAGTGGTGATGTTGATTGCGGTGGGCTATCCAGATCCTGCTGGACTGGTGCCACATTCGGAAAAAAAGACGCCAGCGGAGCTGATTCAATATGTCTAAGCCACTGCTTGTTGAGGTCAAAGGCGTACAATTTCGCAATAAAGGCGCCTACTTGATGCTGCTTGCAACCTTGCAAGGACTGCAACAGTTGGCCATTCCTTATCAACTTGTATTATCGCCAGGCCCGAATCTGCCTTATCTTGAACGCGCAAAATTGGGCGCATGGCAAAAATTATCTTTTCGCCGCAAAGCCGTTGATTTAACACCTTGGTTTGGCAAGTTGCCAAAAGCAATTCTGCAATTTGCTAAGCGTTATGGATTAGTCACCGAAGCCGATGTTGATGTTGTGCTGGAGGCATCAGGCTTTGCATACGGTGAGCAATGGCCGTTGCAATTTCTGCAAAACACTGCCCGTGAGGTCATCCGCTACCACAAGGCCGGCAAACCCTTTATTTTTATGCCACAGGCCTTTGGACCTTTTACCACTACTGCTAGTAAAGCGGCGATGGTCGACATTATCAAACATGCAACGGCGATCTTTGTGCGCGATGCCGTGTCATTTGAGCACTTACGTCAATGCCAAGCGAACTTACCAGCACATGTGCAACTGGCGGTTGATTTTACCATTGGGTTAAAAGTCGATGTAAAAGCAACAGCCCCTATGCCCGACGCGGTGTCGCGGATAACCTCACCTTATGCGGTACTCATCCCTAACCACAAGGTCGTGTCAAAATTTAACCATGCCAACGCCGAAAGTGACTATCAAAGTTATGTCGAGGCTTTTGCTGATGCAGCAACACACTTGGTTGCTCAAGGAATGCAGGTGATTTTATTGAACCATGAAGGGCTTGAAGATGCCGAGATCTGTGAGAAAATCGCCGATTTAAGTAACACTAGTACGCTACAAATTAACGATCCACTCGCACTGAAGCAGTTTATCGGGGGCGCAAAGTTGGTCATAAGTTCCCGGTTTCACGGCGCAATTAATGCTTTGAGCCAAGCAGTTCCGTGCATTGCGACCAGCTGGAGTCATAAATATCAGCAAATGATGGCTGATTTTGGTGTCGCTGATTACTGTCTGAGCGACCTCTCAAGCCAGCGTTTAATTCATAAAATTCAGCAATTAGACCAAGAGCGAACCACCATCGTGGCCACCTTGACGGACAATTCAAACAAACTTAGCCAACAGAATGCGCTGATGTGGCAAAAGCTCGCGACGTTTTTACCAAAGGCAACACGAGAAACTTCGTGAGCTTGAGAATGTCACCGACTCCATGAATTCCACAGTCGATGCAAATGCTTAGGTTGAGGATTGCCATTGCCAAATAAAAACTGCCGGTTGCAAAAGCAGAGCCGGCAGTCATCAATTTGTTTGAGGATATCAGCGATTAAGTCGGTAATCCCCAATTGACCCAGCCCATTTGCCAAGTCAACAAAATCAAGCCACCGAACGCAATTCGATACCAAGCAAAAATTTCATAGCTGTGTTTAGCAACAAACTTCACTAATGTACGCACGGCAATAAGCGCAGTAATAAATGCAGTAACAAAACCAACGGCAAACATTGGCAGATCTGAACTGCTTAGTACGTCACGATGTTTGTACAAATCATAGAAAGTCGCGGCAAACATGGTCGGCACCGCGAGGAAAAACGAAAACTCAGCAGCCACTTTGCGATCTAAACCAATAAACAGGCCACCAATAATGGTAGAGCCAGATCGGGATGTCCCAGGGATCATGGAGACCACTTGGAAACAACCGATTTTCAGTGCATCACGCCAGCTGATGTCATCCACTTCATGGACTTTCACTTGATGCATGCGACGTTCGGCCCAAAGGATAATCAAACCGCCAACAATTAACATGATGGCGACGGTTAATGGATTAAATAAGTACAGCTTAATGGTTTTGATAAACAATAAACCAATCACCGCAGCGGGTAAAAACGCGACAAACAAGTTCAGAATAAACTTCTGCGCTTTGCTATCGCTAAACATCCCAGTGGTCACATCAATAAAACGACGGCGATACTCAAACACAATGGCCAAAATAGCGCCTAACTGGATGGCGATTTCAAACACTTTACCTGTGTTTTCAAAGCCAATTAAATCACCCACTACAATCAAATGACCTGTACTTGAAATCGGCAAAAACTCAGTTAACCCTTCAACAATACCCATAATGAAGGCTTTAAACATCAACAACCAATCCATTTCACTATCCAACCACGCTAAAAAGTCGTTTATTATCTGGTGTTTTGACCGTCTCTGCAAAGCCTTTTCGCCGACTTAGCATTTGCTGTTGAGACACCTCGCACGCGGACAGTGCGAAAGAATTAGGACCCGCCGCACTAAACCCCAACGAGCACAGGCGGCTTATCCCGTTAAACTTTAGCGCCGCTAAGTATCGAGGCGTAACCCGCCGCGACGCTCCGTCGGTTGCAATATTGCTCGGTATATCACCCGTAAATCACTCGCGACTAAGCTAAATCGAACCGCTGAACGAGTAATACCGGTGTATAACAACTCGCGTGTTAACACCGGGCTGATCTGGTCTGGAACTACTAACGCCGCGTGACGAAATTCCGAACCTTGTGATTTATGCACTGTCATAGCAAACACAGTTTCTAATACCGGCAAACGGCTTGGCAAAAACCATCGGATGCCATCGGCGGTCGCAAATGCCACTTTTAACAACTCTCGACCGCCATCCGTAACGCTTAAGCAAATCCCAATGTCGCCATTCATTAGCCCAGTGCTGTAATCATTTTGCGCAATCATCACGGGCCGCCCTGCATACCATTGCTCTTGGCGAGCAATGAGCCGATGCTGACGCAGCAGTTGCTCAATCTGTTGATTGATTTGCTCAACCCCAAATGGTCCTTGCCGCACCGCGCACAGGATCTGGAATTCGCCGAGGAGCTGCAACAGCGCACTCGCTTGGGCGTCGTCCGTCGCGAGCGGTTGCTGTAGTCGTCGAAACAGCGGCCATAACCCCTGCCCCTGATCGTTGCCAAGCACTAAAGCGGATAGCCATTGCGGATTTTGTTGTGGAGAAAAATAAGCCAACGCTTGGGGAGCATCATTTTCGGCATTACTTTTGATTGCCGTGAACAAGTGTTGCACCTGTCGTTCATCACCGACGTTAACTGCAGCCGCCAACCGGCCAATAGCACTATCCGCGGCAAAACGATGGCTGGTCCTTAACATTACAATATGCTGTTCAAGACTCCCCGCATTTGCACTTTGATAATTCGCCGGGATCAATTGGCCAGTGAATGCAGCTAAACGCGCGGCGGTGGCAGCACTGTAGCCGCCAAATTGGGCTTCTTTACAAAGTTCGCCTAGGATAGCGCCCGCTTCGACCGAAGCCAGTTGGTCTTTATCTCCCAACAAAATTAGACGCGCATGTTTTGGCAATGCCTGCAGAAGTGCAGACATCAGCTCAACATCAACCATCGAGGCTTCGTCAACCACTAATACATCCAGCGGCAAAGGTCGCCCTTGATGGTGGTGAAAAGCCTGACGTCCCGGCACAGTTCCTAACAAACGATGGATTGTTTGGGCTTGTAGCTGCACAGAATGCCAAGGCAATGATGCCAAATCGGCGCTGCCGCTTAGTTTCGAAATAGCACTGGCAATCGATTGGGTCAAGCGCGCGGCCGCTTTGCCTGTCGGAGCCGCCAATTCTATGTGCAATGGTTTTTCCGCCGCCAATTGTTGCAGCAATAACAATAACTTCACTACGGTAGTGGTTTTACCGGTACCAGGTCCGCCAGTAATAACCGCAAAACTACTGGTTGCCGCCAACGCACAAGCCAACCTTTGCCAGTCAGGATCCGCGGTACTCTTAGCAAAAAGCAGATCAAGGGTCGATTTTACCCTTTGTTGCTCGGCCGACGCCCGAGCATCGACAATCGCCTGCTGCGTTCGCGCTGCATCTTGTGCTTGGCAGTGCGCAATAAAATCTTTGATTTGCTGTTCATATCGCCAATAGCGTTGCAGATAGAGCCGAACCCCATAAAGCACAAATGGTGTCGATGGTGGCGCGGTCTGCGAGGTGATCTGCTCGGCATCACACACGAGTTGTGGGTGATCGCAGAGTAGTTGTCGCACGCTTTTCAGCGTTTGCTTCGCCATAAATTGCTCTAACACCGCTACCGGACGGCCATAGCGACTACTAGCCGCCAGTAAAAATTCTGGACACTCAAGTGCTTGCGATAGATCTAGGCAAAGATGTCCCTGTGCTAGTTGTGCACTTGCTAGCGCCAACCACCCCCAGAGAGTGTGCGACGATGTCTCGTTCAAGGTTGCTGCGGTTTGCTTTTGACAAAACTGGACTAACGCCAGATCTAGAGGCCGAATAATCGCCAATTGCTGCCATGACAACAGAAATTCTGTCGCTGAACTAACGAGCATGGTTCGCTCATTCGGCTGCTCGTTCTGAGCAACGAAGCAGTTATTCATATCGCATCTACCTGTTGTGGCATGGTCGAATGCCCTTTAAACATTTCGTCGAGCGCAAGAATTAACGCGATAGGTAAATCTACCAGCAACACACCGTGGTTCGCTTTGGCGCTCCCCCGCAAAAACCAATACACCGCGGGCCCAAGATGTAACGCGGGTTGATAACCGGCTTTTCGACTTTTTAATATTCTATGCATCGCCAAACCGTAGCAGGCCGCTTGTAAGTCGTAACGTTTAGCCAGCATCACTTCGATTAACTCGCGCTCAGTGTATTGGCCTGAGGCTAAAAAGTTACTCTTATAATCGGCAACATAATATTGTCCATTTTGCATAAAACTCAGATCGATAAAGCCTTTTAGCATACCGTTGACCAATCGCGCGTCGAGTTCTGGCCGCGCCAAACCAGGCCATAAGTATTTCGACAACAGCGTGTCTAATTGCCGAGTCGAAACTCGGGCAGCACTGATCCAAAACTCCAACTCAACCTTGGTTTGCGCTAAGCCGGTTAAGGGCGTTTTCTGAGACAACAGCGGCACGGCTAACAATGACACCAACCATTGCCACATTGGGGCAACCGCCGCTTCGGCGCTTTCAAAAAGCGGACTTTGCCCCTGTTCAGAGCGTAAAAACCGCCGTTGCCAACCATCACTTGTCTCTGAAATCAGATTTAGCACCTTCAATGTCTCGATGAGATGCTCCCGCCACAGTTCTGGCGCTTTGGCAATATTCGCAAATCCTTGTTCGCCAGCCCATTCCAGTTCACCGTGGAGCAAAGTCCCGGCATCGGCACCGCGAATGAAGTCCTCGGAAAAATCTGCGGCTTGCACAGGCTCAGCCCATTCTTTGGGCTCTGCGGCAAGTTCTTGATAAAGCTCGCTGCCTTTATACTCAGCATTCTCGACACCGCTGGCGATTGCGCTGTAGCTAGCTGTCCACCATGCAAGCCGTTGACGACTTGGCATGACTGCATAATCAGCAAGTGGTTGTTGGCTGGTTAAATCAACGAAACTGACTGCGGCTAAGGCTTGATTCGCTTTTTGCAAATCAACGTGCGGCCAATCAGCTGTCGCTAACCATGACTGCAACTGGCTGCCAATGTGTTCAGGGTCAAACACCCCATCCTCGGCAATTAAGTAACCAATGGCACTAAGCTCCTTTTGTGGAGCCAGTCCAAGCCAACAGTAGTGCTGGGCGCGGGTCATCGCCACGTACAATTTCCGCAGATCTTCTGCCAAACGCTGTTCAGTTGCTAAGGCAAAAGTGCGTTCATCCAAACTATGCGCGAGTTGATAACTACCATTTTCATAGAATCGATACGGCAATTTCTTGGCATCAACTTCACGAGTTGCACAAATAAATGGCAAGAACACCAGTGGATATTCCAAACCTTTGGATTTGTGAATAGTGACGACTCGCACTAAGGCTTCGTCACTCTCCAGTTGTAATTTTATCGAATCGGCTTCCAGCGCACCGACACCGCTGCGTTGCTGTGCAAAATAACGCAACAATGCCCGTTCACCATCAAGTAACCGGCTGGCTTGTTGCAATAATCCCGCCAAATGCAACAGATCGGTCAAGCGTCGTTCGGCATCGGGATATTGGGCCAGATGTTCAGCGATTTGAAAATCGCTCATCAAGCGCCGAACCAAAGGCAGCACGCCTGACTTTTGCCATACCCCATGGTATTGCATGAACAAATCAAGTTGTTGTTCCATGAACCATTCATCATCTTGCAGTCGCGCTAACATCGGGTAGCTCCAGCGCAAACTGGCACTGGCAAGCGCCGAACGGACTTTCAATTGATTTCTCGGTTCCGCACAAGCATCTAGCCACAGCCACAGATCATGCGCCATGGGGCTGTCATAAACGGAGCCTTTATCTGATAAGTACACACTGCGAATTTGACTGTCCGCCAAAGCTTTTCGGATCGCGTTTGCCTCTTGTTGATTATTGACCAACACCGCAATATCTTTGGGCAATACACCAACACGCTGATTCTCTTGCACAAAACTACACTGATTTAGCTGGCCAGCTTGTAATAGCAAAGATATTTCTGCAGCACAGACACCTGCCATTTGTTCCAGATAACCGGCTTTGGCCAGTGGCTTCCCATCCGTTTCCAAATAACGAACAGCTAATGCTGGCAATGGCGCCTGCCACTCTAGAACTTCCGCGCGCCCTTTGGCATGCACGGCAACAAAACTCAAATCTGTCGCCGCGCCCCGAAACAAAAATGCACCGCGACCACTTGCCCGTCGTTCCGCTTGGCCAAACAGAGTGTTGACCGCTTGCACCATTGCTTGGGTCGAACGGAAGTTAGTGTCAAGACCAAAATGATGGCCTTGGGTTTTTGCTTTCGCTTGCAAATAGGTATAAATATCCGCGCCACGAAAACCATAAATTGCTTGCTTCGGATCGCCAATTAACAAAATGCCACTGTCAGTACGCTGGGCTGACAACTGATAAATCCGGTCAAAGATAGAGAATTGGGTCGGATCGGTATCTTGGAATTCGTCAATAAGCGCAAATGGGAATTGCTGACGGATCCGTTCAGCCAGCACCTCGCCATTTGGTTGCGCTAACGCGTGCTGCAGTCCGCTGAGTAAATCATCAAACCCCATCAACCCAAGTTGCTGCTTTTGCGCCGCAAAACGTTGCAAACACCATGAAAGTGCATGCTGACGGATCCCATGCATCGCATCCGGCAAGGCAGCGATAGCGCGTGGCAAATCTGCAATGGCAAGCAACACTGGATGCTCAGGCGCTTGACCTTTCCAAGCATCCGCCAGCCCTTCAGGCGTCAGGCGCTGTAAACCCGAACCGAGTTCCGGCATCTCGAGCTCAGGGCTATCACGCCAAAAGCGCAATGCTTCCAACCAACGACTCACGTAATCAGCACGCAATTTGGTGTTTATTGTCAATCCTGCCGCTCTGCCCGCCGCGATGAGCTCTTCGAGTTCATCTATCCACTTTGCAAAGGGCTGCTTAATTGCATTCAGTGCTCGTTTTTTCTCAATAACTTCGGCTTGAAGCAATTGTGCTGGTGGTGTATCAAATGCGGCAATCGGTTGATGCCACATTGGCAACAACCGCTGCAGCAATTCCGCAGGATCTGTGAGCTTTTGCTGTAATAACCGGAATTCCGTCAGCGGCAGCGGATAAATGAAACTGCGCCAATAGTCCTCGACAATTTGCAATTGCAAATCCGACAAATCGGTATTCAACTGCAAATCAAAAGCGGCACCGCTATCAAAGGCATGCTCGGTTAACATCCGGTTGCACCAGCCGTGAATGGTCGAAATGGCGGCATCGTCCATCCATTGCGCGGCTAATGCCAATTGCTGCGCACAACTGGGCCATTGCTCGGGTGGAAATTCTGCGGCGAGTTGTTGTAAGAAACTATCGGCATCGGCGCTTGGCGCTAAAAAAAACCGAGCCGCATCGGCCAAACGCGCTCGGATCCGGCCTTTCAGTTCGCTGGTGGCAGCATCAGTAAAAGTAACCACTAAAATCTGTGGCGGCAATAGCGGCGCAGCCTGTGGATGCCCAAGCACTAAGCGCAAATATAACGCAGCAATAGTGTAGGTTTTACCGGTACCTGCACTGGCTTCAATTAAAGCACTGCCAGCAAGCGGTAGTTTAAGTAAATCAAGCGTTTGCATCAAAAAACTCCCCAGCACTGACATCATCCAACACGGCTTGATAAAAGGCTGCAGGCAGCTCACAGGCCGCCGCTTGTTGCCAAAGGCCGGCAAAATTATTAAACGCACGCGCTAAATACGGATCATAGTCAACCAACCCACGATTAAAACTGTCACCATCAAAACGGCTTTCCAGCTTTGCAAGCTTCTTCGCCCCGTCACCTGCCAGCTGCAACCAAAGTCCGGCCAAACTGATTTCCACCGGTAACGGCTCTGCAGTTGCACGGACGGCGAGCGCTAACAGCGCAGTTAATCGTTGCTTCGCGGTATCGGCGGTAGTCAGCGGTAACTTTAATAAACCATCTTGCGCGACCAACCACTGGGAAATGGGCTTGCCCGCTGCGCAGCTTAATTGCAGCGCAAGCCAGGGCTTTAATAGCGCCTTGAGTTGCCACATTTTATCTTTTTTTAACGCACTCAAATGCCAATGCAATTGGATTGCTTGCCCTTTTTCATCAGTCCTCACGCCTGAAAACCAGTCGCAAATTTGGTCAAACGCCAAATAACATAATCCGTCATCAGCCATGGGCTTGGTTTGCGCCAGTGCGGTTTGGTATTGCTGGAGCTGCGGCATAATTGCCGAAATGTAGGCTTCCCCTTGCAAGATGCCGGCAGCACCAAACGCCAGTTTGTCCTCGAGTTGTAACCGATGTAATGCGTGGCGCAAATACACTGTGGCATCACCGGATCCCTGGAGTACCCGCATCACACCTTCACTAAGTTGTTGTTGGATTTGCCATTGCGTTAATTTATCTTGGCTAAAATCCTCGGTGTCTGGACTTGCCTCATCAAGCGTTTGCAAACTGACTTTTAGCCGCTGACGGAAAAAGAATTTAACCGGTTCACGAACAAAATCAGTCAATTGCCGTAAATCCCATTGACGCAGTGCGGCATCGGCCACTTGACTGCTTGCGCACTCTTGCATTTCCAAAGCTGTAGACAAGCGTTGTTGCTGATGATGCAACGTGCGCCACTCATGTTGATAACTCTTCAGTTTTGGATCTTGTAAATAACGCTTTGAGAAAGCCTGCAACGGGTGAGTCAACGTCAGCGCTGCCAGCAAGTCGTCCGAGCTGGCATGCCGCCAAAACTGTTGAAGATGGTCGCGCAGTTGCGCAACTAACACCGAGGGTTCACGTTCGCTATTATCATGGATTGAATGGCCAATCCACGAGATGCGTAAGCGTTTACGCGCCGAAAGTAAGGCTTCTAAAAATAGATAACGGTCATCATCCCGACGCGCGCGATCGCCAGGACGATAGCTTTGTCCCATTAAATCAAAATCTTGCCGTCTGCTTTGTCGCGGAAAAGCACCATCCTGCATCCCCAACAATTGAATGTGCGCAAATGGAATAGCGCGCATGGGCATTAAAGTCGCAAAATTAACCGCGCCAGCCAAAAACTTTTGTTGCAGACTTTGCTCATTAAAACCTTCAAGCCACGCCCCCGCGACCACAGTTAATGGCAAGGGCTGCGCAAAATTTGCGTCCTGACAGCAATTGAGCCAATCTGAAAGCGCGATTTTCAACCGCGACAATAACGAAACTTCTTGCTCACTACTGGGTTCAAACCATAAATCTAGCCACCGAACCAAGCGTTGTTGCCATTGTGCAGGGCTTAGCAGTTCGGCGCTGTCTAACCAGCAGAGTTCTAATTGTTGACACACTTGTGCAAACTGACCGGCGATCTCGGCGGATAATCCAGAAACATCGGTCAGTGGCGCTACATCCAGCCAAGGCTCGGCGTCGCCTAAAGCGTAACCTGCCAACATCCGTGACAAACCAGCAAACAAGCTGTGGTTCGCAAAGTGCACAGAAATCCCCAGACTGGCTCGTTGTTCGGCATGCAGGCCCCAGCGGACATTCGCTTGCTCGAGCCAGCCTGTCAAAGTTTCTAAAGCTGCAGCATCGAGATTGAACCTTGTAGCCACGGCAGGAACTTGCAAGAGGTCGAGAATTTCACTGATGCCAAATCGTTGTTGGCGCACACTCAGTAAATATTGCAGTGCTTGCAGCATCGGTTCTTGTTGCAAAGCAGCCTGATCGGCAATGGTATAAGGAATATAACGGCTATCTTCGCGGTTAATTCTGCCAAACACCGCATGAATAGCCGCAGCATAATCATTGATATCTGGCACCATGACCATAAAGTCGCTGAAACTTAAACGGGGATCGGCGGCAAGTTGTTGCAAAATATCGTCATGCAGAATTTCGACTTCGCGGATCACACTATGAGCCTTGGCAAAGCATAAACTCTGATCTTGCTCAGCGACTTCTGGCCATTGTCCGCCGACAGTTAAATCAAAAATGTCATGCTGTAACTGCCCAAGAAGCTGATTAATATCCGGCGCGGTGAACAAATCAATGCGTTCACCGACAAACAATGATTTATGGGCGGTAGTTTGATCGAACTGATCTAATAGCCGAATATAATCACGGCCTTGCTTACCCCAAGCGGCAAGCAGTGGATGCGAATCATTATTCGACAAGGGTGCAGCAGCTAATTTATACACCTGACGCTGTTGCTGTGCTCTAAATAAATCCTTATCGGCAATAATATCTGCCCAATAATGCTGACAAGGGTTATGGACAGCGAGCAAAACTTGGGTGTACGGAGCAATTGCCGCCAACGCCTCTAACGTTTGCTGCGGTAGACTGGAAATGCCAAACAAAATTACCCGGCGCGGCAGCGCCATAGGCCGATGCTCTAGATTAAAAGTCGCGGCCCGTTTTAAGAAATCTTGATGCAGTTGCGCACGGCTATATTCAGCACCAGCCCCAGCTAAATCAGCGAGCACGGTTTGCCACAACAGCGCTTGCCATCGTTGCTCATCTGGCAATGGCTTCACCAAACCATTTGCATCTCGTAATTGCAACCGACCACTCGCCCAATCTTGCAACCAATCCGCCCGATAAACTTGGTACTGGTCAAACAGATCCGCGAGTTTGAGTGCGAGCTGATCGGCTTTTTTACTATCGATATCGTGCTGCAAATATTGAGCAAGGGCATGAAATTCAGGCTTCGAACACAGCTGTGGCAACAACCGCAGTAATCGCCAGCGCAAGCGGTCTTTGTCAAACACTGAGGTTTCAGGGATTTCAGCATCAGGCATCACCCAGCGATACAACTGCCAAATAAAGCGCCCAGGCATTTGCAAACTTAGACCGCTGGCAATACCAAGGCCGCCTTGGAGCATATCATCATCGTTGACATCAGCCGCTAAGGCCAACTTCAACCACTGCGCTATACCGTTACTCTGTACTAGCACAGTTTCAGTTTCGAATACATCGAGTGGGTAAGCGCGTAACCACTGCACAATCAGTGCCCGTAGCTGTTCTGGTTGATTGGCATGCACGACCAGAAAGCCCGGCGCTAGCGGCTGGGCTTGGTGTTGTTCAGATCCCAATGGTATTCCTTGTTAGCAAACTTAAGACAACACTACGCGATTTCGACCGGCAGCTTTGGCTTGATACAATGCGGCATCAGCACGACTGATGACTTCTTTAATTTCTTCCTGACGCCCGGCTTGGGTGACGCCGACACTGATAGTGATCTGCAGATTTGGATATGCGGAAAAGCCAAGTTCTGCAACCGCGAAACGCAGGCGCTCGGCGACCTCGTGCGCACTGTGGGCATTGGTGTCGGGCAGGACTAATAAAAATTCTTCGCCGCCACTTCGACCTAGTTTATCAACATGCCTGAGCACTGATTGCATCGCCTGCGCAACAGCGACCAGCACATCATCGCCCGCTTCGTGGCCATATGTGTCGTTACATTGCTTAAAATGATCGATATCAACTAATAAAAGACTCCAATTGCAATGCTCGTTTAACGCCTTAGCTCGGGTCTGTTCGGCATACAATAAGATACTACGCCGATTGGCGACTTGGGTTAACTCATCGGTCATCGCCAGTAACTGTAAACGTCGATTTCGTTTGATTTGTGAAATTGCATACAACAAGGCGATGAGTGCCAATACAACAAACAAGGCAATAGCAATATACTGCCAACGCTGCGCAGACTCTAAAGTTGCGACCTGCTGTTCTGATAATAAATTTTCAGCGACCAATTGATCGTTTTTGCGGCTTTGTAATTCAGAGTCAAATTGGTAACGCAGCAGGGCTTCCCGTTGTTGCTTTAACTGTGAATTCAATTGCTCTTCAATCGATTCAGCAAAGGTCAAATGTTGATATGCCGATTCAAATTGATTATTTTTGGCTTGCGCGCGCGCCCAAGCGCGCTGCAAACGCAGCATATAACGAGGATTTTCCTCTTGCTTAAGTAACACTTCAGCTTTTTCAAATAATGGTGCAGCGCTGGCATGTTGACCTGTTTCAGCGAGCGCCTCTGCTTTCAGTAAGAAAAACAAATCTTCGTTATACAACGTAAAATCAGGGTTTTGCTGGCGAAAGGTCGCGATCTGCGCGTCGATTTTGCCGGCAAGTTCGAGGCTTTCGGCATATTTTTGTTCAAGGTTGATGACCCACATCCGATCGACTAAAACCCCGAGTGCATAGGTTTGTTCACCAAGATCCGAATAAATCTGATTAACTTCAATTAACAGTTGCCGCGCGCCAGCGGTATTACCCAACTCGGCATAAACAAAGGCCTTTTGCTGCAAAATATACGCAGTCCGCGACTTATCGTTTGGCTGGGCGTAATCCCGTTCACTGACAGAAAGGTACTCAAGCGCTTTATCAAATTCTCCCATCCGACGATAGGCTGTGGCAATCGATTCGAGCGTGAGGTTAATCCCAGCAATGTGGCCAATCTTTAAATAAAACTCGTATGCACGAAACAACAACATCAAGGCATCGGCATGTTGGCCGCGCGTGGAATGAACATCAGCCATTTGCAACAAAGCTTGCGCTTGTGATTTTTTATCTTCGCTTTTATTTGCCAGTGCAATTGCTTGTTGTAAATCAGCGGTTTGGCCTGCCAAACTGCCCTGATAAGATCGATGCAAAGCGCGGCATTGCAAATATTGACTGAGGTAAGAGTAATTGTCGCTGAGCCGAGGATCATTGATATAACGATCTGCAAAAGCAATGCCCTGTTCTGGCTTGTCGGAAAACAACCAAAGGCAACGCTCGAGCTCCATTCGACTTTCGCGAATAAAATCATCGGGGGGCAACTGCTGCTCGAGTTGCTTAAGAAATAATTCAGCGGACACACGGTCATATAAGACCACATCACCCTTGTCGAGTTGAGCAATCAACGCATCAAAGCGTTGAACATCAGCGCATGCGCCGTAACTCAAAAAGCCAAAGATGAATAAGGTCAAGCTCTTACAGACACGTCTACCCGCTGCCTTCATCCAAAGTCCTTAATCTATTTGACGGTAACCTTCCGGATTTTGTCGCTGCCAGCGCCATGCATCACGCACCATATCCACCAAAGTGTATTGCGTTTGCCAGTCTAATAATTTCCGCGCTTTTGTCGCATCAGCATAACAAACTGCCACATCACCAGGACGACGGTCAACAATTTGATAGGGCACCGCAATCTCGTTGGTTTCACTGAAAGCTTTGACCATGTCGAGCACACTATACCCCTGACCTGTCCCCAAATTAAAGGCTTCAATGCCTGAATGAGTTTGCAGATACCTCAATGCTTGTAAGTGTCCGTTTGCGAGATCCATAACATGGATATAATCACGAACACCTGTGCCGTCGGCAGTTGGGTAATCATTGCCAAATACTTGCAATTGAGGCCGCTTGCCCACAGCGACTTGGCTGATAAAAGGCATCAAATTATTCGGGATACCGTTGGGGTCTTCGCCAATTAAGCCGCTATCATGGGCGCCCACTGGATTAAAATAACGTAATAAAGCAACCCGCCAACTTGGATCTGCCGCAACTAAATCTTGCAGGATCAGTTCGATCATCAATTTACTCTGGCCATAAGGATTTGTGGCCGATCGAGGAGATTGCTCATTAATCGGAACTTGCGCCTCACCACCATACACTGTAGCCGAGGAACTAAATACAATTTGTTTGATGTTGCACTCAGCCATCACTTGGCAAAGCGTTACAGTTCCAGCCACATTGTAATCGTAATACTTTAATGGCAACTGTGTAGACTCACCCACAGCTTTAAGTCCGGCAAAATGGATCACTGCATCAATATGAAATTGAGCGAACACTCGACGAAGTGCATCAGCATCACGAATATCCGCATGAATAAACTCAACGGTTTGCCCAGTGATTTTCCCGACTCGGCGCAGCGACTCTTCAGATGAATTAACCAGATTATCTAATGAAATCACTCGATACCCGGCTTGTTGCAGCACCACAGTGGTATGGCTAGCAATATAGCCGGCTCCGCCGGTCAGTAAAATTGTCGGCATGGGATTTCCTTAGGGTAAAACTTTTTTAAATGGCTTAACGGTGCTGCGTGCATAAACACCATGCACAATAAATGGATCTATCGAGGCCCATTGCTGAGCGTCTTCCAGAGAAGAGAAACTTGCCACAACTAATGAGCCACTAAAGCCAGCTTCTCCTGGATTCTCAGAATCAATCGCCGGCAGTGGTCCGGCAATCAATAACCGACCTTCGGCATTTAATTTCTCTAACCGAGCCAAATGCGCCGGACGATTGGCCAAACGTTGCGCCAAGCTATTGGCAACATCTTCAGAATAAATCATGTAGTACATAAGGATGAGATCTCTCGAGGTTTTACAAGAAGATATCAGATAGGACCTAGATTTCCAACCTCACCTCAAATCGCAAAATACTGCAATGAACAGGATCCAAGCCAATGTCGTTGCCCTTGGCCTTAGTGCTGCAGAAAATTCGAGCTAAAAAAAGGCGACAGCATGCTGTCGCCTAATCTCATCGAAAAAGACAGAGGTAATTAAGCGGCTACGCCTAAGGAATTTTTGCGCTCGTTATAAAAATCAACCATGCCTTGCATCTGTTCTTCATCATAAGGCACTAAGTTTGACAAAATCATCCGCTTTTCGCCCTTGCCAATAACGTCATCGCCATCGCGCAGTTCGAATTGCAATAAAACATTCCCACGCTTGCCATCGATCACTAACTCTGAACTCGACAAATGCAAGGTCGGGCAATGTTCGCTAAAGCGGATGAACTCAAGCGTCATACTTTGATAAATGACCAACGGCCGTTGTGGGTTAATCATCAGTTGGTGCTGTTTCATCAAGGGTTGCAAGATGTGCGGAAAATTCATACCAGAAAAACGCACATAGTCTTTGACCAACTGCTCGATAAATTGACATTCAGCGTGACGCTCACCGGTTTGTTGCAAGCTTAGATATACTTTACCGTTTTGGTCGACGATGCGCACAGTATCTTGTTCGGTGACAAAATGCAGCAACACATTGGCACTCACCATTCCGTCAAAGCGACAACTTAAGCCTTCAGTGAGGCCGTATTGACTCAACAAATAGGCAAATAACAAATCGCCTGGCACACAAAAGCGTTTGCTGTCCTCATCATGGATCGGATTAAAGTCCAGAGCGATCTGTTTGGCAAAACGGCTAGCCTGCGCAGCGGTGAAACTAAATTCGTCACCTGACTGCTGAACAAAAGGACTTAAAAACATCGAACCGAACCCTATTAAATAGATTGAAACTGCCCGCAGTGTAACCGATCAGCGCTAAATAAATGGTTATACCAGTGTTTTCACAGTTTTATTGCAGGAAACGGAGCGCCGTTCAACAAGAATAAAAACTATCTATATGAAAATTAAATGAAAAAAAAGGCCGAATTCAAGGATACAGTACCACACCGACAAACACTGTATAAAAGAACAGTTGATGCTTGCATTTTAGTCAAAGCTAGGTTACTGTATACACATACACTGTATAAATTAACAGCTTGAGGTGCAAAATGCGGCAATTTAATAGTCAATTAGTCAAACGTGGTGAAGCAACTAGTTTTCATCAACCGCAGTCTCAAGCGCTTTGCCCTGACAGTTTTTTCCAGCAAATTGCAGATCAGAGCATGGCTGCTGTGATCAATACGATTTCGCAGCTCACCTCGCCTTCTGATTTTGGTTCGGGCTGGATCTTAGTTGTTGCCCCTGTTCACCACCTTACCAAACAACTATTAGAACAATGTCAGATCAATACTCAGCGGATTTTACTGATTTCGCAAAAGCAGGTTGTGCGCTTTGATAACCTCATGCGGGATGCTCTAACCTGCTCGACATGTCGTGCTGTGGTGAGTTTTTTAGATGCCGAAAGTGAAACGCTTGCGGACTATGAGTATCTTGCGAACAAATACCAGACGCCGTTAATTAACCATTTTTCTAGTCAAACAACCAAGGCTTCGGTTCTCGCACCTGCGGCGGCGATTTCAACACACCATTAATAGTTCTGATGCTTAGCGCGCGCTGCGAAGTGTTGGGACAAAATAAGCGAGTGTCGTGGTTGATTATTACTCCTAATCAATTACTGTAAATTGATGGCTTCGAAGCATTCACTGCAAAGCGATTGCTTCGAAAAAATTAAAGCGAATTGCTTGCTGCGAAATAGTGAAAGCGAATTGATTGCTGCGAAATAGTTAAAGCAAATTGCTCGCTGCGAAACGATGACTGCAAGCGCAGGAAAAATCAAAAGCTGTTACTTTTTCCAGCGGCCAATCTGGGATAACCCGGTCCAGCGACTTGATGATTGGAGTAAAACTAGAGCAAAACATACTTTGCTTCAGTCGTCTTTTACATGCGAAAATAGCACTTTAGCTTAGCCGAGTGACTTTTATGCAGTGTTTTTGTGGCAGTAAACGCACCTTTCAGCAATGTTGTGAGCCTTTTATTCAAGGAGAGCAACTCGCGAAAAGTCCAGAACAGCTAATGCGCTCCCGCTTCAGTGCATACTGCCGTCAACAAATCGATTATATTTTCCAAACTTATCATCCGTCGCAGCAGGTTAATAATAGCAAGCAAGACATCGCGAATTTTGCGAAAACCTGCCACTTTATCAAGCTTGAAGTCATCGCCTGCACTGGACAAACTGAACTTCCTGATGCTTCAGCATTAAAGACGCTAAAGGCCCAAGCAGACTGCAGTGGTAACCTTGCCAAGAGCGAGTTTCAGGCTGGCTTTGTTGAGTTTGTCGTCACTTACCTTCAAGCCGGCAAATTACATCAATTTAGCGAAGTATCGCGGTTTTTGCCGATCCTATCACCAGCTATCATCGCTGAAACAAACGCCCCAGCTTTCGAAATGCCAGTTGATGGCCAAAACGTAGACGCCACGACACTGCAACATTGGCAATGGCGCTATATTGATGGTGCGTTAAGCAGTCGACCAAGTAAGAGTATTGGAAGAAACGACTCTTGCCCTTGCGGGAGCGGTAAAAAGTTTAAACAATGCAATGCCCATCAGAGTGCCCACTAAAACCAAATAAAGTTTGATGGCGCAAGACAAAGAGACGCCAGGGCAAAAAGAGATACTTATTCAGAGTAGCCAACACCACTATGCCATTTGCTGCAATATGTCGTAGAGCATGGTCGGGTCCGTTTGGGTGGGCGCCGTTGTTGTTGATTGCAGTCGGCGTAACGCATGTATAGACAAATTTTCTAATACTTCAGCATCGAGCTTTTTGCGATCATTACGGATCACCGATGGAGGCGGTTGTAATAATGAGGCTAATCGCCAACTTGAAATACCTCCCTCAATAAAAATTTCGTGCTGCTGACGCATCAAATCAACATCCGAAGCTTGCGAGCTTAACTCTAACCTCGTCGAAACCCCCAACTGTTGGCGTAAATCGGGATTTGGCTTCGCCGCAACCTGGTCAACTAGAGTAAATTCTGCCATTTCATCGACAGCGGGCGACAGCAACGCCAACCATAACGCAAAATCCGCTCGATGATGTTGCGCTAAAGCTTGGTTGAGTTGGCCTTGCAATTGCCATTCATTGACCAAAATACTCATAAAATTCTGACTAATTTACCCACAATTGCTGTCTTTATCGGCAATCAGTCAGAATACTTAAGTTTATTGCTTTACAAGATGAATAATTTTGATAATATGCCCGCCACGTGGAGGGGTTCCCGAGTGGCCAAAGGGATCAGACTGTA
>JACCDZ011900422.1_pt1 | contig 37497 bp, 32 predicted proteins | sample 7449551 | NCBI WGS metagenome assembly JACCDZ01 (sample SAMN15323452, study PRJNA562643) | freshwater metagenome | isolation source: river surface water | place: USA:Blue River Watershed | collected 2017-08-18
AATTGGCGAGCCCGTATCGAACAGACCAATAATAGTTAACAGCACTAACACTGGAAAACCGCAGATTAAACCCGCTGCGGAAAATAGAATATCTAGTAAACGAATTAACATAATGCCTCGAAATATATTGGTGATTCATAGGAATCAGTCAGCAAAGCGTTGCAAAAATTGATCTTCCGATTTAAGGCTTACATGACTTACGAAGTCGCAACACATTTAGCAATCCCCTGCTCAAGAGTTATCGGGGGTTTCCAGCCTAAAATCTGTTTGGTATGCGAAATATCGACCTGTAAGTTGCCACACAGTCTGTCAATCACCGCTTGTTTACCAGCTAAAGTGGCAACTGCTTTTAACCACGACACTGGAATGGGCAACAAGATTGGTTTTTTACCACAAGCTAAGGTCATTAACTTCAGAAGCTCTGTGGTCGAGACATCACAATCGTCACTCACTAAAAAAGTTTGATTTGCCGCTGCAGGATGACCGATACAGGTTAAAACCAAATCTACCAAATTCTCAACTGCGACTAAGCTTCGTTTGTTGTGAATAGCACCTAATGGCAAAGGCAGGTTTTTCTTAGCAAGCTTCAGCATAGCGGCAAAATTTGCTTTGACTCCTGGACCATAAACCAAAGGTGGGCGAATGATCACAACATCCATAGCAGTTTTTGCCGCAATTTCTTGCAAACCAATTTCAGCATTTGCTTTGGAAACACCATAGGGGTCCGAGGGATTTTGCATATCGTTAAAGCGAAAAGCACTACCTTCTGTGGTACTTTCGCCATTGACTTTAATAGTGCTAATAAAAATAAAGCGTTTAGCGCCAAGTGCAGCGGCCTGTTTAGCGAGTGACAACGTCGCTAAGGTATTAGTCTGCTCATACAACTCAGTTTCAGTGTCGTTCATGACATGCGCTCTCGCCGCGCAGTGAATCACCACGTCTATGCCTTCAAGCGCTTGACTAAAATCGGCTTTATTGTCCAATTCGCCTTTAAAGAAAATGCATTCATGCTCAGGCTTGCTGCGTCCAAACACATGGGTAGTTTTAGGTAAACGCTCTAAAATCTGCCGACCAACAAAACCAGTTGCACCAGTGAGTAATATTTTCTGCGAGGTCATTTCAAATGCCCTTGGCCAAAACTAACAATGTCTTCAGACATCTGTAGCATGATTGCCTCTCTTGCGAATTTAGCAATAAACTCAGGCCGCGGTGTTGTATTTAATGTCAGCTGTTTATAGCCGGTGAGTGCCTGCTGAGCGTCACTAGGATAAAACACTGCAGCATTCGAAACCTCATTCGTTAGAAACTTCGCGGCAAATCCGCTAACGCCTGCGAGAATAGGCTTTCCTAATGCTGCATATTCAAAAATTTTTGAAGGCAATACTTTGGTAAACGCAGGGTAGTCATTTAAATGCAGGAACAGTATATCTGCATTCTGGTATTCAGAAATTAAGCTCAGACGATCGACTGGAGGAACTAACTCAACATTTGTTAAACCGTTAATCGCTTGCTGCAAAATCGCCTTTCTACCACCATCGCCAATAATCCGAAAATGGACATTATCGCCAACGCTCGCTGCCAATTTAGGGATGATAGTATGCAGCCCCTGCCCTTCGCCAATATTGCCCGCATACAAAACCGTCACTTTTGCAGATTCAGAAGGTTGCGACGAAGCTGTTGGCGCTACAGCCAAAAATTCATTGTCGATGCCGTTAGTAAACCAACGATATTCAGCTTTAGGGTAGCGACTAGTGAAATAGTCTGCAAAACCTTGCGAAACTAAGTTGATTCGTTGCGCACGACCAAATGTGTAAGCTTCAATAATTGAAAACACAGGCTTTGCCAACCAAGTTATTTTGGCAGGCAAAATATCTTTAATGGTATCGACAAAAATATCCCGAATATCTAAATACAGTGGCAATTTCTTCTGATTGGCAATTCTAGCGCCGAGAAACGCAGTGAAAAGTCGTGATGACGTCGCAAACACCACATCATACTCTTTGCTCTTCGCAATTTTAAACGCCTGCCGATAGAATGCGGTAAATGCTTTAATTTGATCAAGCATGCCGCTTTGATGTGAGGGTAACGCGACACGATGAATTTCAACACCGTCGACAAATTCATGTTCAGGTGCTTCTGCCGCAAAAGATGCATATCGATTAGGTAATGTCGTGATCACCTCGATTTGCACGTCCTGCCGTTGCTTTAGCTGCTCAATTAATGCAGTACAACGAAAAGAGCCAGCACATAAATCTGGTTGATAATAAAACGACAAAACAAGAATTTTCAAAGCGTTATTCCTATAACAACGTGACTGTAGTCTGTAGTTCTGGGCTTGTCAGAGTTACGGCAATTTTCAAAGTAGCAACCGACTGACCAAAATGCGGATGCCAGCTTGTATCGACCAATTGGCATAACCCTGTCGAACGAAATTCGATAAGTTGGCCGTTTGTAAGTTGCAACTGTATAGAGCCATCCGATCCGACATTCGCTTGAACATCTGGGTGCAAATGAAAGTGCGCAACTGCTTGTTTAAAATCTCCAGTCAATTGATCAGAAACAATCAATTGTTTTGCCGCCATCGCGATAGTTCGCCGGTGCGTGACTTTGCCTTTTAATCGACGATAACCGTCATGCGCAGCAGTGACAGCAACCCATTCACCGCTGGTATTGGCACTTTCCAACACAGCTTTCGCTCGACGAGCGACCCGAAAACCACTCCACACTTCTGAAGAATCGTGACCATCAACTTCAATTGTATTATGCGCCGCGGTTTTCCTTTGCCGCAAACGCTCATGACTCACACCATACATCGACGTCCCTGAGTTAACAAATACACGCTGGTTGCCAACTGACCATTCAAAACTCAAGGTATCGGCGTGAGCATGACCAGGCAAATAATCTGGACCCACTTGAGCGTGATCGAAAATCAAACTGTGAGCGGGCATATTGATTTTGCTGTAGCCGCTATCGGCTAAGGTATGAAGTCGCTGCGGTTCATTAAAGTGTGATTTTAAGCCTAAACTAGCCGCGTAATTAAAAATCTGCTGGGGCGATGCCGCGATACCAATCGCACTATCATTAAAAAAACTGACATCGCCATCAGCATGAATCATTACTGATAGCCAATTCAAAGCCTTCTGTGCCACTTGTCGCCAATAAGTCTCGACTGCGACTAAACGAGTATGCTGAGTCACTGCAGCTAATTGAATTAATTCCAATAAGTCCCATAACAAAATACAGTGGTACATGGGACTTAGCTCGAAATGACCACCATCCGCTAAAAACTGCTCGGGAATTTCTCTTTCAAGGATCTTAAGACCAATCTCGAGATAAGAATCTGCCAAATCACCCTGTAAAAAACAGCCAGCAAAAACTAAGGCCTTGCCGTTTGCGAACAAGTGATTACCCAGGATATGGTATTCAAGCTGTTTACTAAGGGCTTGGGCTTGTTGATGGAGACTCAGAATTATTTGTGGATTGTTAATTCCGGCGCGGTTATACCATTTAATCCAATTTACAATGCGTAATGAAAGTGGATATGGCTCCCAGCCATTGCCGGCTACTGGCGGATTATCGGCAATCCAACGGTCAACAAAACTGACCTGAATTGCTTGACGGCTAGCGCTATCAAGTGCGTTCAAATCATCAAAATAATGCAGATTGTATAACCAAAGTTTTTCAAACTCAGGGTTATTCCAATCTTCAGCTCTAACCACCTGTCCAGACAAATTCAAAAATCGAACTGTTGTTTCATCTAAGAAAGAGGGCTCAACGAACTCAGATGCAGCCCAAATCCATTGCGCGGCATTGGAACTTGAAGCGTGCTCTTGGATTTGTCGTAATGGCCGGAATTTATATAAAATCCGATAAGCGATTTGTTCAAAACGAAGCGGCTTTACCGTATGGTAAAGCCTTTTAAATTTAAGCAGAACCTGCATTATGAACCCTGTTGCATTCGCAATTGTTCAGCAACTTCAATGGACACTCTTGCCACCTCAAACACTTCCTCGGCAGGGATTGGGCATGCTTTACCATCTTTTATTGCAGATAGGAATGCTTGGCAGCATGCGGCTTGGCCTTTGTCTTGACGCCAAAGATTCATCTTTGAAAATCCAGGCCAACCAAATCCTTTAAGTTTAAGGAAGTTGTCGAGTTGTAATACCCGTCCTGCTGCGAAAACTTCAATTCGTTCTTTAGGAAAACTAGACGAGCCATTGGCAAAATAATGAATTGTGCCAAAGGAACCATCAGCAAAACCCAAAATAATTGCGGCTTTATCTTCGGTGATAGCTTGGTGGGCATTGTCCCCCATGCGACGAGCTTGCACAGAAACTATCTCTGAACCTGCTAAATAACGCATTAAATCGATGAAATGACATGCTTCGCCAATGATCCGACCGCCGCCGACGGTATTGTCTTGCGTCCAATGATCGGCAGGAATAGCACCTGCGTTCATGGTCATAATGAACGACTTTGGCTCCTTGACCGCATTCAGCAATGTTTTCATTTTCTGCACCTGCGGTGCAAATCGACGATTAAAACCGAGCATCAGCAACTGTTTACCAGCACAATCAGCATAGGCCTGCGCGACTTTCTCAAGTTCTTCGCTGGTAATTGCCAGTGGCTTTTCGACAAAGACATGCTTGCCCTGTCGTAATGCCTGCTCGGTAAAATATGCATGGGTATTGTGCTGGGTAACAATAACTGCGGTGTTTATTTCTGGATTTTCAAGCAATGCCTGAGTATCGGTGGATGCACTGGCAAAACCGGCTTTTTCACCATGAATAACACTGTTGATGCCCCCAGAGGTACTAATGGTGTGCAATTGTGCGCCAGCCGCTTTAAATGCTGGAATGAGTACACGTGACGCATAATTGCCGGCGCCAATGAACCCAAGTACAGGTTGACCTGTGGTAAATGAAGTTGCTTTAAGAGCTACAGATTTGACGTGACGCTCGGCAAACTCGCTCGGATATTTTAATAAAATACCTAACGCTGCTTTATCGTCGGTCAATACAGCATAAGCATCCGCTGCATTTTCAAAAATAAACCGATGGGTAATTAAAGCTTCGACATTTAAAGCACCCGCAGCAAGCATATCAAGCACTGCTTCAAAGTTGCGTTGTTCAGTCCAGCGCACAAATGGCAACGGATAATCCATGCCTTTCTGTTCATAATCAGGCTCATATCGCCCTGGACCATAAGAACAAGACACTTGGAAACTTAATTCTTTCTCGTAAAAATCAGCACGATTAAGCTCTAAACCGGTCACACCTACCAACACAATGCGGCCGCGTTTACGACTCATCCGAGCGGCTTGTGTGACTGGGTCGTTTGACTTCGTGGACGCCGTAATAATCACAGCATCAACACCATTACCGCGACTAAATGCCATACCCGCAGCAACAGGATCTTCACCAGTGCCTGGGTTACAAATTTCGGCACCAAACAGCTTGGCGAGCTCAAGTTTGCGTTGGTCAAAATCTATCGCGAGTACACGACAACCCTGAGCGCGTAATAGTTGCACAGTTAACAATCCGATCAGGCCAACGCCAGTGACTACCACTGACTCACCTAAAGTAGGAGCAACTAACCGAATGCCCTGTAAACCGATACTCGCAACTACAGTGAATGCGGCTGCTTCATCCGTTACATTATCAGGGATCTTCGCACATAGATTTTTAGGAACTCGCACCACATCGGCATGAGGGCCGTTAGAAAGAACACGATCACCAGGCTTAAATTGCTCTGCGCCGCGGCCAACTTGTGACACCACACCAACATTACAATAACCAAGGGGAAGTGGTTGTCCTAACTTTGAACGCACAGCGTCAACAGTGGTTAACAACCCATCAGTTTGCACCTTTTCCAGCACCATTTTGACTTTCTCAGGCTGTTGCCTCGCCTTGTCAATCAATGATGCCTTACCAAAATCAACCAGCATCCGCTCGGTACCAGCAGAAATTAAGCTACAAGTTGTATTTATTAATAAATGACCCGAACTAACAGCAGGAGTCGGAGCATGCACAACTGTAGTGGCGCCTTTTGCAAGGTCTTGGAGAATTTGTTTCATTCAATCACTCTTAATCTAAAAACTGCTGACACCAAATTTCAAAACACAGCAACGCAAAAATTGGATAGGAATAATCGGCTTTGCCGCTTCTATCATCCGCTAACAGCCGTTGAACTTTTTCAAAAGAAAAAATCCCGCGTTTATTAATAGTTTCTTCACTAAGCAACGTATCGACGTACCCAGCAAGGTCGTTTTTCAACCACGTTCGTAGCGGTGCACCGAAGCCGGATTTTGGACGATAAATAATATCTTTAGGCAGCAACCGTTCCGCTGACTTTTTAAGGATAGCCTTACCGACGCGCCCTTCCTGCTTCAAAGAAGAAGGAACTTTTGAAGCAGCCTCAACAACACGCTTATCAAGGAAAGGCACTCTAACCTCTACACCCGCTGCCATGCTCATTTTATCGGTATAATTGAAATTATGGTCTACAAGAAAATACTTCTGCTCTAAAGTAAGCATTCGCTCAACTGGATCTGTTGTTTCAACCTGGCGCATTTCATCATATATAAAACTGAACGGCTGATTTGAAATCTGCTCAGGGTGCTTAAATAAACTCCGTGCAATTGTTGGATCCAACCAGAAGAAATATGACAACAATCGTTCATCTGCAGCTAAATCAGCATACTGAAAAGCTTTTGCAATTCTCCGGGTAACTGCTTTATCTTTTGGCAGCAAAGAAGTTGCTGCTTTCAATACCGACCGGATCGGAGACGGCAACCACCCCCAGTATCGTTCGGACTTTACGGCATAATGCCGACGATAACCGGTAAAAATATCATCACCACCGGCACCAGAAAGCAAAACCTTGATACCTTGCGCTTTCGCTTGTTCACAAATGAGTAATACGTTAATTGGCGCGGGATCAGCTTGTAATTCATCCAGATGATAAATCATCTTGGGAAGCAGTTTGGCAATATCAGGTGTGACTTTAAGAATATCGAGCTCAACATTGAGATGCTCTGCCACTCTTTTCGCATATGGCAAGTCATCCTCAAACCCGTCCTTTGCCTGCTCACCACTACCCGTGTCTATTGTGAAACATCTAATGGATTGCTCGGAGTTCTTCGTAGCTAACGACACAATCAAGCTGGAGTCCAATCCGCCAGAGAGGAATGAACCGACCTTAACGTCAGCGACCAACTGTTCTTTCACTGCGCTATCTAACGCATTAATAATTTGCTGCTGATGCTCTGAAGACGTTGCAGTCAAATCTGGATCATATTTTGGCCAATCCCAAAAACGCTGACATTTTATAATTTTACTGTCCTGCACCACTAAAAAATGGCCGGGCTTCAGTTTTTTAACACCCTTGATGAGAGTTTCTTCACCTGGACTCCAAAGAAATACCAACGAGCGGTACAAGCTATTTAGGTTGATTTCTTTCTGGATAGAACCGACTTGCAGTAAAGACTTCAACTCGCTGGCAAAATAGAAACCTTCGGAATTTTCCACATAATAAAGAGGCTTAACGCCATAGTTATCGCGCGCAATAAACAACAGGTTCGTGCGAGTGTCCCAAATGGCAAATGAAAAAATCCCACTCAATTTTTCCAAACAACGCTCACCATGCGCTAAATAGAGATTAAGCAGAACCTCAGCGTCACCATGGGAACGGAAAACTATGCCATTGGACTCTAATTCTGCTCTTAATTCTTTGAAGTTATAAATTTCACCATTGAAGACAATACAGGCGGTGTTAGTAGAATCCCACATTGGTTGATTACTGTCAGACGACAAATCAATAATACTTAAACGCGCATGGGCCAAATGAACGACGTCATCACTGTAAACACTAAGGAAGTCAGGTCCTCGATGACTCATAGCACTTGCCATGCTGTTCAATTCAGTTTTATCTAAGCGACCAAAACCGCCGGCAATACCGCACATGGATAATTCCTATATAAGATCGGAAATAAAAATTCGAAAAATTAGTAGTGATTCGAATCGGGAATCATATTATGAAAACGAAGAAACTCTTCGATACCTCTGCTGAGATTATACTTAGGGGCGAGTCGAGTTGCATCAGAAACTCTCGTAATGTCGAGAACGCTTACCGGAATATCGGAATCGCGGCAATCAATATAATTTACAGGTAGCTCTCTATTTAAAATACCGCCAAACACGTTGAGGACATCAGTCAAACTATGGCCTAAACCACTTCCAACGTTAAAAATTAACTGATCGGAATTAGCCGTTAATAACTTCACCGAAACATCTACAACATCATCAATATAAATATAATCTCGAACATCACTACCGGTCCCACGGATATTTATGGGCGTACCATTAATAATGTGGCCGATGACTATACTGATAAATCCTTGTCTACCATAAACATTTTGGCCAGGACCAAATGGATTTGAAAGTCTAACAATTACACAAGATGTTTCAGAACGTCTTGAAAATAAACGGATATAGTATTCCATTGTAAGCTTCTGGATACCGTGTGCACTGATGGGCTCGGGCAACGCAAACTCAGAGATTGGAAAGTGCTGCTGAGCGCCATATACTGACGATGATGAGAAAAACACAAATTTGCCAACATTGTGTTTCTCGCACAACTCTAGGACCTGGAGCAATTGAGACACGTTTAAGAATAACTCTTTGCCGACATCAACATCGTCCCCTGGAACCGTTGAAGATATCAGATAGAACACAAAATCTGAATGCATCAGGGCTGCTGAAACAACTTCTTGTTCATCAATACTGCCAGTATGCCAAATTAGATTCGGATGCGAAATTTCATTAGGGCACGTTCCTCTATCTAGAACTGAAACAGTATGACCAGATTGCAGAAATCTTTTAACCAGATTTAACCCAATGAAGCCAGCACCGAGAATTGAGATTTTATAACTCATAACCTACCTTGTGGGTATACCTAGCAATTTAAGGTAACTGTTGATACTGGCTGACAGAGAAAAATATTCAACAGCTCTTTCGCGAGCCTTGAAACCCAATTCTCGACGCAACTCGTGATTGCTCAGCAGAGATTTTAATGCGCCTGTGATGTCTTTCGCGCTTTGTGGCTCAATGAGTAATCCGCAATTCCCCGAATCCAAAATATCTGGAATGCCACCGACCGACGTACCAATGGCTGGCAGACCGCAGGCAATAGCTTCAAGCAGGGCCATAGGGAAACCTTCAAAATGCGACGGAAATAAAAAAACATCTGAAGACAAATATTTTTGCCTCAAATCATCCCTTGAATGGATAGGCCCGCACAATTTGACAAAATTACTTAATTTACGTTCTTCAATTGCTTGTTCCAATTCATGTTTGTCACAGTAAATTGGCCCAACTAAATCAACCGTAAAATTCGAAAATCCTTCATCCAAAAGCAATTCACATGCGTCTAAAATATCAAAAACGCCCTTCTCTTTGATAATCCATCCTACATATAAAACGCTAATTGTTGCAGATTGAGAACCGCCATTAGAGTAGTGTGAGGTTGGCGAGAAGTAATCGGTGTCAACGCCCCCTGTAATAACATCAACATTGGAATCAGGAAATATACTTTGAAAATATTCTTTCCATTTGTCTGACTGAGCTACAACTGTCAAACCACGCAATAAAAGTTTCGCAAAATATTTTCGTTTGCTAGTAAGACCGCTGTAGAATTTTGGGAAATTACCATCAACCATCACTAAAAAAACTTTACTCGCGAATGGTCTACTCACCAAACACCAAATAGCTTTCTCCCAGAACGACCTAAAAGCACTCGAAAAAAACAGGACCTTACAGCCTGGATGAAGCAGTGAAAACAAAAATATTTTCGAAATAAGTATAAAGGGATGAAAAAGACTTTGAAGACGTCCCTCAGGTTTTGCTGAATCTAGAAAATCAACCTCAGATAGCTGGGCATGTAGTAAAGAGACAATGGAGGCGATACCGCCAATCGCTGGTGGCAATGGACCTACAATTAAAATTCTACTTCTCAATGATCACCTCAAAAAAAGAAAAACAAGCAACATTAAATACACGGAATCTTACTTGGTCTTAGACAAATTAAACTGTAACAGATATAGAAAATCTACCAGTTTTACTCGAAACTTGAACGGAATTAAGTACAAACCTAAGCCTAAAATTGCACGCAGCCTATTCTTAAAACCAGAAGAGTATTGCAACGAGCCGAAGTAATAACGTATTCCTGACCTATCGTTCATATCTAAAAATGCTTTGCCAATGTCAACGTAACAGTTCGCTTTTAATGTCCTAAAAAATTTACTGTCAACGAAGCCAGACTCAAAGTTCTTTTGCATTATCAACAAAGTCCTCAGCTTTACGTCACGCAAATCTCGATCCTTCTTCGCGGAAATTCGATAGTTAAGCAACCGCTGGCCATTAATAATAAAGTCTTTATGCTTAGCTACACGCAACCAGAGTTCCCAATCCTCAATGAACCTAAAATCGCTACTTTCATCAAAACCGCCTGCATCTACAAAGGTTTTTTTAAGAATTACCACTGATGAGGTCATAATTGAGTTGCTTTGTATCAAATCGCTAAAACTAAAACGACGAAGAGTATTCTCTGGGATGTGATCGAGGTGATTTCTACATCGAGTGACATTGCCAATAGGCTTAAAACAGCTTGACACTAAACAAGCATCATCTTGAAGAGCTGCCATCTGAGAACTTAGCATAGTGGGTTCCCAAATGTCATCGGAATCTAGAAACGCTAAAACTTCGCCAATTGATTGCTTCACGCCAAAATTTCTTCCGGCGGCAATTACACCACAATTATTAAATTTAAAATATTTAACCCTTGGGTCATTAAATTCTAAGACAACTCGTTCTGTTTCATCTGTAGAAAAGTTATCAACAATTATCAATTCAAAATTTTTATAATCTTGAGACAATGCAGAATAGACAGCATCACCAATAAATTCAGCCTGATTGTATGTTGGCATAATGATACTAACTAACATAGGAAACCTTCATAAGTTCACGCCACATTTTCAATTTTATTAACACTCTGTCGTCCCGCCAAAACATATGTGACTGCAATCGCATACAGCAGCCATATATCCCAAAGAATCGAATTATTAAAGTAAAGGGTAGTAGCAATATAGTAACACATCAACATACTGACAACATCACCTTTTACATTTCTCGCAACTGAATAAAACACTACAATAAAACATATAATAGAAATAAACACCCCATGCTGTAGCGCAAGATTCATAAATGAATTATCAGAGAATTGCAATCCGTCGAGTGTTTTTGTGTTCGCAAGTACAGTCAGACTTGGGCCTAAGACCATAGAAGTCATTGAATCGCCGAGCATGTTAATTGCCAATTCCGCTTTATCAACTCTGCCACCAGTCCCATGACTCTCGGTACGTTCAATAACATTGTCAAAAATTGAAGTGCAAAGAACTACTAACAAAGCGAATATCACAGGCACTGAGAAATATTTAATACCAAAATGCCTAACAATTAAAATAAATGAAATTAAAAACCCATTTGCCAGCGCTAATCTGGAACCTGAAAGATAAATTGCCCAAAAAATCAGAAACGCCGAAAACAAAAGAAAAAACAAACGGAAAATGGTTGCGCCTTTCAAGTGCCCCATTATCAAAAAGATACCCAAAACAAGAAAGTTTCCGTACACATTAGAACCAATCAGAAGTCCGCTTTCCCTGAATCCGCCTTCACCAGGATCCAAAACATAGAATTTCGCACCGGAATTATCTAACTCTATTCCAGTTACAATATGTGAAAAATATAAAGAATGAATTATGCCAATGACAGCTTGAACTACAAAATTAAAAAGCAATATTTTTGAAATTTTAGATTTAAATTCCGCATCAGACAGAATAAACTTCAGTGAAACTGAATAAACCACAACTAGAAAAAAACTTCGATACTGAGCTAAATTTATATCTTCAAAGTAAACAGCAGATCGTGTAAAAGCAACGATCATCACCAGAAAAGCTATTATACAAACAACAAAAAAAGAAAACATATCCTTTCTTGAAAGAATGTAATTTGTAAAAACCAAAAACAAACCAACAGTAACGACACTTACAAATGGAACATTAAATCCGTATATAAAAAGAACAATATTCAAAGCAAAAACATACGGATAATAAAGCATAATAAACTCTAAAAATTTTTTGGGCAACATTCCTTTACGTAAATACTGCATTATCAATCCTAGTAAAGAACCTGAAATAAAAAATCATTCACTTTGGGAAAAACCATCCAAAATTAAGGGAACAAAACTCGAGTAATAGAACAATTTCATCGAAAAAATATCATCGCTTTGTTCAAGCGAAAATCCTAGTGACTTTAGTCGGTCAACGCTATAAAAAAATTTTGGTAAAGAATTATCACCACTCGAGTTCACACCTAGTTTGATAGAAGGCTTCTTACTCGTTTTCAATTGGTAGCGTTCAGCTACCAATTTTGCAATACATAAGAATTCTGTTGACTCAACGCCGCTACCAATGTTAAATATTCTGCGTAGATGATTATTACCGATCTATTTAATAAAAAAATAAACAGGTCTGCAAACATCCGACATCGAAAAAAATCTCTTCGTTCAGTACCATCTGACCTAAGTATAATCTTTCCGGTAGTCACAAGTTGCTTGCAAAGGTCATTAATCAATAAAGACCAGCAATCGACATTTGAATGCACAGGAGCCCCAAAGGAATTTGAGAGTCTTATAACCACAGAGTTAAGTGAGCCATTTGCATTAGAACTCAACACCAATTTTTCCCTTGCTAAATGCTGCCTAGAATACGGGAGGTCATTCGAGGGTATAACAAACTCATCAATAACGCCTGATAACGGGCTCATGTAAACATGCGCAGTAGAAAAACATATAATCTTACTAGCTCTAGATTCAATTGTTGCCTCTAGTAAGAACTGAGTGCCTTTGACATCATCATCGATGCTCTTCAGTTGCACTCACACACTCCATCGCACTCATCCCTGCAAGATGGATGACACAATCTACAGCTCTACATGCAAAATGCAAAATGCAAACTATCATTGCGTTTCCAATTTATTTCAACTGTTTGATGCTTTGCGAATTCTAATGGCATTTTCAACAAATCGCGCGTAGCAATTCCCAGTTCAATATCCGAAAGACGACTAAAATACTCTGTTAATCGCCCAGCCAATAGACCGTTACAACCTGTAAGTAGAATTTGCAAAAATTAATTCCTATTCAATGCATCTGGAATTACAGATATCAAATTTAATCGTTTACATCTGCATAAAGTCGCAAAACTAGATAAAGTGTTTGACACAAAAATCTATAGTTAAATCAATTTCATCATTTATTGCACTCTCACTTGAAGGCTCATAACCAAAATTTTTGAGTTTATCTATATTAAATATCAATTCAACAGAATTATTATCAGAGCCAGTATCCATCATTCTTTCGATTTCAACTAATTGACCAAACATCGCTTGATAGCGTCTAGCAATTAAGCTGGCCATTTCAAAAACAGTAGGAGTCCAATTCCCACCCAGATTATAAATATGGTCACTAATATTTTTCTGAGGTAATGAAAGCAACAACTCCATGGCGTTACAAAAATCACTTACAGTAATAAAATCGCGACGTTGTAGCCCCGTCGTCTTTAAAGTCATTTTTTTATGAAGTGCGAGTTGTCTGCATAAATCGTTAACCAACAACATCCAACAATCAGCATTAGAATCCACAGGTGCTCCGAATGCGTTGGACAACCTTATGATGATTGCTTCGAGTTTGCCGCTTTTATTTGCATTTAAGACCAGCCGTTCTTTATCAAGATGATTCAGCGCATATGGATGAGTATTAGTAGGCTCAGTGAGTTCATTTATTTCTCCAAACAACTGGGAGCTATAAACATGTGCACTGGAAAGATATATAAATCGCTTTACCTTATTGTTGATCGCCCCATTGATCAGCATTTCGGTCGCTTTAACATCAGCTGCAAGCTCATCAGCGCCTGCTCTGGCACACTGCCCAGCGTTCATGCCGGCAAGGTGAATAACGCAGTCTACAGAGGTACACGCAAGATCTAGTTGATGTTCCGAAGTCCAGTCAATAGCTACTGCATCAAGATGAGTAAATTGGGCAGGGATTTTTGTCAGGTCACGAGTACCAAGCAATAACTGATAACAAGTGTTTTGACTCAGACACTGAATCAACCGTCCACCAAGAAAACCTGTGCTACCCGTAACAAGAACTCTCAAAATATTTCCTTACCTAATTCTAAGTAGAAATTAAACGTGGCGTTTTCTAGGGGTTTTGATTAGCTGACTTTGAACCAACCTTTATTTGGCATTCTATACTTAGCATCGGACTGATGCAGCAGTCTTATTCGATCGTTTTTTTTTGCATCGATTAGACGAAAAAAATGTACTATTCTGCAACATACTTGAGAAGTCCATTTTTCAACAAAGCCTCCCCGTCCAGTGATAAGTGATTGTCATCCAGATAAAAACTCTTTTCGGGCGTACCAATTGGGCATGTATCAGATGAACACAAAAAGTTATCAAAATTAATCAGTCGAATTTGTCCTTTTGAATTGAGTGGCTGAAAAAGGCTCATTACATACGACTGAAGCTCTTGATGCTTCAATCGTGATACAGATATGGATAAAAGCTCTTCATCGAAGCTGGAGTTTTCCTTATAGAGCTTATAGTAAACAAGTTTCGCTTTGAACCTCTGCTCTGGCATCTGAGTAATTACATAGAGTTTGATACCCGCATCGTGATATGCTTTCACTGTAGCAGCTAAGCCTTCTGCAAAAGCCTTCCGCGATTCTTCTTTAGTGCTTTTTGCTTTTGGAGATGTGCTTATGTATGAAAAATCATCTCCTGAATAACCACCATCAGTGTAATAGGTCCAACGAGATACTAGAAATACTTTTTCAATTTTGTTGTCTTTGACAAAGTCAAAAACACGCTTATTCAGTAGGTTACAGTTTCTTTCCGCTTGATCTGTTCGTAGAGGATAAATCCCTAAAAAGGGTGTACAGCCAGAAGCTCCCGTAAACAATCCGTATTGCCCGAGATCTTTCGCAATAGAATTAAACGTATGGTGCAATGAGAGTGAGTGAGAATCACCAAATACAAAAAAAGATGCCTGACCTTTTTTAAGACCTAAGTCACAGTACCAATCTTCCCGACTATGGATAAGATTCTTATCAAAACATGTTTCTGCATATTTAGAAACATTAAGTGACTGACTTACTGTTGCGGGCACGCTAAAACGTCCCTCAAAACCTGAATTTAAATATCCTGCGAAACCGACACAGACAAACAAAAAGCTTCCTAAAACTGCAAACGAAAAAATTTGCTTACGAGAAAAATCATTTTTATTTCTGAAAGGTGCTTCAACAAATTTCCATGTTATACCCGCAAGCACCAGAGAACTTAATGCCAGCAATGAAAATACAAACTGTCCTGGATGTTCTATCGATCTTTGCTTCGCAAATGCAAAAAGAGGCTGATGCCATAAATAAGCGCTGTAGCTGATTAGACCAACACCCACAAGAATTTTACTGCCTAGTAACTTACCCGCTAATGTGTTGCAACCCGTAAACAGTATTATCAAGACAGTTCCGACTACCGGTATTAAAGCAAACAAACCTGGAACCCGAGTATGCTCTTCAAAAGTAAAAACAGCGATCGCAATTAAAACCAAGCCTAACATTCCACCAAATTCGCTGATTGATTTAGACACCACTCTATGGCTTTGGTAATAAAGCCAAAATGCTACAAAGGAGCCTGCAATTAATTCCCAACAGCGTGTAGGTAGTAGATAAAAAGTAGCAGAAGGTTTAGCTAACGTCCCCCACTCGGCTAAAAATAAACTTGTAATAAAAACGGCAGTTAGTAGAGCCAAAATCCATTGCTTTCCGAGTTTCCATGCCAGTAGCAAGAAAATTGGAAAAAACAGGTAGAACTGCTCTTCGACGGCTAAGCTCCAGGTATGTAAAAGTGGATTCAGCTCGGCAGCAGTTTGGAAATATCCGCTTGTCTGCCAAAAAAATAAATTAGAAACGAACCCTACGACTGCAATTAGACTTTGCGAAAATTGGCGTAAATCAGTAGGGATCAACCATAACCATGCAAATGGGAGACTAACCAGCATCACGAAAAACATTGCTGGTAGTATTCTCCGTGCTCGTCGTTCGTAAAAATTTATTATTGAAAACTTTTCTGCTTCAAGTTCAGCAAGAATTATAGTTGTAATTAGATATCCACTGATAACAAAGAAAATATCGACACCGACAAATCCACCGCTAAAAGTTTCAAACCCAGCATGGAAAAGAATAACTGGCATAACTGCCAAAGCACGGAGTCCATCTATCTCTCTTCTATAATTCATAAATCACTGTTTAAAATTTATTGTTAAAATTATGTTTGCAAATCAATCATGGTATGGCTCTAGCCATAAAACAAACACTGAACTATCTATACTTGCACCTAAAACCAGAATAACTCAACCACAGATTTAATAAAATAAAAAGCGGGAACAATACAACGCATGGTCGAAACGACGATGCGTTGTTTATATAGGGTTATTTTAACTCACAATCCAAGGGGCGGAACCGGAATCCCATAACTTTTCTAACAAGTCACGGTCTCTTTTTGTATCCATGCATTGCCAGAATCCGTCATGTCTGTAAGCAGATAACTGACTCTTTTCAACTGCACGGGTTAACGGTTCTCTTTCTAACATCACATCTTCGTTGTCATTGATGTAGTTAAAAAACTCAGGTTCAACAACAAAAAAACCACCGTTAATCCAACCACTATGCAATTGTGGCTTTTCTTCAAAGCAGCTCACTATACCATTTTCGATAGTCAGCTCGCCAAAACGAGCACTCGGACGAACTGAAGTTAGTGTTATGCAGGTGCCTTTTTCTTTGTGGAATTTGACCAATTCAGTCAAATTCACATCAGAGAGACCATCACCGTAGGTTAATAAAAATGGTTCATTGCCGATAATCGGTTGAAGCTGCTTAATGCGAGCTCCTGTTAGGGTGCCTACACCAGTATCTACAAGTGTGACCTTCCAATTTACAGGCGCTTCGGAAATGATCTCAACGCTACCATTACTTAAATCAACCGTAAAATCTGCTGCACTAGAGTAATAATTTGCGAAAAAAGATTTAATGGCTTCTGATTTGTAACCACATGCAACAACAAATTCATTATAACCGTATTTTGCATAATGCTTCATTATGTGCCAAATGATAGGCTTTCCACCTACAGTTACCATAGGTTTAGGGATCGATTCTGTATACTCAGCCAATCTTGTACCAAATCCACCGGCTAAAATTACAACTTTCATGGTGTCATATCCTTATTTATGTTTAATATGCCAATTGTAGGGAATTTTGTCTGTTTCTGGTGATTCACGAATAATTTCATTAGAATCATGAGGTAATGTTGCACAGTTAGCTACGATAGCAGCCTGAGTACCAACACCTTTGAATCCATTCCAGACCCCAGGAGGAACTTGAACTAAAGAATAGTTTTCAGGAGAAAGAAATAATTCATTTATTTCACCACGGGTCGGACTGCCCTCACGATCATCATATAAAACAAATTTAATTTGCCCCATTACAACCGCATAATTAAGAGTAACTTCTTTATGCAAATGCCATGCTTTAATCGCCGCAGGCTGTATACAAGAGAAATAAATTTCACCAAAGGCCTGAAAATGCGGATCATCAGCACGAAGCATGTGCATAACCTTGCCTCGTTCGTCGAAGATCTGCCTAAGCGGAATAATATTGACGCCATCAATCATTTCAATTCACCGAAATATGCTTCAATTTGTTCGTTTGTGACAACTTCAGGGTTTTCACCTTGTTCAACACGTTTGTACCAACCAGCTGTCAAATCTAAAGTCTCTAGCACACTCCATTTCGGGAACCACCCTAGGTCTGCGTGAGCCTTGTCACAATTGAGTTGCAGCAAATTCGCCTCATGATAATCAGCCGGAACTGGGCTAGCTATCACATTGCCTTTACCAAAAACACTAACTATATGATCTGCAACTTGCTTAACCGTTGTTGGCGTTTGGGTTCCTGGACCGAAGTTATAAGAATCACCATTCATTTGACGACCATGCAAAATTGCCGAAGCGACAGCGATATAGCCTGACAATGGTTCTAAAACATGCTGCCAAGGACGCGTGGACTGAGGATTTCTCAACTCAATTGCCTTACCCGCTTTTATTGCTCGAACGCAATCAGGCACAATACGATTATCAGAATAATCACCGCCACCGACAACATTTCCAGCTCTTACGCTTACGGCCTGAAAATTCTGTCTAGAATGAAAAAATGAGCGAACAAATGAACTGAATAAGATCTCTGCAGCAGCTTTTGACGCGCTATACGGATCATGACCACCGAGCTTGTCTGTTTCTCGGTAACCCCAAACCCACTCGACATTTTCATAACATTTATCAGAAGTGATATAAACTAGAGCCTGTACAGAGCTAGTTTCTCTAACGCATTCCAAAACCGATAACGAACCCATTACGTTGACATCAAATGTATCTTTTGGATTGTTATAGGATTCAATAACAATAGCTTGTGCAGCCAAATGGAAAACAACATCTGGTTTGAACTCAGAAAAGACTGACTTTAACTTCGCTGTATCACGAATGTCACCTTCTATATGAGTTAGCTTGCCCTCTAAATTAAGAAGTTCAAAATGACTGCCAGCGTATGCTGGCTTGAGTGCATAGCCTAGAACCTGAGCACCCGCCTTCAACATGATTAGCGATAGCCAAGTCCCTTTAAAACCCGTATGCCCAGTAATTAGAACTTTTTTACCTTTGAATACGCTAAAATCGATGCTCTTCAACTTTGAACTCCTTTATGAAATATCTCTATGTAGTTTGCTAGGGCAGCTTCGACAGAAAATTTCTCTTCGAAAATTTCTTTGCTTTTAGCACCCATAAATTCTAAATGTTCTCGATTATCAATGCAGTTTTCGATTGCAAAAGATAATTGCTCAACAGAGCCGGGCTCAACTAAATAGCCATTAAGTCCGTCTATGACTTGATGCGGAATGCCAGCAATCTTTGAAGCGATGACAGGTTTGCCGAATAGCAACGCTTCTGAAATAACATTTGGCAAGTCCTCGTTTGAGATCGATGGCAACACAAAAACATCGCAATCTCGATATACCGTTCCGATATTTGCGGTAGCCCCTAAAAACACTATGATATCACCCAAATTGTGCTCTTGAATGAAGTGATAAAGGGTCTCTTGCTCGCGACCGACCCCATCAATTTTAATCAAGAATGAATCACGCAGCTCGGGACGTCGCCTAATTAAATTAAGTACTGCCTGAAATAAAACAATGTGGCCCTTTCGCCTCTCCAGCAATGCGATGTTAGCGAATACAACTTTATCATTCTTAGGTTTATGATCTAAAAGTGCTTCAAAACGCTTTCTTTCGATACAGTTATGAAACACCCGACGTTGATGTCCTCTGACCCCAAGAACTTGCTCTAGAGCTAGACCGGCAGGCTCGCTACCCGTAATGAACAAATCGACACTCTGAGCAACCTTCTGGTCAAATTTTAAACCAATTCGCCGAAAAAACGATGTGTATGGTATTGCGGTGTTATTCACAACCATGCAAATCGAATTGACACCGACAAAATTCGCAACAACAGCAGCTATTCTCGTGGACATGGCGCCTGGATACCCACCATTATTCAAGAGCAACACATCAGGCCGAGTAGCCCTAAAATGCCGATAAAGCACATAAAAATTCTGAACGATGATCAACGGCAGTAATAGCAGTCTAATTAGGTGCATTATTCGTCGCAGATTTTTTCTCACTGGGTCATTATTACCCAAAAAGAATCCGCTAAGGTTCAATAGCTTTAAAGGGTGGACATTTTCGCTTGAACTCAAACGGCTAGCTAGACCTGAGGTATACAACTTATTTTGTCTGTAGAAAAAATGAATATCTGCTTCAGTAAATTTATCTCTATTATTCATGATTACTGAGATCATGTTTTCGCATCCAGCAAAAAAATCACAATCGGAATACATTTGAACATTTTTTGTCACAAAGACACCTTAATTTTATCCCCACTGATGCAAGTCACCAGATCCATAAGCGACTCATTTTAGCAGCTTGACGAAAATTACTCAAAACCCAAAATTTTTCTGATGCCAGATCTCAAGTTAGTAGTCGGAGCCCAACCGGAGTCCGCGGCAAATTCACTATAATTCGAGAAATAGGACATACTTTCGCCAACTCGATATGGCCGCTTGCCAACTAATACTTGGCTAAAATCCGAACTAGTTTCTTCAACGACAGCGCGCACTACATCAATCAATTGAATTGGCAATCCCGAACACACTGAATACGTTTTGCCAACACAAGTGTTCGGCGCAGTGAAAAGGGCCTTAAGTATTGCATCAACAACATCTGCTACATAAACGAAGTCGCGAAATTGTTCACCTTTGCTCATTTCAATCTGTTCGCCGCCTGTCAAAGCGCGAATTAGCGAAGGGAGGAACATCTCGTCCCCTTGGCCAGGGCCGTAAATTATTGAAGGAATTAATTGTACCGCCGGAAAACTGCTGCTTTTATAGAGGGCGTTAATCAATAAAGAAATCGCCGATTTTATGTAGCCATAAGAGTTCGCAGGATTGTAGGTATCAAGACGAAAACTACCATCATTACTAAAGTCATATTGGTCAGATGTACCTATGAATACAAACCTTTTAAGATTGGGAATTTCCATCGCAGCGTAAGCGACATTTGCCCCATGTTGTATTTCAGCAGCAATTTTCTCTGGCCGAACCTGAATTAACGGAAGTCGTTCTTTGCCTGAGGCAAGGTGTACTATATATTGAGGGTTCTCTTGCTTAAACAACTCAGTTAGTTGAGGAAGGTTTTCATAACATACATGGAGGCTTCTACTACCTTGATAACCACTAACTTGAGTATTCAAGCTTCTAGTTGTTACTACTACATCGAAACCGTCTGAAATCAGACGCTCGACCAAATGCTTGCCAACAAAGCCATTACCGCCAGTCACTAATATTTTCACAGAAATCCAAATTAATTTTAAGCCTACTAATAAATTCGTTTATTTTACGTTCCACGACAAAAAAAACTCTTAGCATTCGTCTTCAAAAAGGCAACTTCATTCTTCAAATTAAATATTGAAGGCAAGAACAAAATGGAACCAAAAGTTAAAATAAAATATAAAAAGGCACAAACAATCATTACCGATATCGAGTTTACGCCCAAAAAAGAAGATGAAATATATGAAACATAAGAAATTAAAATCAATATAACAAAACTGTAAAACTGATAAGCTATCTTAAAATTCTTTTTCAAAGCCTTGGCTATATACCTACTGTACAGTAAGGCATTAATTAATTGAACTAATAGCATTGATACTGCAAGTCCTGTTGAACCTAGCTCAAAACCTGGAATCCTGTTGTCGCTGGGTGCAATTAAAATATAAGAACAAATAGCACTTAGCGCTAGTCCAAGCAACGCGATCTGTGTATAAACCTTTGTATGACCCATAGCTAATAAAGTAGATCCTACAATTTGCCCGATTGTTTGATGTATGGGGTAGAGAAACATTAGGCAAATTACAAAAAGCCCCTCGCGGTAACTTTCTCCTAAAAATGAATCGATGATAAAAGGAACCCATGGAATTAAGAAACAAGCCATTGCGCAAGAAAAGAAATACAATGAACTAGTGGTAGTTGTATATACCGACCAAACCTTTTCATAATTGCCTAAGGAGAACTCTTCAGAAATCTCCTTCCAGAACACCTTCAAAATTGACGTAGCAAGCAGTAAACACACAGAAGAAAATTGCGTGGCAATTGAGAAATATCCTTGTTCTAATGAGCCTCCATATGATTGCAAAAGCCATCGCTCGAAAACAACAGCTAGCATAGAAAAGAAAGTATACAATACAAGAGGTTTACAGTACCCTTTAAACTCTCCGTAAAAACCTTTAACTTTATAGGGTTCATTTGATAGCTCAACCATTCGGCCCCAAAAAATATAACAGCATATGGAGACCACAAAAAACTCTATAACTAGAAGTATAAAAATATTATCGACATTAGCTTTTTCAAGTAATATCAAAGCACCAGTAAACACCAAATGTAATGCAGCAATTAAGAAACTTACGCCTTGAGCGACAGTGGTAAGTCTCGCAGATTCGAGAATTTGAGTCATTGCATTCCAAACTCGGTATTGTAATGCAACAGCAAGCATACCAATGCAAACTAAATATTTATTAATATCCGGAAATAAGTTACTGAAATAATATTCATCCAACAAAAAAACAAAAGAAACCACAATTAATATTTGAATTAATATCCAGAACCAGTAAATTCTAAAAAATGCCTTTGGCTTAGAATTTGTTCTGCAAATCAATGTATAAAATGCATTGGAACTTCCCAAATCCACAAATTGAAATATGGCAATTCCTGTTGCGATTATATATGAAAATACGCCGAACTCTGAAGGCCCAAGTACTCGAGCAACTATAATTCCAGTAGCGAATGTAAATCCTGCACGACAGACATTGAAAAGAAATGACCAAATAAACCTTACGATCATGCTATCATTTCTCTAAACAAAAAAAAGATAATTCGCTGACTATATAAATTCAATTTCTTAAATCGCCATTTTCAATATATGAATCCAAAATTGCAAAACTTATCCTTTCATCGCTGTTGTTTTTGATATATCTAGAATAGTAATGGGCATAATTACACTCTCCCGCCCTCTCTAATAAATCATTTACGCCCGCTACCGTTGAATCTATATCAACAATATCAATATTCGCTTCACGCGACATATTCAACATCAGCTGATGACTAACCATATTTTTGCTTTCTGTACAACGAACGAACAACGCTGGCTTTTCAAGCATTACTACAAAATTAAGTGACGTAGTGGGCGTTAACAAGCACACAGTGGACCTTTTCACTAGCTGCAGTGTTTTTCCAGAAATAACTTTTCGAGTTCCAAAAGCATCTAAATTGCTTATATCCCTTCGCGGATGCGAAGCAACAATGACCTGCAAGCCAGTCGCAACTTCAATAGTATTGAAAAAATCTTTAAGCTTTCTATAATATTCAGACACTAAACCAGAATAATTATATCCTAATAGTTGATAGTCTCTGTGTTCAGGGCCACCGTCGTCGAGATATAGAGCGTAAGAACCTACTTCTGACGCGAAATCTTCTTCGCTGACTTCTGTTTTTGATTCTAAGAATACATCATAATCAAGGCAATGACTGTGTATTACCTGAGCGTTTCCAATTTCCTTACCATATAATTCTAATGCGGCGTCTCCCCCGACAACAGCATAATCAGGATAGACTGGTCGCTTTGCCTGGAGGATTGTCACAATACTATATAAAAAACCTCTCTTTCGGACTTTTGATAGTTTATCCAATATACCAGATTCTTTTTTTTCGATGCCTTGTACGTTTCCGAATGGTATTGCACCTTGATAAAAGGAAACAAATTTTATTTTACAAGACCTGAGTATATACAAACTGATGTAACGGTAAAAAATATTAGCCGAAATGTGCTGAAACACAATAGTGTCAGACCTGAGTGTCTTAATAACACGAATTAATCCAACGACCGAGTGTATTTTTTTTACTCGCAAATTTTCAAGTCCATCCGTTGGGCTCAACGCATGCTGACCATCGGGTAAGCACAATATCGATAGATCAATTACTTCTACTGAATAGCCCAAATTTAGGTAATGAATGATCCCATATTTTTTGGCGTACCAATCGGTAAGGGGCTCGGAAACTATGTATGTTATTCCACTCGTTTTCATGATTAGATTAGCAGTCCGAATTCTATTTTTATAAAGTAAACCCATCATCTATAATGATATTCTGCCCTGAAATCCCCACTGACACATCACTTAATATAAATGTCACCACGCCAGCAATTTCCTTTGGACTTAGCATCCCGATTGAATTACAGTTCTCACCGTATTTCTTAACGAACAATTCGTTCTGACCATTCAATATCCCACCGGGGCTTATTGTATTTACTCTTACATTCTTCCCACGAAAATATTTCGAGATGTATTTATCCAAGTGGATTAAGCCAGATTTAATTACCGAATATTCAACAGGCATTGTCATTTCGGTCTCATCATATACCTCAAATTTAGGTGCAATAACCCCATAAATTGAAGCGATATTAACTATATCGCCTCCTGAACCATTGGAGAAATACTTTGAGAATTGCTGACTAACTAAAAAATAACCACCTAGATGAAGATTTACATTTTCGCAAAAATCTTTGTATTCAACCTCTTCAAATCTACGCCCATAGTTTGGATTTCTAGGATAGGCGCAATTAACTACAGAGGTTATTTGCCCAAAGGTATCTTCACCAAATTGAATCAATTCAGTAACTGAATTTATATCTGTTATATTCACTGATATCGCGGCTACTTTGTTGGAACAAACCCCGGAGCTTATAAGAGAATCCATTAAAGAATTGGCCGCTGCTATATTGTAATCTGCTATTATTATCCTTGCGCCTAAACTAGAAATTGCAGAGCAAAATTCCCGCCCTAGTAAACCTGCAGCTCCAATAACAACAACAGTTTTCGTCTCTAAATTCACTGTATTATCCTTTATAAAAATCTTTATATATTTCTGGACGTCGATCTTTTACAAAAGGCATTAACTTTCTGTATTCGTTCACTTCATTAATATTCAGATCATATATTGAGTAGAAATTTCCAGCGATGGACTCAAATATTGCATTTCCATCGGGTCCATAAATAACACTAGAACTTTCGTATTCCAAATTATTCGCATCGATACCGACCCGATTAACTCCAATCACAAATAACTGGTTTTCTATTGATCTCGCTTGGAGCAGAGAATACCAATGAGCTTTTCTAGTTGCGGGCCAATTTGCGATACAAATAACTATGTTGCAGTGCTGTCGATAGAATGAGTACAGTTCCGGAAATCTCAAATCGAAACAAATCGATAACCCTATTATCGATTCTTTATCTTTAATATATGATGGTTTTTCGCCCTTGCTATAAATTAAATTTTCTTGAGCATGCGAAAATGTATGCATCTTATCGTATTGGGTTTTTACATCACCAAATTGGTCAATATAGAAACATCGATTAAAATATTTTCCATAATTATTTGTAACTGAAATACCAACAATGTGCGCGCAGTTCGTATGTTTTGCTAAGGTTTTGAAAAAATCAAGTGTTGGCGATTCGAATTCTGACTCAGCTATATTTGGATTTCTAACAGAGAATCCTGTTAAAGTCATTTCTGGGTATATTATCAAATCTAATCCAGGACAATTGCGCACCATTTCCTCAGAAATAGATTTGCAATTAATCATATTTATCGTCTTATCTTCCCATGCTTGATCTAGAGATACCAATCCAACTTTCATTAATTATGTCTTCTAAAAACAGGCTTAATAGAATGACCTATTAAAAATCCATTTGTTGTACCCGCATCAATCGCTTTCTTATATGTTTCAAATGTTTTTTCTAACGCATATGAAGTTAGTTCCAGCTCCTTTTCACCATGAGCTGCACTTAAAGCAATCCAGGGCATCAACACGCCATGTTTAATCATTTCTTGCGAGAATAATGTTCGGAATGGCAATGACAATGTTTTTTCAGGCCCATATGTAAGGTACCATGGAGAGCAAGCTATTCCTCCAGCCTTAATATAATCTTCTAGACCAGCTTTTCTAGCGTGCCCATTAATTAATTCAACTAAATTCGAGCCATATTTCCAAAAGTGTGAAATCACATCATTCTCTTTAAGTATCTCTACCGTCTTTACGAAGGCACCCAATCCGCACATTTCAGCACCATGCGTGGTTGATAAGAGAAACAACCGTTCACGTCCTTCAAATTCAATTGAACCTTGTTCCATAATTTCACGTTTACCGCCAACAGCTGCTACAGCGAAACCATTGGCCATTGCTTTCCCAAATGTGCACAGATCTGCATCAATTTTGTAGTATTGTTGTGCGCCCTTCAAATCCCATCTAAAGCCAGTAATCATCTCATCTAAGATAAACACTATTCCGTGCCTGTGACAAAGCCGCTTTACATCATGTAAATATGTTTCATTGGGGTTAGTTTTTGAAGCTATAGGATGCTCGACATTACTCGGTTCAAGTATTACACAGGATATTTCGTTTGGATGAGCATCAATCAATCGCTCAAGCGATTCAATATCGTTGTATTTGAACTGAATTGTCTTCTCTGCAACATTAGCAGGTATTCCCTTCTGAATTGGTGTTGAAGCTATAAACCAATCATCATAAGAAAAAAATGGGTGCTCGGCACATCGGGCAACTAAATCTCTACCTGTGTATGCCCGTGCTAGCTTAATAGCCGCAGATACAGCAGTTGACCCGTTCTTCGTAAATTTCACCATATCAACAGAGTCGATTAGGTCAATGAATAACTCAGCAGCTTCTAGTTCAACCAATGATGCACGCGTAAGATTATTACCATTCCGAATCTGCTCGAAAGCTGCTAAATCAACATGATCGTTAGCATATCCCAAATTAACCGCTCTTAGTGCCATCCCATAATCTAAGAATTGCTTGCCTTTGTCATCAAAAGTATAAGCTCCTTTTCCTTTACTAAGAATCTGCGGCGCATTTTCTGGAAACTGATCATAGCCACGTGAGTATGTATGAGCTCCACCGGGAATTGATTTTAATAATCTGCTTTTATAATTGGACATTTGAGAACTTCCTCATCAACATTTCAACAATAGCGAAATCCACTTCATCATCAACTTCAAAAGATTTCCATTTTGGAAATTCCATACCTATTGTGTAATCAGAATAAAAGCTATTATATTTTTTTAGTGCAGCTGTTTCTGATACGTATAGTGATCCATCAAGAAAAAATACATCATCTATATCTTGCCTGCGAATTGCTAGCCCAGTTTTATTTATTAGAGGCTTCAGAATATTATCGCTTAATAGGGTATATGAAAACATTGGGTGACTGCCTTCAGATTTTGTTATACCAACGATTGATGAAGCGACACTCGTCTTTATAAGCGTTTCAATTGCTAAGTCAACATCTTCTGAGGACGTGTTGGGTGACGTTGGTTCTAACAATACTACAAAGTCATAATATTTGTGTTGTCTCTCATAATGATTAACTATATCAAGTATTACATCAATAGAAGCAACTTTATCACCCGCCAATTCCGGCGGACGTAAATATGGAACTGTTGCTCCATACTCTAAGCCAATTTCTGCATATTTTACATCATCCGTTGATAAAACTACGGTATCAATATATTTACTGTTTAATGCGGTCGTTATCGGCCAAGCTAGTAGTGGTTTTCCATTCATTGGAAGTATATTTTTATTTTTTAATCCTTTACTTCCTGACCGGGCAGGTATAATTGCTAGAACTTTTTTATTTTCCATCATGACTAAATTCCAGTGATTTTACATCTATTTGTGCTCGTTCAAAGTCAGCAATTCTGCCAATATCTAGCCAGTAATCGTGAAATGGATAAATCTGCACTGTTTCTTTTAAGTTTCGTTCTAGAAGGGTCGGCATATCTACAACTTCGTTGGCAAGCACACTATTGATTAACTTCCTTGAGACAACATATATCCCAGCATTTACGTGAAATCTTTGTATCGGTTTTTCAACCATGCTGGTTACCTTATTTCCGTCGCTTTCGATTACTCCAAAAGGCACTTGGTACTCGTACTCTCGCACACTCATTGTCGCGATCGCGTTATTTTCATTATGCGTGGCAAGTAGCGATTCGAAGTCAATATTAGTTAACACGTCACCATTCATAACAATTACAGGAAGGTCAGGCAGGTCTTTTGGTAGCAAGCCTAGAGCTCCCCCCGTACCTAGCGGCTCATTTTCGTGTACATAGTGGATAGTCACTCCCCATTTCTCACCACTTTTAAAGTAGTCCCTGATCATTTCGGGGAGATAATGAGTTGAGATGTAGAAATCGTGAAATCCAGCGCGGATGAAACTGCGAAGAACTCTTTCCAAAATGGGCGTATCGCCAACTTTTAGTAGCGGCTTTGGGCAGTTATTTGTTAAGGGCTTTAGTCGAGTTCCAAATCCTCCCGCCATTAAGAAGATTGGATTGTCATATCTTTTAAAGCTACTTTTTTGTAAAGATTCAATACCTACTACTTTAGTCCCATCAAGGATTGGAATCGCTAATAACTCTTCATCTTCCATTATTTTGAGCAATGCTTTCCGAGTAATACCAACTTGAGCGGTTCTTGGATTGACACTCATTACGTTTTGAATTTGAGCATCTAAACCGAATCCATTTAATAATCCTCTACGAATATCACCATCAGTAACTACACCGAGTAAATTGCTATATTGATCAACAACTAACGCAATTCTTAATGAACCATTGTCGATAATTTGCAGAGCGTCATAAATAGACTTAATTGGGCTGATTAAAATATTTGTCCAGGCTTTATTCATTGGTTAATTTCCCTAGCGCAAGAACGGTTTGGCAACATAAAGTGATTTGTTGCTATCTAAATTTTTAGTCACTGTAGCGCCTGCACCAACCAATGCGCGCTCACCAATTTGAATACCCTGAATAACTTTGGCGCCTGTGGCTATGTGCACATAGTCACCTGTATTCACCGCACCACATAACACCGCGCCAGGCGCAATATGGTTATGTTTGCCAATAAGGCAATCGTGCTCGATGATGGATCCGGTATTTAGAATAGTGCCTTCACCGATAACGGCATTCACATTGACTATAGTCCCCGCCATCACCTGTACGCCTTCAGACAACAAGGCATAGTCTGAGACTATCGCTTGAGGCGAAATTACTGTCATAAAGTGATAGCCCAATTGCTTGAATTGCTGGTGAACTTTAAAACGGACTTCATGACCCGGCAAAGAGCCAATAGCATTTACCAGAACAATCGAATCTTTGGCAAAAGACAGAACATCGTCGTCTGATTTATACCAGGTAAGCCCTTCAAATACTGGTATTGCCTTTGGTTGCTCCTTTGAAACAACTCCAAGGACTGTGCAATCGAGCCGTCGCAATATATCTATGACAACAGCAGCATGGCCACCGGCTCCTATAACTAAAACTGGTTTACTCAAGTACCAGTTCTCCAGCTTTATAACTTTTGGACGCCGGTTTAGATTGTATTTCCCAGAATCTGTAAGGGCTTTGACCATTACCTGGCCTTTTCACTGCCAGATCATCAGCTGAAATAATATGACCTACAGCGATATCACGTGAGGCTACAATACTCTTCCGCGCTGCAGCTTTATTTTTGATTTCAGAAGGTCGTGGTCCTTTAATGCCATCACCTAAAGTCAATTCTACAGCCCTAATAGCCTGAACCATGGCTTTCAGTTCTATTGGATCCAGTGACGCCTTGTGATCAGGTCCTTCCATATCTTTATCGAGTGTAAAGTGTTTTTCAATAATTTTAGCGCCACGAGCCACAGCAGCTATTGGTACAATTATACCTTCACTATGGTCCGAATAACCCACCGGCAAGCCAAATGATGTTCCGAGCGTGTCCATAGCTCGAAGATTAATATCGATAAGTGGAGCTGGATATTCTGTTGTGCAATGCAATACAGTAACTTTATCTTTTAAAGCCTTTCTGCCGGCATCAGAAAAATATGCAGCCTGAAATGCATCAGTAGAAGGCAGGGCGTCAGTCGGAGCCGTATAGCCAAATGCAATAACACCCAATACCGACTCTATTTCAGCCAAGGTAGCCATGCCCGTAGAAACAATCAAATCACAACCAGTTCGAGCGTGCTGTAATACCAGCGGTGCATTAGTAATTTCACCTGAAGGGATTTTTAACCGAGTTAATTTTAAGTCATTAACCAGGAAATCTAAGCTTTCACTATCAAACGCTGTTGATAAAAATTCTATACCTAATTTTGCACAGTAAGCTAAAAGCTTATGATGAGCACCATAGCTAAGTTCAAGTCGACTTAACATTTCAAATTGAGTTTCATTTTTTCCGGTATTTTTTATTTGATATTCTGCCTGCCGAGCTTCCGTCGTAACCAGGTTTTTCGCTTTAAATGTCTGGAATTTTACAATATCTGCACCAGCTTCATACGCTTTATCAACCAATTGGAAAGCAAATTTTTCGTTGCCGTTGTGATTGACTCCTGCTTCTGCAATTATAAGTGTTCTCATAAAATTTCCTTCAATAGCATAAAAGCTTCTGCTGCCTTATGATTACATTGCACGCCTCTTAAACGCGCTAGCGCTTCTACCGCAATTCTACTACGTGGAAATGGAAAATCGCCCATTTCCGAGCGAAAAACATCAAGAATTTCAAGTTTGTGATCAATGTAATCCGTTATTCCAATAAATACATTTGGTCGAAATCCCGGATCCTCAGGCTTCATGCCAAAATCTGTTTCTGAGATTGTTTCATAAGCTAGAACTCGTTTTATAAAAGGGTATCGAAATGATTTTGTCGCCGACATCACTGCATCATATACAGCCTCATGATCACTATGTGCGTCATTTCTATATACCGTAAATACTTCATCTGGTTCTATTTCAGTGATAATTTTCGAAATCGCCGAAATTAGCCCCCCCTTACTTACTTTATCAAGAGCCGCAGGCGGTAAGCCTAATTCATGAACATCTTTAAAACCATACATCTCAGAGACAGAGAGTATTTCATTCCTTCTCTCTTTTACCTTCTCATTGCTATAGCCATGCTCTTCAGTAACCGCAGTTACTATTAACCAATGAACTTCGCAACCTAACTCTACATATCGGAGTATAGTTCCGCCACATCCCAAAGTTTCATCATCAGCATGAGGGGCTATCACTAGTACTTTTTTCAAAGGTAATCTCCAACTTTTGGTAAGCTTTCAATTTCAAGCTCATCAAGCCATATACAACCATCGGCATAGCATTTTACTAACACGCTATTATTTTCGACCGCCATAACCTTCCCGGGTTCAAAGTTGCGTGGTGCAGTAATGTCTGTGAGGCGGCTTTTTCTTACAGTTATAAATTTTTCGTTCCAAATAAACTCAGCCCCCGGATAGGGATAAGTTAAAGCACGAATAAGATTATGAATTGCTTCTGAGGTCATCCTCCAATCGATCAAGCCATCTCTCCTACTTCGCTTACGCCAATAGGTTGCGTCAAGGTCATTCTGAGTATTGAAAAAAGCAGTGCCTTTGTGAAGTGCTTGTGTAAATTGAATAATCTGCTGCTGAGCAACTTCAAGAATTTTCTGATAGAGACTGGTTGCATCATCTTGCTTTGAAATGACAATCCCAACCTGACTTAAAATTGGACCTGAGTCTGCCCCCTCATCCATACGAAAGAAGGTTGATGCAGTTTCATTCAACCCCATTGCTAATGCCCATATAATAGGGTGACGACCTCTATTTGCAGGTAATTTTGCTGGATGAAAGCCTATCACTCCCATTGGAGGCAGCTTTAACAATGATGGTTTTAATATATGACTCCATCCAAAACAATAAATTATATCAACTTCGTGCTCTCTAAAAAAAGATTCAATTAATTTATTATCCTGTTCAAATATCATGTATGGAATACTATTCGCTCTACACAATGGAGTAAGGTCAACAAAATCCGCATTTATATTAGAAATAGCTTTGGTTACGACCGCAACAACTTTAGCTTCAGTAATTTGAAGCAATGTCGTAAGAGCTAGCTGGCTAGATTCCACACATCCAATAAAACCAATTCGAATCATCGTTATTCATCTTTATCGTAGAAAATTTTTTGAACAATATTGTCAAGGTTGTAACTAGAGATTTTTTTAACAATCTGGTCAGAACTACCTCCAACTCCATATGGGTTTGTAAAGGTCTTACATTTCAATTTGAAGTCAGGTGATAATGCAACATTTATTGCATTTAAAATTGAACTTGAATCCTCGGCGCAATTTATTACTGTGCCGCCACTAATACGGCCGGCCTGCCGATTACCAATGTTAATTGTAGGGACCTGAAAAGTTGGAGCTTCAATTAAACCACTTGATGAATTACCGATAACCGCTGAACAGTGCTTTAATAAACTCAAGTATCTTAACTGGCCCAAAGACTGTACTAAAATAACTCTTTCTGGATTAGCTCTCTGATAGGCTTCTAGCAATACTATTAATTTTCGACCATTTGTATCTGCATTGGGGTATGAGACAATGCATTTGTATTCTGGGAATAAACTCAAAGTCTCAATTAGGTTTTTTAGTGCATCTGGTGCACCATCCGCAGACAATGTAACTGGATGATAAGTGACAACAAAGAACTTTTGCGTTATTTTAAAATTTAACGAATCCGATAATTCTTCTATGGACAAAAAGTTCAGTGCAACAATGCTGTCAATTCCCGGAGCGCCTACATTAAAAACCCGTTCTGGATTTTCACCAAGTTGAATTATTCTACGACGGTAAGTTTCCGTCGCAGCAAAATGTAGGTGTGACATCTTAGTAATGGAGTGCCTTACCGCCTCGTCAATCAATCCCTCTGTTGTTTCTCCTCCATGAATATGAGCAATAGGTATACAAGCAAGCATGGCCGCCTGAGCTACGGCTAACGCTTCGAATCTGTCACCAAGCAATACTATAATATCGGGCTTATTCCGCTCAAGCACTTCAGCTGCAGATATTAAAGCCAATGCCAAGGATTTACTTATTCCGACGGGTGTATCAGATGACAGTAAAAACTCCATTCTCTCAGTGATCTTAAATCCATCCGCTTGAATTTGCTTGACCGTGTAACCAAACTCCTGTGAAAGATGCATTCCTCCGACATAAAGTTGTAGTTCCAGATCTTTGGACTCAGCAATCCCTTTTAATACCCAATAGAGCAATCCATATTCCGCTCTCGTTCCGGTAAAAACAGCTACCTTTCTCATGGCTTAACCTCGAGGCGAACTTGGCAAGTTTATTAAATGACCTTCAATCCACTCTGATGTTGTTAAGTGATCTCGTGGCGCTTGCTGAAACATCGGCAAACGATGCATCAGTTTCCAAATTGGACGTGTCATCACCCCAGCTGCGTTACTGGCTTTCAACAGTTGGTCACGCGATGCCGTATCAGGGCAAATAATCGCGTTTAGCCAGTAATTTGATTTTGCATAAGAAGGCTCAACCACAAAGCTAAATTCAGACCCAGTAAAAAAGTTTTGGTACTGTTCCGCGATGTTTCTCTTTTGCTCCAGAAAACTGTTCAAGCTTTCCATCTGTGCACAGCCAAGCGCAGCATTTAGATTCGGCATTCTGTAGTTAAACCCAGCCTCATCATGAAAAAACTCATAAGGATGCGGAACTTTCGCCGTTGTTGTTACATGTTTAGTGCGTGCGCCTAACTGCGGATCCTTGCAAAGCACCATACCACCACCACCGGTAGTGATTATCTTATTTCCATTAAAGCTTAATGCACCCAATTCGCCGATGGTGCCAGTATGTCTGCCTTTGTAAAACGAGCCTAAACTTTCTGCCGCGTCTTCAACTAGCGTTATATTCCACTTAGCGCACACTGCAACTAATTCGTCTAACTCAGCCGGATGTCCAAAGGTGTGCATCGGAACTACAGCACTAATTCTTCGTCCATTTGACTTGTAAAAACAACCACGATCATCACGCTCGGCAAATTCTGCCAAGAAGTTATCTAACGCCACAGGACAAAGTGACAAACTTACTCTGGCAACGTCGACAAAAATTGGTTCTGCCCCCATGTGATAAAGCGCATTACATGTTGCGACAAACGTTAACGCTTGGGTTATTACGTAATCGCCGGCTTTTACCCCCGCCATATAAAGTGCAGTATGCAACGCCGCGGTACCATTTACAGTAGCAATTGCCCTTGAGGTCGAAGTAAAACTTTCCATCTTACGTTCAAAATCATCAACAAACTTACCGACACTTGATACGAACGTACTTTCAATAGTTTCCGTGACGTACTTAAGTTCATTTCCAGAAAAAGTTGGGGCATGTAATGGAATAAATTCGTTGCTTTTGTACAGCTCGCGAATAAATTTAACGATGTCAGCGCTCATGCTAAACCCTACATTTTGCTATCGAGGTATTTACCGGTCTCTTTATGACCGAAGTCTGGAATCATTTGGTGAAACAATTCCACGATTTGCCCTTTAGACCAAGTTTTCGCATTCTTGTAATCTGCGATGGTTACCTCGAACAGATTTAGCAAATCTTGCTGATAAACAGGCTCATTTTTGATTACACCTAAGTTTTCGAAACGAGCCATATCCAGCGTTTCTTTGTCAGTGAAAAACTCTTCAAAATCTTTCTCACCTGTTGTATCACTGCTGGTGAACAAACACGGCCATTTACCTTCAGCCGGCAAGGTTTCAGCAAGCAAACGTGCTTCATCTTCGTTTTGACATAAATACGGTTCGTAGCCAAGCTGCTGCAGATATTTCACTGCGATATCTGCAAAGGTTATTAAGTGCAATGCTTCACTAAGCTTTGGAAAGAAAATATCTCTATTTTCGCCGAAAATACAGGACATCAAGCACAACTCACCGGACTCTTGCGGTGTGACGAAATACCGCTTGATATCATTAGGGGCCACGATAGGTTGGCGCTTTTGAATTCGCTGATTAAAACCGTGAAGTAACGAACCGTCAGAAAACGCGACGTTTGCAAAACGGGCAGTAGAAATAGCGATTTCTTCGCTTCGGCGCATTAGAAACATTTCCATAATGCGCTTAGAAGCCCCCATCATATTTACTGGGTTTGCAGCTTTGTCTGTAGAAACACAAAAGTACTTTTTGCTGCCCATCTCGATGGATTGTTGAATAGTTTTATCAGTGTTAAACACGTTAACGTCGATCATACGCATTAGGGTGAACGGGTCTTTTTCACTGCGGACGTGTTTTAATGCAGACAAATTCAACACATAGTCATACTTACCGTCTGCTTTAATGAAAGCATCATACTCAATCGAACCGATATCCAGCGCAAAGGTTTGAAAATCACCCGATATGTAACCAAATGAGCTGCGGATATCTCGAACCAATTCAACCATGTTATTTTCACTGATATCAACAACATGTAGCTTTTTTGGATTACGTTTAAATATTTCTTTGGTCACTGCCTGACCGATTGAGCCAGCACCGCCAAGCACTAAAAAAGTTGATTGAGACACAATATCCGCAAGTTCTTGCTGATTTTTCTCGATATCAGCACTAAACAAAGCTTGAGTTCTGCCGATCAAGTTTAAAATATTGCTCATCATTTAATTCCAAATACCTTTTGTATCAACAACATGGCCGGATTTCGGCTTATTCGCTTTGAATTGTTTATGGTCAACAAGCAGTAAGTGGATATCGGCAGAGCTAAATGCTTGTGAATACTCTACTAATACTTTATCTGCTATTTTTGCTGGTAATTCTTCGATATTTGGCTCAACAAATAAGACGTTGCCGGCATGAGAATCACTGATTTGCAACGCAATGTGCATTGATGGGCTTTCACGCAAATCATCAATATCCGGTTTAAATGCCAAGCCATAACATGCAATAGTAATATCTCGCACAGTTTTGCTAGGGTTTGCTTGTAAGAAGTCAGCAATAGCGAGCTTCACTTTTTCGATAACCCACTCTGGTTTGCTATCATTCACTTCACGGGCCGTGCGAATTAGACGTGCTTGTTCTGGCGTTTTACTAACAATAAACCACGGGTCAACAGCAATACAATGGCCGCCAACACCAGGTCCTGGCTGCAAAATATTGACCCGCGGGTGACGATTCGCTAATTGAATGAGTTCCCATACATTGATATCCAACTCATCACAAATCATTGAAAGTTCATTAGCGAAGGCAATGTTTACATCGCGAAAACTATTTTCTGTTAGCTTTGCCATTTCAGCTGTTCGTGCGTTGGTCACAATGCAGGCGCCTTGCACAAAGCTTTTGTATAAAGCTACGGCGTATTCAGAACATTTTGCGGTTAGACCGCCAACAACCCGATCGTTTTCGATAAGCTCGCGCATTACATGACCTGGCAAAACACGTTCAGGGCAATGTGCAACACGAATATCTGAAGCTTCGCCAGCCGATTGAGGGAAGGTCAAATCAGGACGCAACTCAGAAAGCCAAGCACTCATCTGCTCAGTTGCACCAACTGGAGAAGTGGACTCAAGAATTACTAAATTACCTTTGGCAAGTACTGGCGCAATCGAGCGACATGCTGATTCGATGTAGCTTAAATCTGGCTCGTGGTTGTCACCTTTAAACGGAGTTGGCACCGCGACAATAAAAGCATCTGCAGGTTCAGCTACAGTCGTTGCCTTTAAGAAACCTGCGGTCACTGCAGCATGCACCGCGATGTCCAAATCAGGCTCAACAATATGGATTTTTCCTTGGTTAATGATGTCAACAGCCTTTTTGTTAACATCGACGCCAATGACTTTAATTTTACGAGATGCAAATACCGCAGCCGTGGGCAATCCGATATAGCCCAAGCCGATTACTGATAATGAAGAAAACTGCATGAATTTAAACCTTTCAGCTGGATAAAACGGTTCTATCTTAATTTTTACGTGATATATATCGAATAATCACTAACATCATGCTAAAAATGCCACCAAGAATCATTGCCATTAGGACTATCAACGCCCTTTTGGGGCCAGCCTTTTGTTCAGCGACCACCGCACCATCGATAGTTTTTAAAACATACTCCTCACGCGCATGAGCAAGCATTTCAGTTTTTGTTTGTTCCTCTACCAACGAAAAAAGCATTGTGCGGATATCTGATAAATTTGTCTGGTTAATTTGAGTATTGAGGTATTCGATACTTTTCTTAGCCTCTAAAAGATCGCGACGTCGCATCTCCTCGTTTATACCTTTCACGAGCTTATCCGCCCATTGCTTGGCGATAAATGGTGAATAGGACTCAACACTAATTTTTACGATACCGGTATTTTTATCTTGTCCAACAGCAAATAAGCCACTAAATCTATTGTATGTTTCTAAATTACTAGGCTTAGGTTTAAAAGGTTCCTGAACTTCCCTAACCCACTGCTTCGTTGCTTCATTATAGATTTCAGGGTCAATCAGTAATTTATCACTCGCCCTATCCCAACCTTTAGCCGCCATTATTGGCACATACAGGTCGTTTTCTTCGATGAAGCGACCTAGGAACTCTCTTGATTTCAGAATTTCTAGTGCTAACGCTGTTTTGTCGCCACCTTTGCCGCCAAGGTTCACGCCCGCAAGCGCTGCTAAACCACCAAGTTGGCCAGGGATGTTGAGGCCGCCGCTTTCACCGGCAGGTGCTAGGGTAACTTCGCTTTTATAGATGTTGGGTAAACTTAATGCGTAGAAAACTGCAGCGACTGAGAATAAGAATGTCGTTGCGATGATGATCC